>Ga0123354_10000767_pt1 | contig 34757 bp, 57 predicted proteins | sample TergutLab28metaG_2_FD_97872 | JGI IMG/M metagenome (GOLD analysis project Ga0123354, IMG submission 97872) | Labiotermes labralis P4 segment gut microbial communities from Petit-Saut dam, French Guiana - Lab288 P4 | ecosystem: Host-associated > Arthropoda: Insects > Digestive system > Gut ... | reverse complement strand
GTCTTGCAATTGGGTACATATGGTGGGACCCACATGACAGGATGTTACTAAATTGTCCGACAGCCTATTGCTGGACTGAGCTAACCTGTTGCTAGTAGATAAAAGATGGTCAAAAATGTAAAGTGCACCCTTGTACAGTCACTGAGTCTCTGTACAGGCTGTATGGCCCACAGGGGGAGTAAAGGTATAGCTATACTCTTTCTTGACCACAGCACTAGAAGGGGGTGAGGGGTCAGTGTCATGCCCCGGCTGCACTTTACCCCGGGAAGGACCCGGTACCCATTGTACAGAAGGCTGGGTGGGCCCCAGGACCGGTCTGGACAGGTGCACAGAATCTTGCCCCCACTGGGATTCAATCTCCGGACCATCCAGCCTGTAGCCAGTAGCTATACTGAATACGCTACCCGGCCCACAGATATAAGACAGGATCTTACGAAATTGGGCTGAGATAGTATTGACTGCATTAAGATACTGGAACAATGGTACAATCACGTACTTTCATTACTGCATAAATCAACTTCCAGGCTGCAAACTACCATAACAGTATTACATGTACCTTTCATGTATACATAAAAAATGAGCTCCTGAAACCCCAATATCCAACATTTTTCAGTAAACAGTTTTTTTTTTGTGTCATTCACATTACAGATCATTACCGGTAAACTCAGCATACCAGACACTGCAGTGTTTATTTGCTTGACGGCTTGAAGTTAATCTTCTTTGTTAATGACTTTGTTTTTAGCTTTTTCCCTGTCTTCAGGATAGTTTTTGATTTGGGGGCCAGCCTCATTACCAAGGCCCTTCTTCTCAATACAATTTTGTTTTTCTTCAGATTCTTCTTCTGCAAATACATATAAGAATCAAATAAATACAGCATGAACTACATAATTATTTTATAAATCTGATATAAACATATATGTTGAAATGATACAGCAAGTAATAACAGCAGTTGTGACAGTTTATTAAAACAAATGCATAATGAGATGCATAATTAATTCTAAATCTGACCACATGCACATATACACAGTGAACTGGCAGATCAATTAATACCAGCAGGTTTGACTATTCATTAAAATGAATTTGGGAAAAAATGTGTGACATAAATAGGAAAACAAACCTTTGTAAAAATTACAACACAACAACACTTTATAACACTTATGTACTGTACATGGCTCACCGACACATCATAAGCGCTTAGCCTGGTTAACATCGCGGCCCACACTATAACCATAACGCTAATACGGCGTAATTCGTAGGGACACAATACCTCCTACATGCTTGAGGATAACGATCCACACGTTCAACACGATCATACGATCCTTACCTATATTTTAATTAACATTTTATTTACCACATTTTACAACTAGCATGCTGTAAACCATGGGATCCCGTAGGTAACAACAACTGACATACCTTGTATGATACCATATTTTATAAGCCTGAAGATGACCCCAAGTGGTAGCAACATGTAGCTTTGTTAATTGTCGCATAATTTTAACTTTGCACCACTGTGTTTTGTACAACGGACAATAAATAACCACTATTATAATGTGTTGCAAACAGTCAATACCTTGAGATAATTTTTTGTGACCACATAAAAGGTCCTTTGTCAACTGTATGAGCAACAACAACGATTTTATGTCCAAAAGACAAAAAATTCTGTGCTACAGTATGACAAATTATACTGACGTCTCAGTACACTCTGCACGTAAATTAGTCACAATTATTGAAATCTCTGATTCCTAGCAATTTAAAAGAAAAAAGTACAATGACAAATTATCTAATATAATATACATAAAAATTTAATTTTCTTGCAGTTTCTGTCCCATTTGCTGCATCACAGACCTGCCATAGAACAATCACGATCATTATATTAAATCCACGCTAGTGCGAATATGTCCATGTGATTAAATAAGCAACAAACCAGGGAGAAATATGGAGAAGTGGAAGTATGGATCCATACAGCTTCAACCTTGGCGAAAGATGGGATTCAGCGGTTGATTCATGTTGTGGCTGCTTTACACCTGAGAAACAAGGCCTACAATATTACCCTCGAAAGTCTGACGTGGCGTGCCCCTACGTACCCTGGGCACGGTACTGGTGCCGCTGCAGTCCCCGTTAACGGTACCCGTACCGGTCCGGTCCCTGGGCACCGTAGTGTTGAGCTGGGTCCCTGAGCACGGTACCCGTGCCGCTACGGTCCCCGGGCACGTTACCCTTCTCGGTGCGGACCCTGTACCGTTGAGATGGGATCCCTGGGCAAGTTAACGGTGCCGTTGAGGTCCCTGGGCACAGTAACGAACCGCTGCATTCCCCGGGCAGGTTACCGGTACCGTTCGGTTACGTGAGCTCGGAAACGGTAACATTTCGGTCCCTAGGTGAGGTACCGGGAACGTTGAGTTCCCTGGGCACGATAACGGTATCGTTGCGGTACCTGGGTGCGGTAGCAGGTCCGTTGCGGTTCCTGGGCATGGTACCGGTAACGGTGCGAACCCTGAGCTCGGTACCGGTGCCGTTGCTTTTCCTGGGCACTTTACCGTTACCGGTGCAGACCCTGGGTTCGGTAACGGTGCCGCTGCGGTCCCTGGGCAATTTAACGGTGCCGATGCGGTCCCTGGTCACGGTACGACAAAGCTGCGCTCCCTGGGCACGGTACCGTTGCCGGTTCGGCCCCTGTACACGTCAGCCGTGTCACTGCGGTACCTGAGCAGGGTACCGGTAACGGTGCGGTCCCAGGCACGGTACCGTTACCGGTGTGGTCCCTGGGCACGGCACCGATATCTTTGCTCTCACTGGACACAGTACCGTTTCCGATGCGGTCCCTGGGTACGGTATAGATGCCGTTGCGGTCCCTGGGCACGGTAACGAAACCACTGGGGTCCTGGGCACGTTACCGTTATCGGTGCGGTCCCTGGGAACGGTAAAGGTGCCGTTTCGGTCCATGGGCACGGTACCGTCACCGGTGCGTTCCCTAGGCACGGTAACGGTACCATTGCGATCTCTGCGAACGTTAGCATTACCGGTGCGGTCCCAGGCACGGTACAGGTTCCGTTGCGTTCCATGGGCACGGTACCGTTACCGTTGAGCCTCTGGTCACGGAAACGTTGACTCCGCGGTCCCTGGGCACGTTACCTGTACCGATGCGTTGCGTCGGCAATGTAACGGTAACGTTGCGGTCCCTTGGACCGGTACCGGGGCCGTTCAGGTCCCTGGAAACGGTAAAGGTAACGCAGCCGTCCCTGGACTCGATAACGGTTACGTTGCCGTTCGTGGGCACGGTACGTGTATCGATGCTTTCCGTGGGCAGGTTACCGTTGCCGTTGCGGTCCCTCGGAACGGCATCAGTACCGGAGCGATCTCTGGTCACGCTATCGTTGTCGTTGCGGTCCTTGTCAACGTTACCGGTACTGGTACGGTCCGTGGACACGGTACCGGGTCCGATGTGATCGCTGGACATACTAGCGTTAATCGTGCGTTCTTTGTTTACCGGTAACGTTGCGTACCCTGGGCACGGTAGTGGTGCCGCTGCGATCCCTGGGCACGGTACCGGAGCCGTTGCTTTCCCTGGGCACTTTACCGTTAACGGTGTAGTCTCTGGGCACGGTAACCTTGCCACTGCTTTCCCTGGGCAATTTAACGCTGCCGATGCGGTCCCTGGGCCCGGTACGATTTAGCTGCGTTCTCTGGGCACGGTACAGGTGCCGTTTCGGTTCCTGTTCACGGCAGCGGTGCCACTGCGCTACCTGGGCACAGTACCGGTAACGGTGCGGTCGCAGGGCACGGTAACGTTGCCGTTGGGTTCCCTGGGCACGGTACCGTTACCGGTGCGGTCCCTGGGCACGGCATCGATTTCTTTGCTCTCACTGGACACAGTACCGTTTCCGATGCGTTCATTGGGAACGGTAGCGTTGCCGTTGCGGTCCCTGTGCACGTTACCATTACCGATGCGTTCCCTGTGAAGGATATCGTTGCCGTTGCGGTCCCTGGTCAGGGTAACGAAACCAGTGGGGTCCCTGGGCACGTTACTGTTATCGGGGCTGTACCTGGGAACGGTACAGGTGCCGTTGCGCTCCATGGGCACTTTACCGTCACCGGTGTGTTCCCTAGTCACGGCAATGGTGCCATTGCGATCTCTGCGAACGTTACCGGTACCGGTACGGTCCCTGGCACGGTACAGGTTCCGTTGCGTTCCCTGGGCACGGTACCATTACCATTGAGCCTCCTGGCACGGTAACGTTGACTCTGAGGTCCCTGGGCACGTTAAGTGTACTGATGCGTTGCGTCGGCAATTTAACGGTACCGTTGCGGTTCCTGGGACCGGTACCGGGGCCGTTGAGGTCCCTGGAAACGGTAAATGTAACGATGCCGTCCCTAGACTCTATAACGGTTACGTTGACGTCCGTGTGCACGGTACCTTTACCGATGCTTTCCCTGGGAAGTTTATCGGTGCCGTTGCGATCCCTCGGCAAGGTATCAGTACCGGTGCGGTCTCTGGGAACGGTACCGTTGTCGTTACGGTCCCTGTCAAGTTTATCTGTACCGGTACGTTCCCTGGACACGGTACCGTGGCCGATGCGTTCGCTGGGCACGGTATCGGTAGTCGTGCGTTCTTTGTGTACCGGTAACGTTGCGATCCCTGGGCACGGTACCGGAGCCGCTGCGATCGCTGCGATCGCTGCGCACGTTACCGGTAGCGGTGTGTTCTTTGGTTACCGGTAACAGTGCGGTCCCTTGGCACGGTAGCGATTCAGTTGTAGTCCGTGCGAACGGTAACGTTTCCGCTGCGTTTTCTGGGCACGATAACGTTACCGTTGATGTCCGCGGTCACGTTAACAGTCACTGGGCGCGGTACAGGTGACGTAGACTACCCTGGGCACGGTAAGAGTACCGTTGCGATCCCTGGGCGCGTTACCGGGTACGTTGGATCCCTGGGAATCGTACCGGTACCGTTGTGAACCTTGGTCACGGTACCGGTACCGTTGCATTCCCTGGGTACTTTATCGGTACGGGTAAGTTCCCTGGGCAAGTTACCCGTGCCGCTGCCGTCCCTGGGATCGCTTTCCTTCCCGCTGCGTTCCCTGGGACGTTACCGGAACCCCTGCGATACCTGGGCACGATTCCCTTGCTGTTCGGTTCACTGGACACGGAACCGGTATCTGTACGATCTCTGGGCGGGTTACCGGAGCCACTACTTTCCCTGTGCACTCTACATTTAACTGTGCGTTCCCTGTCACCGTGCCGTGACATTGCGTTCCCTGGGCACTTTACCGTTGCTGTTTGGTTCCCTGGGCACGGTATCGGAAACGGTGCGATCCTTGGGCATGGTACCGATGCCGTTGCGATACCTGAGATAAGTGCCGTTACTGTTGCGTTCACTGGGCACGGTACCAGTGACGCTGCGTTCCCTGGGCACGATACCGTTGTCGGTGCGATCCCTGGGCACGCTACAGGTGCCGCTACGTTCCCTGGGCACGGTGCGGATTGCGCTGTGCTCCCTGTTCGCGATACAGTTAAAAGTGTGGTCCCTGGGCACGTTACCGATGCCTCTGTTATCCCTGGGTCCAGTATCTGTACTGGTGCGTTCCCTGTGCACGGTACATGTGTCGCTGCAGTTCATGGCCCCGGTACTAGTAACGTTGCCTGCACAGAGCACGGTACCGATACCGCTGCGTTCACTGGGCACGGTAATGTTACCGTTGAGACCCTGGGCACCGTAACTGTGTCTCTCCGGTCCTGGGTACGGTACTGGTACTGATGAGTTGCGTGGGCTCTATGAGGTTAACTTTGAGTTCACTGGGCGTGGTACCGTGGCCGTTGCGTTTGCTGCACACGTTAACGTTTCCGTTAAAGTCCCTGGAATCGGCAACGTCCCCGTTACCTTCCCCGGGTACGGTAACGCAACCGGTGCGTTCCCTGGTCAGGTTACAGGTGGCGTCGCGGTCCCTAGGCACGTTATCGATACCGGTACGTTCTTTTGGCACGGTACCAATTTCGTTGCGTACTCCGAAAACGTTACAGTTACCGTTGCGTTCCCTGCAGACTGTACCGGAGCCGCTGCGATCTCTGAGCACATTACCGGTACTGCTGAGGTCCCTATAGAGGGTACGGGTAACGGTGTGTTCCCTGGGCACGTTACATGTGCCCCTACGTACCCTGGGCACGGTACAGGTGCCGCTGCAGTCGCCATTAACGGTACACGTACCGGTGCGTTCCTTGGGCCCCGTAGTTTTGAACTGGGTTCCGTGAGCACGGTACCCCTGCCGCTACGGTCCCCGGGCACGTTACACTTCTCGATGCGGACCCTGGGCATTGTACCGTTGAACTGGGATCCCTGGGCAAGTTAACGGTGCCGTTGAGGTCCCTTGTCATAGTAAAGAAGCGCTGCATTCCCCGGGCAGGTTACAGGTACTGTTTGGTTACGTGAGCAAGAAAACGGTACCATTTCGCTCCCTGGGCGAGGAACTGGGACCGTTGAGTTCCCTGGGCACGGTAACGGTATCGTTGCGGTACCTGGACGCTGTAACAGGGCCGTTGCGGTCCCTGGGCATGATAGCGGTAACGGTGCGAAACCTGAGCTCGATACCGGTGCCGTTGCTTTCCCTGGGCACTTTACCGTTGCCGGTGAAGTCCCTGGGCACGGTAAAGGTGCCGCTGATGTCCTTTGGAAATTGAACAATGCCGATGCTGTCCCTGGGCACGGTACGATGTAACTGCCGTCCCTGGGTACTGTACCGGTGCCGGTTCGGTCCCTGTTCACGGCAGAGGTGCCACTGCGGTATCTGGGCGCGGTACCGGTATCGGTGCGGTCCCAGGGCACGGTAACGTTGCCGTTGTAGTCCCTGGGCACGGTACCGTTACCGGTGAGTTCCTCAAGCACGGCACCGATTTCTTTGCTCTCACTGGACACAATACTGTTTCCGATGCGTTCCCTGGGTACGGTAGAGATGCCGTTGCGGTCCCTGGGAACGGTACCGGTACCGAAGCGGTCCTGTGTATGGTATCCGTGCCGTTGCGTTCCCTGGGTACGGCAACGAAACCAGTGGGTTCCCTGGGCACGTTACCGTTTTCGGTGCGGTCCCTGGGAACAGTACAGTTGCCGTTGCGGTCCATGCGCACGGTACCGTCCCGGTGCGTTCCCTAGGCACGGTAACGGTGCCATTGCAGTATCTGGGAACGTTACGGGTACCGGTACGGTCCCTGGCATGGTACCGGTTCCATTGCGTTCCCTGGGCACGTTACCGTTACCGTTGAGTCTCTGGGCACGGTAAAGTTGACTCTGTGGTCCCTGGGTTCGTTAGCGGTACCGATGCGGTGCGTCGGCAATCTAACGGAACCGTTGAGGTCCCTGGGACCTGTACCGGTGCGTTTGAGGTCCCTGGAAACGGTAAAGGTAACGCTGCCGTCCGTGGACTCGATAAAAATTACATTGCCGTCCGTGGGCACGGTACGTGTATCGATGCTTTCCCTGGGCAGGTTACCGGTGCTTTTGCAGTCCCTCGGCACGGTATCAGTACCGATGCGCACCTTGGGCACGGTGCCGTTGTCGTTGCGGTGCGTGTCAATGTTACCCGTATCGGTACGGTCCCTGGACACGGTACCGGACCCGATGCGATCGCTGGGCACAGTACCGGTAGTCGTGCGATCTTTGTTTACCGGTAACGTTGCGTTCCCTGGGCACGGTAGTGGTGCCTCTGCGATTCCTGGCACGGTATTGGAGCCCTTGCGATCGCTGGGCACGTTACTGTTAGCGGTGTGCTCTTTGGTTACCGGTAACAGTGCGGTCCCTTCGCACTGTAACTTTGAGCTGCGGTCCCAGGGCACGGTACCGGTGTCGTAGTCCCTGGGTACGGTAAAGTTTCCGCTGCGTTCTCTGGGCACGGTAACGTTACCGATGATATCCGCGGCCACGGAAACAGTCACTGGGCGAGCTACAATCAATGTAGTGTACCCTGGGCTCGGTAACAGTGCCGTTGCGATCCCTGGGCACGTTAACGTCGACGTCGCTGTCCCTGGGCATCGTATCTATACCGGTGTGAACCTTGGGCACGGTACCGGTGCCGTTGCACTTTATCGGTACCTGTAAGTTCTCTGGGCAAGTTACCCGTTCCGCGGCCGTCCCTCCGATCGGTATTCTTACCGCTGTGGTCCCTGGGAAGTGACCGGTAAACCTGCGATCCCTGGGCACGATTCCCTTGCTTTTCGGTTCAATGGGCACGGAAGCGATAACATAGGATCCCTGGCCAGTTTACCGGGGCCACTATGGCCCCTGTGCACTCTACCGTAAATTGTGTGTTCCCTGTCACCTTACCCGTGACGGTGCGTTCCCTGGGCACGTTACCGTTGCCGTTTCGTTCCCTGGGCACGGTATCGTAAACGGTGCGGTCCTTTGGCATGGTACCGATGCCGTTGCGGTCCCTGAGATAAATGACGTTAACGGTGCCGTCACTGGGCACGGTACCGGTGCCGCTGCGTTTCCTTGGCCCGGTACCGGTGTCGGTGCGGTCTGTGGGCACGGTACAGGTGCCGGTGCGTTCCCTGGGAATGGTTTCGATTACTTTGCTATCACTGGACACAGTACTGTTTCCGATGCGGCCGCTGGGTACGGAAGAGTTGCCATTGCGGTCCCTGGGCAAGGTCGCGGTACCGATGTGGTCCCTGTGTACGGTTTCGGTGCCGTTGCGTTCCCTGGGCTCGGTAACGAAACCAGTGGTGTCCCTGGGCACGTTACCGTTATCGGTGCTTTCCCTAGGCACGGAAACGGTGCCATTGCGATCTCTGGGAACGTTACTGGTACCGGTGCGGTCCCTGGCACGTTACCGGTTCCGTTGCGTTCCCTGGGCAAGGTACCGTTACCATTGAGCCTCTGGGCACGGTAACGTTGACTCTGAGGTCCCTGGGCACGTTACCGGTACCGATGCGGTGCGTCGGCAATGTAACGTTATTTTTGCGGTACTTGGGACCGGTACCGGGGCCGTTGAGTTCCCTGGAAACGGTAAAGGTAACGCTGCCATCCCTGTACTCGATAACTGTTACGTTGCCGTTCGTGGGCACGATACGTGTACCGATGCTTTCCGTGGGCAGGTTAACGTTGCCGTTGCGGTCCTTCGGCACGGCATCAGTACCGGTGCGATCTCTGGTCACGCTAAAGTTGTCGTTGCGGTCCTTGTCACCGTTACCGGTACTGGTACGGTCCGTGGACACGGTTCCGGGTCCGATGTGATCGCTGGGCACACTAGCGTTCTTTATTTACCCGTAACTTTACGTTCCCTGGGCACGGTATTGGTTCCGCTGCGATCCCTGGGCACGGTACCGCAGCCGCTGCGATCGCTGGGCACGTTACCGGTAGCGGTGTTTTCTTTAGTTACCGGTAACTCTAAGGTCACTGAGCACTCTACGGTTGAGCTGCGGTCCCTGGGAACGGTACCGGTGCTGTTGTAGTTCCTGGGAACGGTAAATTTTCCGCTGCGTTCTCTGTGTACGGTAACGTTACCGTTGATGTCAGCGGCCACGGTAAGAGTCAGTAGGCGCGCTACAGATTACGTAGAGTACACTGGGCACAATAAGAGTGACGTTGCAATACCTGGGCGCGTTACCGGGGACGTTGCCATTCCTGGACATCTTACCGGTACCGGTGTGAACCTTGGGCACGGTACCGGTGCCGTTGCATTCCCTGGCAACTTTATCGGTATGGGTAAGTTCCCTGGGCAAGTTACCGTGCCGCTGCCGTCCCTGGGATCGGCTTCCTTCCCTCTGTGTTCCCTGGGATGTTACCGGAAACTCTGCGATCCCTGGGCACTTATTCCTTGCTGTTCGGTTCACTGGGCACGGAACCGGTATCTGAACGATCCCTGGGCAGGTTACCGGAGCCACTACTTTCCTTGTGCACTCTACATTTAACTGTGCGTTCCCTGTCACCGTGCCGTGACGTTGCATTCGCTGGGCACTGTACCGTTTCCGTTTCGTTCCCTGGGCACGGTATCGGAACCGGTGCTTTCCCTGGGCAAGTTACCGATATCGTTGCGATACCTGAGATAAGTGCCGTTACTGGTGCGTTCACTGGGCACGATACCAGTGCCGCTGCGTTCCTTGGGCACGGTACCGGAGTCGTTGCGATCCCTGGGCACGTTATCAGTATCGGTGCGGCCTCTGGTCACGGTACCGTTGTCGTTGGGGTCTCTGTCAACTTTACCGATACCGGTACGGTCTGTGGACACGGTACCGGAGCCAATGCGATCACTTGGACACACCACCGGTAGTCGTGCGTTATTTGCTTACCGGTAACGTTACATTCCCTTGGCACGGTAGTGGTGCCGCTACGATCCCTGGGCACGGTACCGGAGCCGCTGCGATCGCTGGGCACGTTACCGGTAGCGGCGTGTTCTTTGGTTGCCGGTAACAGTGCGGTCCCTGGGCACTGTACCGTTGAGCTGCGGTCCCTGGGCACGTTACCGGTGCCGTTGTAGTACCTGGGAACGGTAACGTTTCCGCTGCGTTCTGTGGGCACGGTAACGTTACCATTGATATCCGCGGCCACGGTAACAGTCACTGGGCGCGCTGCTGGGGACGTAGAGTACCCTGGGCACGGTAACAGTGCCGTTGCGATCCCTGGGCGCGTTAACGGGGACGTTGCCGTCCCTGGGCATAGTACCGTTACCGGTGTGAACCTTGGTCACGGTAGCGGTGCCGTTGCATTCCCTGTTCACGTTATCGGTACGGGTAAGTTCCTGGGTAAGTTACCCGTGCCGCTCCTGTCCCTGGGATCGGTATCCTTAAAGCGTTCCCTGGGCACGGTACCGTTACCGTTGAGCTTCTGGGCACGGTAACGTTGACTCTGAGGTCCCTGGCCAAGTCAAGTGTACCGATGAGTTCCGTCGGCAATGTAACGGTACCTTTGCGGTCCCTGGAATCGGTAAAGGTAACGCTGCCGTCCCTGAACTCTATAACGGTTACGTTGACGTCCGTGGGCACGTTAGGTGTACCGATGCTTTCCCTCATAAGTTTATCGGTGCCGTTGCGGTCCCTGTCAACGTTACCGGTCTCGGTACGATTCTTGGACACGGTACAGAAGCCGATGCATTCGCTGGGCACAGTATCGGTAGTCGTGCGGTCTTCGTTTACCGGTAACGTTGTGTTTCCTGGGCACGGTAGTGGTGCCGCTTAGATCCCTGGACACGGTACCGGAGCCGATGCGATCTCTGGGCACGTTACCGGTAGCGGTGTGTTCTTTGGTTACCGGTAAGAGTGTTGTCCCTTGGCATGGTACCGGTTCCGTTGTAGTCGCTGCGAACGGTAACGTTTCCGCTGCGTTCTCTGGGCACGGTAACGTTACCGTTGATGTCCGCGGTCACGCTAACAGTCACTGGGCTCGGTACAGGTGACGTAGAGTATCCTGGGCACGTTAACAGTACCGTTGCGATCCCTGGGCTCGTTACCGCGTACGTTGGTTCCCTGGGAATCGTACCGGTACCGGTGTGAACCTTGGTCACGGTACCGGTGCCGTTGCATTCCCTGGGCACGTTATCGGTAGGGTAAGTTCCCTGGGCAATTTACCCGTGTCGCTGCTGTCCCTATGATCCGTATCCTTACCGCTGCGGTTCCTGGGTCGTTACCGGTACCCCTGCAATCCCTGGGAACGATTCCCTTGCTTTTCGGTTTACCGGGCACGGAACCGGGATCTGTGCGATCCCTGGACAGGTTACCGGTTCCACTACGTTCCCTCTGCACTCTGCCTTTAACTGTGGGTTCCCTGTCACCCTAACGGTGCGGTGCGTTCCCTGGGCACATTAACGTTACCGTTTCGTTCCCTGGGCACGATAACGGACCGGTGCGTTCTCAGGGCATGTTACCGATGCCGTTGAGGTACCTGAGATTGATGCCGTTATCGGTGCGTTCACTGGGCACGGTACCGGTGCCGCTGCGTTCCCTGGGCACGGAACCGTTGTCGGAACGTTCCCTGGGCACGGTACAGGTACCGCTGCGTTCTCTGGGCACGGTGCCGATGACGCTGTATTCGCTGTTCACGGTAGAGTTAACGGTGCGTTCCCTGGGCACGTTACCGATGCCTCTGCTATCCCTGGTTCCTGTATCGGTACTGGTGCGTTCCCTGTACACGGTACATGTGTCGTTGCATTCCATGGCCTCGGTAGTGGTAACGTTGCATGCAAACGGCACGGTACCGGTACCGCTGCCATCCCTGTGCACGGTACCGTTACCGTTAAAGCCATGGGCACCGTAACTCTGCCTGTCCGGTCCCTGGGTACGGTACTGGTCCCGATGAGTTGCGTGGGCATTCTAAGATTACCTTTGTGGTCACTGGGCGTAGTACCGTGGCCGTTGCGATTCCTGGACACGTGAACGGTTCCGTTACGCTCCCTGGACACGGCAACGGGGCCGTTGCCTTACCCGGAAATGTTAACCCAACCTGTGCGTTCCCTGGTCAGGTTACATGTGCCTTCGCGGTACGTAGGCAGGTTATCGTTACAGGTACTGACCTTGGACACGGTACCGATGTCGTTGCGTACCCTGAAAACTTTACCATTATCTTTGCGTTCCCTGCAGACTGTACCGGAGACGCTGTGATCTCTGGGCACATTACCGGTAACGCTGAGTTCCCTGGAGAAATTACGGTTAACGGTGGGTTCTCTGGGTACGTTACAGGTGACACTACGTAACCTGGGAACGGTACAGGTGCCGCTGCAGTCCCTGTTAACGGTACCCGTACCGGTCTGGTCCCTGGGCACCGTAGTGTTGGGCTGGGTCCCGAGCACGGTACCCGTGCCGTTACGGTCCCCAGGCACGTTACCTTTCTCGGTGCGGACCCTGGGCATGGTACCGTTGAGCTGGGATCGCTGCTCAAGTTAACGGTGTCGTTGAGGTCCCTTGGTACAGTAACGGACCGCTGCATTCCTCGGGCAGGTTACTGGTACCATTTGGATATGTGAGCACGGAAACGGTACCATTTCGTTCCCTGGGCGAGGTACCGGGACCGTTGAGTTCCCTGGGCACGGTAACGGAATCGTTGCGGTACCTGGGGCCGAAAACAGTTTAGTTGCGGTCCCTGGGCATTGTAACGGTGACGATGCGAACCCTGATCTCGGTACCGTTGCCGAAGCTTTCTCTGGGCACTTTACCGTTACCGGTGCACTCCCTGGTCTCGGTAACGGTGCCGCTGCGGTCCCTGGGCAATTTAACGATGCCAATGAAGTCCCTGGGCACGGTACGATGAAGCTGTGTTTCCTGTGCACTCTACCGGTGCCGGTTCTGTCCCTGTTCACGGCAGCGGTGCCACTGCGCTACCTTGGCGCGGTACCGGTAAGGGTGCAGTCCCAGTGCATGATAACGTTGCCATTGCGTTCCCTGGGCACGGTACCGTTACCGGTGCGGTCCTTGGGCACGGCACCGGTTTCTTTGCTCTCACTGGACACACTACCTTTTCCGATGCGGTCTCTGTGTACGGTAGAGCTGCCGTTGCGATCCCTGGGCACGGTACCGGTACCGACAGGTCCCTGTGTACGGTCTCGATGTCATTGCGGTCCCTGGACATTTTGACGAAACCAGTGGGTTCCCTGGGCTCGTTACCGTTATCTTTACGATCCCTGGTAACGTTATAGGAGCCGTTGCGGTGCATGGGCACGATACAATCACCGGTACGTTCCCTAGGCACGGTAACGGTGCCATTGCGATCTCTGGAAACATTACCGTTACCGGTGCGTTCGCTGGCACGGTACCGGTTCCGTTGCGTTCACTGGGCACGGTAACGTTAACTTTGAGTCTCTGGGCACGTTACAGGTACCGATGCGGTGCGTCGGCAATATAACGGTACCGTTGAGGATCCTGGGACCGGTAGCGCGACCGTTGAGGTCTTTGGAAACGGTAAAGTAACACTGCTGTCCCTGGACTCGATAACGGTTACGTTGCCTTCCGTGGGCACGCTACGTGTACCGATGATTTCCCTGGACAGTTTACCGGTATTGTTGCGCCCCTCGGCACGGTATCAGTAACGGTGCGGTCTCTGGGCACGGTACCGTTGTCGTTGCGGACTCTGTCAACATTACCGGTAACGGTACGGTCCCTGTACACAGTACCGGAGCCGATGCGATCGCTGGGCACAGTGCCGGTAGTCCAGCGTTCTTTGTTTACCCGTAACTTTGCGTTCCCTGGGCACGGTAATGGTGCCTCTGCGATCCCTGGGCACGGTTACGGAGACGTTGCGATCGCTGGGCACGTTACCGTTAGCGGTGTGTTCTTTAGTTACATGTAACAGTATGGTCACTGGGCTCTCTATGTTGAACTGCGGTCTTTGAGCACGGTACCGGTGCAGTTGTAGTCCCTGCGAACGCTTACGTTTTCGCTGCGTTCTCTGGACACGGTAACGTTACCGTTCATATCCGCGGCTAGGGTAAGAGTCACTAGGCGCGCTGCAAATTACGTAGAGTACACTGGGCACAGTAACAGTGCCGTTGCGATCCCTGGGCGCGTTACCGTGTACGTTACCGTCCCTGTGCATCGTACCGGTACCGGTGTGAACCTTGGGCACGGTACCGGTGCCGTTGCATTCCCAAGGCACTTTATCGGTACGGGTAAGTTCCCTGGGCAAATTACCCGTGCCGCCGCCATCAATTGGATCGGCTTCCTTCCCGCTGCTTTCCCTGCGAAGTTACCGGAACCCCTGCGATCCCTGGGCACGATTCCGTTGTTGTTCGGTTAACTGGGTACGGAACCGGCATCTGTACGATCGCTGGGCAGGCTACCGGAGCCACTATGGTCCCTGTGCTCTCTACATTTAACTGTGCGTTCCCTGTCACCGTGCCGTGACGTTGCGTTCCCTGGGCACTTTACCGATGTAGTTTCGTTCCCTGGGCACGTTATTGGAACCGGTGTGATACCTGGGCATGGTACCGATGCCGTTGCGATACCTGAGATAAGTGCCGTTACTGGTGCATTCACTGGGCGCGGTATCAGTCCCGCTGCGCTCCCTGGGCACGGCACAGGTGCCGCTGTGTTCCCTGGACACGGTGCGGATGGCGCTGTGTTCCCTGTTTACACTAGAGTTAAAGGTGCGGTCCCTGGGCACGTTACCGATGCCTCTGATATCCCTGGGTCCAGTATCGGTAATGATGCGTTCTCTGTAAACGGTACATGTGGCGCTGCAGTCCATGGCCCCGGTACTGGTAACGTTGCCTGCACAGGGCACGGTAGCGCTACCGCTGTGTTCACTGGGCACGGTATTGTTACCGTTGAGACCCTGGGCAACGTAACTTTGCCTGTCCGGTCCCTGGGTACGGTACTGGTAACGATGAGTTGCGTTGGCTCTATAAGGTTAACTTTGAGTTGGGCGTGGTACCGTGACCGTTGCGATTCCTGGACACGTTAACTTTTCCGTTACGGTCCCTGGACTCGGCAACGGGACCGTTGCCTTCCCCGGGAACGGTAACGCAACCGGTGCGTTCCCTGGTCAGGTACAGATGCGTCGCGGTCCTTAGGCACGTTATCGATACCGGTACGTTCCTTGGGCACGGTACCGATTTCTTTGCGTACCCTGAAAATGTTACCGTTACCGTTGCGATCCCTGCATACTCTTCCGGAGCCGCTGCGAACTCTGGGCTCATTACCGGTACTGCTGATTTCCCTGTAGAGGGTACGGGTAACGGTGTGTTCCCTGTGTACGTTACAGGTGTTTCTACGTACCCTGGGCACGGTACTAGTGCCGCTGCTGTCCCCGTTAACGGTACCCGTGCCGGTCCGGTTTCTGAGCACGGTTGTGTTGAGCTGGGTTCCCTGAGCACCATACCCGTGCTGCTACGGTCCACGGGCACGTTACCCTTTTCTGTGCGGACACTGGATATGGTGCCGTTGAGCTGGGATCCCTGGGCAAGTTAACGGTTCCGTTGATTTCCCTGGGCACAGTAACGGACCGCTGCATTCCCCGGGCAAGTTACCGGTACCGTTTGGTTACGTGACACGGAAACGGTACCTTTTCGGTCCCTGGGCGAGTTACCGGTACCGTTGAGTTCCCTGGGAACGGTAACGGTATCGTTGCGGTACCTGGCCGCGGTACCAGTTCCGTTGCCATCCCTGGGAATAGTACCGGTAATGGTGCGAACACTGTGCTCGGTACCGGGGCTGTTGCTTTCGCTAGGCCCTTTACCGTTACCGGTGCATTCCCTGGGCACACTAACTTTGCCGGTGTGGTCCCTGGACAATTTAACGGTGCCGATGCGTTCTCTGGGCACGGTAGATGAAGCTGCATTCCGTGGGCACGGTCCCCGTGCCGGTTCGGTCCCTGATCACGGCAGCAGTGACACTGCGGTACCTGGGCACGGTACCGGTAACGATACGGTCGCAGGGAAAGTTAACGTATCCGTTGCGGTCCCTGGACACGTTCCGTGGGCACGGCACCGATTTCTTTGCTCTCAATGGACACATTGCCGTTTCCGATGCGGTCCTTGAGTACGGTAGAGATGCCGTTGCGCTACCTGGGCACGATACCGGTACCTATGCCTTCCCTGTTTACGGTTACGTTGCCGTTGCGGTCCCTGGGCACGGTAACCAACCCAGTGGGGTCCCTGGGCACGTTACCGTCATCGGTGCGTTCCCTGGGAACAATACAGGTGCCGTTGCGGTCCATGGGCACGCTACCGTCACCGGTGCGTTCCCTAGGCACGGTAACGTTGCCATTACGATCTCTGGGAACGTTACCGGTACCGGTGCGGTCCCTGGCACGTTACCGTTTCCGTTGCGTTCCTTGGGTAAGGTACCGTTACCGTTAAGCCTCTGGGCACGGTAAAATTGACTCTGATGTCCCTGGGAACGTTACGGGTACCGATGCGGTGCGTCGGCAATGTAACTGTACTGTTTCGGTACCTGGGACCGGTACCGGGGCCGTTGAGGTCCCTGGAAACGGTAAAGGTAATGCTGCCGTCCCTGGACACGATAACGGTTACGTTGCCGTCCGTGGGCACGGTACGTGTACCGATGATTTCCCTGGGAAGTTTACCGGTGCAGTTGCGATCCCTCGTCACGCTATCAGTACCGGTGCAGCCTCTGGGCAAGGTACCGTTGTTGTTGCGTTCCCTGTCAACGTTACCGTTACCGGTACTGTCCATGGAGACGGTACCGGAGCCGATGCGATCGCTGGGCACAGTGACGGTAGTCGTGCGTTCTTTGTTTACCGGTAACGTTGCGTTATCTGGTCACTGTAGTTGGGCCGCTGCGAACCGTGGTCACGGTACCGGAGCCGCTGCGATCGTTGGGCACGTTACCGGTAGTGATGTGTTCTTCATTTACCGGTAACAGTGCGGTTCCTGTGCTCTGTACCGTTGAGCAGGGGTCCCTGGGCACGGTACTGGAGCCGTTGTACTCCCTGGGAAAGGAAAAGTTTCCGCTGCGTTCTCTGAGCACCGTAACATTACCGTTGATGTTCACGGCCACGGTAAATGTCACTGGGCGCGCTAGATTTTAACGAAGAGTACCCTGGACACGTTAACAGTACCGTTGCGGTCCCTAGGCGCTTTACCGGGGACGTTGCCGTCACTGGGCATCGTACCGGTACCGGTGTAATTCTTGGGCATGGTACCGGTGCCTTTGCATTACCTGGGCACGTTATCGGTACGGGTAAGTTCCCTGGGCAAGTTAACCGTGCCGCTGCATTCCCTGGCATATGTATCCTTACCGCTGCGGTCCTTGGGAGGTTACCGGTTAACCTGCGATCCCTGGGCACGATTCACTTGCTGTTCCGTTCACTGGGCACGGTACCTGTATCTGTTCAATCCCTGGGGAGTTAATGGTGGCCACTACGTTCCCTGTGCACTGTACCTTTAACTGTGTGTTCATTGTCACCGTACCGGTGACGGTGCGTTCTCTGGGCACGTTATCGTTGCCGTTTCGTTCCCTGGGCACGGTATCGGAACCGGTGTGTTCACTGGGCATGATACCGGTGCCGCTGCGTTCCGTGGGAAAGGTACCGTTGTCGGTGAGTTCCCTGGGCACGGTACAGGTTTCTCTGTGTTCCCTCTTCACGGTAGAGATAAAGGTGCTCTCCCTGGGCAACTTACCGTTGACTCTGTTATCTCTGGGTCCAGTATCGGTACTGGTGCGTTCCCTGTGCACGGTACATGTGGCGCTGCAGTCCATGGCCCCGGTACTGGTAAGGTTGCTTGCACATGTCACGCTACCGGTAACGCTGCGATCCCTGGGCACGGTACCGTTACGGTTGAGTTCCTGGGCACCGTAACTGTGCCTGTCCGGTCCCTGGGTACGCTACTGGTACCGATGAGTTGCGTGGGCACTATAAGGTTACCTTTGAGGTTACTGGGCGTGGTACCCTGGCCTTTGCGATTCCTGGACATTTTTACGTTTCCGTTACGGACCCTGAAATCGGCAACGGGGACGTTGCCTTCCGCGGGAACGGAAACGCAACCGGTGCGTTCCCTGTGCTGGTTAGTGGTGCCGTCGCGATCCCTAGGCACGTTATCGTTACCGGTACGTTCCTTGGGCACGGTACCGGTGTCGTTGCGTACCTTGAAAACGTTACCGTTACCGTTACGTTCCTTGTAGACTCTACCGGAGCCACTGCGATCTCTGGTCACATTACCAGTACCGCTATTTCCCTGGAAAGGGTACGGGTAACGGTGGGGTCCCTGGGCACGTTACAAGTGCAGCTACATACCCCGGGCACGGTACTAGTGACGCTGCAGTCCCCGTTAACGGTACCCGTATCGGTCCGTTTCCTGGGCACTGTAGTGTTGAGCAGGGGTCCCTGAGCACGGTATTGTCCCGATACGGTCCCCGGGCAATTTACACTTCTCTTGAGCGGACCCTGGACATGGCACAGTTGAGCTGGAATCCCTGGGTAATTTAACCGTGCCCTCGAGGTCCCTGAGCATAATAAGGGACCGCTACATTCCCCGGGCAATTTACCGGTACCGTTTGGCTACATGAGCACGGAAGCGGTACCATTTCGGTCCCTGGGCGTGGTACCGGGACCGTTGAATTCCTTGGTCACGGTAACGGTGTCGTTGCTGTAACTGGGCGCGGTACCAGGGCCGTTGCCATCCCTAGGCATGGTACCGGTAACGGTGGGTACCCAGAGCTCGGTACAGGTGCCGTTGCTTTCCGTGTGCACTTTACCGTTATCGGTGCAGTCCCTGGGAACGGTAACGTTGCCGCAGCGGTCTCTGTGCAATTTAACGGTGCCGATGGAGTCCCTGGGCACGGTACCGGTAGCGGGGCGGTCCCAGGGCACGGTAACGTTGCCGTTGCGATCCCTGGGCACGGTACCGTTACCGTTCGGTCCCTGGGCACGGTACCGATTTCTTTGCTCTCCCTGGAAAGAGTAACGTTTCCAAAGCGGTCCCTGGGTACGGTACCGGTAACGATGCGTTCCCTTGTACGGTATCGTTGCCGTTGTGGTCCCTGGGCACGGTAACGTAACCACTGAATTCCCTGGGCACGTTACCATTATCGGTGTGGTCCCTGGGAGAGGTATATATGGCGTTACGGTCCATGGCCATGGTAACGTCACCGGTGCGTTCCCTAGGCACGGTAACGGTGCCATTGTGATCTCTGGGAACGTTCACGTTACCGGTGAGGTCGCTGGCACGTTACCGGTTCCTTTGTGTCTCTGGGCACGCTACAGTTACCGTTGAGACTCTGAGCACGGTACCATTGACTGTGAGGTCCCTGGGCACGTTACCGATATCGATGCGTTGCGTCGGCAATGTAACGGTACCGTTGCGGTCCCTGGGACCGGTACCTAGACCGTTCACGTCCCTGAAGACGGTAAAGGTAACGCTGCCGTCCCTGGACTCTATAACGTTTACGTTGTCGTCCGTGGGCACATTACGTGAACCGATGCTTTCCATGGGTAGGTTACTGGTGCCGTTGCGGTCCCTCGGCAAGGTATCAGTACCGGTGCGGTCTCTAGGACCGGTACCGTTGTCGTTGCGGTTCCTGTCAACGTTACCGGTACCGGTACGGTCCCTGGACACGGTACTGGAACCGATGCGATCGCTGGGCACAGTACCGGTAGTCGTGCGTTCTTTGTTTACCGGTAACGTTGCGTTCCCTGGGCACGGTAATGGTGCCGCTGTGATCCCGGAACACGGTACCGGAGCCTCTGCGATCGCTGGGCACGTTACCGGTGTCGGTTTGGTCTTTGGTTACCGGTAACTGTGCTGTCCATGGGGACTGTTCCGTTGAGTTGCAGTCCCTGGGCACGGTACCGGTTCCGTTGTAGTCCTTGGGAAAGGTAACGTTTCCGCTGCGTTCTCTGGGCACGGTAACGTTACCGTTGATGTCCGCGGGCATGGTAACAGTCACTGGGCGCGGTACAGGAGACGTAGATTACCGTGGACATGGTAACAGTGCCGTTGCGATCCCTGGGCGTGTTACCGGGGACGTTGTCGTTTCTTGGCTTCGTACCGTTACCGGTGTGAACCTTGTTCACGGTCCTAGGGCCGTTCCATCCTCTGGGCTCTATATCGGAACGGGTAAGTTCCCTCGGCGAGTTACTTGTACCGCTGCCGTCTCTGGGATCGGTATCCTTACCGCTGCGGTCCGTGGGACGTTACCGTTACTCCTGCGATCCCTGGGCACGAGTCCCTTGATTTTCGGTTCTCTGGGCCGGAACCGGTATCTGTACGATCCCTGGGCAGGTTACCGTGGCCACTATGTTCCCTGTGCACTCTAATTTTAACTGTGCGTTCCCTGTCACCGTAATGGTTACGGCGAGTTCTTTGGACACGTTACCGTTGCCTTTCGTTCCCTGGGCACGGTATCGGTACCGGTGCGGTCCCTGGCGATGGTACCGATGCCGTTGCGGTACCTGTGATATGAGCCGTTACCGATGTCGTTGCGTACCCTGAAACCTTAACATTAGCGTTGCGTTCACTGAAGACTGTACCGGAGCCGTTGCGATCTCTTGGCATATTACCGGTACCGCTGAGTCCAAGGAGATGTTACGGGTAACGGTGGCTTCTCTGGGCACGTTACAGGTGCCCCTACGTATTCTGGGTACAGAACTGGCGCCGCTGCAGTCCCCTTAACGGTAACCGTATCGGTCCATTCCCTGGGAACCGTAATGTTGAGCTGGGTTCCCTGAGCACGGTACCTGTGCCGCTACGGTCCCCGGGCACGTTGCCCTTCTCGGTACGGACACTGAGCATGGTACCGTTTTGCTGTTATCCCTGGGCAATTTTAAGGGTGCCGTTGTGGTCCCTGGGCACAGTAACGGACCCATGCATTCCCGGGCAGTTTACCGATATAGTTTGGTTACGTGAGCACGGAAACTGTACCATTTCTATCCCTGGGCGAGGTACCGGGACCGTTGAGTTCGTTGGGAACCGTAACGATTTGTTTGCGGTACCCGGGCGCGGTATCAGGGCCGTTGCGTTCCCTGGGAAAGGTTCCGGTAACGGGCGAACCCTGAGCTCGGTACCGGTGCCGTTGCTTTCCCTGGGCACTTTACCGTTAGCGGTGCAATCCCTGGGCACCGTAACGTTGCCGCTGCGGTCCCTGGACAATTTAACGGGGCCGATGCGGTCCCTGGGCATGGTACGATTAAGTTGCGGTCCCTGGCACCGTACCGGAGCCGGTTCGGTCCCTGTTCTCGGCAGCGGTGACACTGCGGTACCAGGGCACAATATCGGTAACGTTGCGGCCCCGGGGAAATTTAACGTTGCCGTTGCGTTCCCTGGGAACGGTACCGTTACTGTTGCGGTCGCTGGGTATGGAACCGAATTCTTTGCTCTCACGGAACACAGTACCGTATCCGATGCGATCCCTGGGTACGGTAGAAATGCCGTTGCGTTCCCTGGACACGGTACCGGAGCAGATGCGATCTCTTGGGCACAGTACCGGTAGTCGTGCGTTCTTTGTTTACCGGTAACGTTGCGATTCCTGGGCACGGTAATGGTGCCGCTGTGATCCCTTTTCACGGTAACGGTGCCGCTGCGATCGCTGGGCAAGTCACCGGTAGTGGTGTGTTCTTTGGTTGCCGGTAACATTGCGGTCCCTGGGAACTTTGCCGTTGAGCTGCGGTCCCTGGACACGGTAACGTTACCGCTGATATCCACAGTCACGATAACAGTCACTGGGCTCGCTACAGAGGACGTAGAGAACTCGGAGCACGGTAACAGTGCCGTTGCGATCCCTGGGCGCGTTACCGGGGACGTTGCCATCCCTGGGCATCGTACGGGTAACGGAGTGTACCTTGGGCACGCTACTGGTGCCGTTGCAGTCCCTGGGTACTTTATCGGTACGGGTAAGTTCCCTAGGCAATTTTCCCATGCCGCTGCATTCCCTGTTATCGGGACCCTCACTCCTGCGGTCACTGGGACCTTACCGGTACCCCTGCGATCCGTGGGCACGATTCACTTGCTGTTCGTTGAAACAGGCACGGAATCGGTATCTGTAGGATCCCTGGCCAGTTTACCAGGGTCACTACGACCCCTGTGCAATCTACCTTAAACTGTGTGTTCCATGTCACCATACCGTTGACTTTGCGTACCCTGGGCCCGTTACCGTTGCCGTTTCGTCCCCTGGGCCCGGTATCGGTAACGGTGCGGTCCCTGGGCATGGTACCGATGCCGTTGCGGTACCTGAGATAGGTGACGTTAACGGTGCGTTCACTGGGCACGATACCGGTGCCGCTGGGTTCCCTGGGCACAATAAAGGTGTCGGTGCGTTCCCTGGGCACGTTGCCGTTGGAGCTGTATTCCCTGTTCACGGTACAGTTAAAAGTGCGTGCCCTGGGCACGTTAACGTTGCCTCTGCAATCCCCTGGGTCCAGTATCGGTACTGGTGCGTTCCCTGTGCACGGTACATGTGGCGCTGCAGTCCATGGCCCCGGTACTGTCAACGTTGCCTGTACAGGGCACGGTACCGGTGACGCTGTGATCCCTGGGAACAGTACCGTTACCGTTGAGGCTCTGCGCAACGTAAATTGGCCTGTCCGGTCTATGGGTACGGTACTGGTACCGATGAGTTGCGTGGGCACTATACGTTTAACTTTGAGGTCACTGGGCGAGGTACTTTAGCCGATGCCATTTCTGGAAATGTTAACGGTTCCGTTAGGATCCCTGGACTCGGTAACGGAGCCGTTGCCTTCGCCGGGAACGGTAACGGAACCGGCGCGTTCCCTGGGCAGGTTACAGGTGCCGTCGCGGTCTCTAAGCAAGTTATCGATACCGGTACGGTCCTTGGGCACGTTACCGATGTAGTTCCGTACCCTGAAAACGTTACCGTTAACGTTGCGTTTCCTGCAGACTCTACCGGAGCCGCTTCGATCTATGGGCATATTACCGTTAAAGCTGAGTTCCCTGGTGAGGGTACGGATAACGGTGGGATCCCTGGGCTCGTTGAATTTGCCCCTACGGACCCTGGGCACGTTACTGTTGACGCTGCAGTACCCGTTATAGGTACCCGTACCGGTCCGTTCCCTGGGCACCGTAGTGTTGAGCTTGTGTCCCTGAGCACGGTACCCGTGCCGCTTAGGTCCACGGGCTCTTTACCCTTCTCGGTGCGGACGCTGGACATTGTACGGTTGAACTGGGATCCCTGGGCAAGTTAACGGTGCCGTTGAGGTCCCTGGGCGCAGCAGCGGACCGTTGAATTTTCCGGGCAGGTTACCGGTACCGATTGGTTACGTGAGCACGGGAACGTTACCATTTCGGTTCCTGGGCGAGGTACCGGAACTGTTGAGTTCCCTGGACACGGTAACGGTACCGTTGCGGTACCTGGGCACGTTACCAGGGCCGTAGCGACCCCTGGGCATTGTACCGGTAATAGTGCGAAGCCTGAGCTCGGTACCGGGGCCGTTGCTTTCCCTGGGCAATTTAACTTTACAGGTGCAGTCCGTGGGCACAGTAAAGGTGCCGCTGCTGTCCCTGGAAATTTTAACATTGCCGATGCGATCCCTGGGGACGGTACGAAGGAGCTGCGGTCCCTGAGCACGGTACAGGTACCGGTTCGGTCCCTGCTCACGGCAGCGTTGCCACTATTGTACCTGGGCAATATGCCAACCGTAGGCAAGGTACGTGTACCGATGATTTCCCTGGGCAGGTTACCGGTGCCGTTGCGGTCCTTCTCAAATTTACCGTTACCGGTACGGACCCTGGAAACGGTACCGGAGCCGATGCTATCGCTGGGAACAGTCCCGGTAGTCGTGCGTTCTTTGTTTCCCGGTAACGATGCGTTTCCTGGGCACGGTAGTGTTGCCTCTGCGATCTCTGGGCACGGTACCGGAGCCTCTGCGATCGCTGGGTACGTTAGCGGTAGCATTGTGTTCTTTGGTTATTGGTAACAGTTCGGTCCCTGGGAACTGTACCGACGAACTGCGGTCCCTGGGAACAGTACCGGTGTCGTTGTAGTCCCTGGGAACGGTAACGTTTCTGCTTCGTTCTCTGGGCACGGTTACGTTAACGTTGATGTCCGCGGCCACGGTAACAGTCACTGGGAGCGCTAGAGGGTACGTAGAGTCCCTGGGCACGTTAACATTACGTTCTCGATCCCTAGGCGTGTTACTTGCAACGTTGCCGTACCTGGGCATCGTACCGGTACCGGTGTGAACATTGGGCACGGTACCGGTGCTGTTGCATTCCCTAGGCTCGATATCGATACGGGTAGGTTCCCTGGGCAAATTACCCGTGCCGCTGATTTCCCTGGCATATGTATCCTTACCGCTGCAGTCCCTGGGAGGTTACCGGTATACCTGCGATCCCTGGGCACGATTCCCTTGCTGTTCCATTCACTGGGCACGGTACCTATGCCTGTTTAATCCCTGGGCGGTTTATAGGGGCCACTACGTTCCCTGTGCACTCTACCTTTATCTGTGCGTTCATTGTCACGTATCGGTGACGGTGCGTTCTCTGGGCACGTTACCGTTGCCGTTTCGTTCCCTGGGCACGGTTTCGGACCCGGTGCGCGGTCCCTGGCCATGGTACCGATGCCGTTGCGTACCTGAGTTAGGTGCTGATACCGGTTCTTTCACTGGGCACGGTACCGGTGCCGCTGCGTTCCCTGGGCACGGTACCGTTTTCGGTGGGATCCCTGGGCTCGGTACAGGTGCCGCTACGTTCCCTGCACTCGGTGCCGATGGCGCTGTCTTCCCTGTTCACGGTAGAGTTAATAGTGCGTTCCCTGGGCACGTTACCGAAGACTCTGCTATGTCTGGGTCCAGTATCGGTACTGGTGCGTTCCATGTGCAAGGTACATGTGGCGCTGCAGTCCATGGCCACGGTACTGGTAACTTTGCCTGTACAGGGCACATTACCCGTACCGCTGTGATGCCTGGGCACTGTATCGTTGCCGTTGAGGCCCTGGGCACCGTAAGTGTGCCTGTCCGGTCCGTGTGTACGGTAGTGTTACCGATGAGTTACGTGGGCACTCTAAGGTTACCTTTGAGGTCACTGGGCGTGGTTCCATGGCCGTTGCGATTCCTGGACACGTTAAAGATTCCATTACGTTCCCTGGACTCGGAAACGCGGCCGTTGCCTTCCCCGGAAACGGTAACGCAACCGGTGCGTTCCCTGGGCAAGTTAGTGTTGCTGTAACGTTCCCTAGGCACGTTATCGATACAGGGACGGTCCTTGGGCATGGTACCGAAGTCGTTGCATACCCTGAAACGGTACCGGTATCGTTGCGTTCCCTGCAGACTGTACCGGAACCACTGCGATCTATGGGCTCATTACCGTTACCGCTGAGTTCCCTGGGGAGGGCACGTATTTCGGTGGTTTTCCTGGGCACGTTACATTTGCCCCTACGTACCCTGGGCACGGTACTAGTGCCGCTGATGTCCTCGTTAACGGTACCCGTACCGGTCCGGATCCTGGGCATCGTAGTGTTGAGCTGGGTTCCCTAAGCACGGTATCCGTGCCGCTACGTTCCACGGGACGTTACCCTTCTCTGTGCGGACACTCGATATGGTGCCGTTGAGCTGGGATCCCTGGGCACTTTAACGGTGCCGTTGTGTTCTCTGGGCAAAGTAACGGACCTCTGCATTCCACGGGCAAGTTACTGGTACTGTTTGGTTGCGTGACCACGTAAACGGTACCATTTCGGTTCCTGGGCGAGGTACCGGTACCGTTGACTTCCCTGGGCTCGGTAACGATATCATGTACAGGGACTGTAGCGGCACCGGTACCGTGCCCAGGACCACATCGACAAATTTACGGGGCCCAGGAACCGCACGGCCGCAGGTACAGCGACCAGGAACAGCATAGGTAACGTTACAGTGCCCCTATCGGCACCAATAACATGCTCAGGGAACGCAACATTATCGGTACCCAGCCCAGGGAAAGCACCGGTACAGGTACGGAGCCCAGGTAACTCAGCGGTATCGGTAACGTACCCAGGGACCCCAGAGGCAACGGTACCGTTCCCAGGGAACGCGGCGGCAAATTTATCGTCCCCAGGGAACACACCGTTACCGGTACTGTAGACAGGGAAAGCAGCGACACCGCAATATTTCTCAAATAACGCAGCGGCAACGTTAACAGGCCGAGGGACCGCAGCGCTAACTGTAGCATACCCAGGAACGCGGCGTTCCAGGTAATGTGAGCAGAGAACGCACTAGCATCGGTATCGTGCCTAGGGAATTCACCGACTAATATAACGTGCCCAGGGACCGCACCGGAAACTTTATCGTGCCCTGGGATTGAACAGGCACATCTACCGTGCCCAGAAACCCCACAGGTAACGATACCGTGCCCAGGAAACGCAACGGTATCGGTAAATTTCCCAGGGAATGCAGCGTTTCAGGTACCTTACACAAGGTCTACAGCGGCAACGGTAGCGTGACCAGGGAACGGACAGTGAACGCGACCTATGCACAGGGACATCGGCGGCACTGTTACCGTGCACAGGGCATCACCGGTACCGGTAACGTAATCATGGAACGCACCGGTATCTGTACCGTGCCTAGGGATTGTAGCGGCATCGGTAATGTGCCCAGGGAAATTGCAGGCACAGGTTCCGTGTGTGGGACAAGAGCGGCACCTCTAACTAGCCCAGGGATCACACCGATAAAGGTACCATGCCAGGGAACGCAGCGGCAACGTCATTACTCCCACTGATCGCACAGTTGCCAGTAACGTGCCCAGTGAAAGCATCGGCAACAGTATTATGCCCAAGGACCGCACCGGCAATGGTAACGTTCCCAGAGATTGAGCATTACCTGTTCCTTGCTCAGGGACCGCAGCGTCAGGTGTCCCGTGCCCAGGGAAATCATCGGTAATGTTACCATGCCCAGGGATCGCAGCGCCACCGGCACCGTGCTCAGGGACCGCAATGTTAACGGATCTTCGTTCACGGATTGCAGAGGAAACTTTAACGAGCCGAGGGACCGCTGCTGCATTGGTAACGGGCCAAGCGAACGCACCGTTAACGCTAATGTGCCCAGGGTTAGCAACGGTAGCGGTAAAATCTCAGGGAACGCAGCGGAAACTGTATTGTCCTCAGGGACTGCAGCGGCACCGGTACCGTGCCCGAAGAGAGCAGCGGCAAAGGAACAGTGCCCACGGACCGTAAAAGATACGGAACCGGGCACCGGGAATGCAATGTCAACGGCAACTAGCCCAGGGAACGCACCGATAACGGTATCGAGCCCAGGGTACGCAAAGGCACCGGAACCGTGCCCATGCATCATTTCGTTAAACTTAATGAGCCCAGGGACCGCTTTGGCACCCATCTACGTGCACAGGGGACACACCGGTAACGGTACCCTGCACAGGGAACGCAGCCCGCAAGGTACCGTGCCTAGGGAACACAGCGGTACCTGTACCGTGCCCAAGGAGAGCAGCGGCATCTGTAACGTGAACAGGGATGGCACCGATAACGTTACCGTTCACAGGGACACAGCGTTAAATGTTCCGTGAACATGAAACGCAAACGATACTGGTAGCGTGCCCAGGAACCGCAGCGTTACCGGTAACATGACCAGGGAACATTCGGGTATAGGAACCGTCCCCACGGAACGCAACAGCACCCATACCGTGACCAAGGGCCGCACCGGCAACGGTATTGTCACCAGGGAGCTCAAAGGCCCCGGGACACCACAATGGTACCGATAGTGTGGTAAGGGACCGCTGGGGTTTAGGGTCATACCAACCAACAGCTGCTGCACCCGTACCGTGCCCAGGAAATTCAGCGGAAACAGCACTTTTTTCACGGACCGTCGCGGCAACTGTAAGGTGTACAGGGAATGCTTCGGTAACGGTAACGTGTTCAGGGAACGCGGCGGCATCGTTACCATATCCTGGGAACTCACTGGTAGCTGTAAGGTGTCCATGGACCGCAGCGGCAACGGTACCGTACGCATAGACCGAACCGGAAACTGTAAAGTGCCCAGGGAACGCAGGGCAACTTTACGGTAACCGCAAACGGTAATGTTCCCAGGGACCACAACGTTAACGGTACCGTACCCAGGTACCACACCTCAACCGGTACCGTGGCCATGGACCGAAGCGGCAACGATAACGTGCCCGGAGAACACACAGGTACCGTGCCCAGGAACAGCAGCGTCAACGTTACGGTAACCAGGGACCGCAGAAACACCGATACGGCGCCAAAGATCCCAGCGTTAACGGCACCGTGCCAAGGGAAAGCAGCGGCAACGGTACTGTGCCTAGAGAGAGCACAGACGACTCTAACGTGCACAGGGACTGCAGCGGCAACCCTATCGTGCCCAGGGAACACAGCGGTACCGGTACCGTACCCAGGACCGCAGCGGTAAACGGTACTGATCCCAGCGATCGCAGCGTCACAGTTGCAATGCTCTGACAACAAACCGGTAACTTGCTCAGGGACAACACCGGCAACGTTAACGTGCCCAGAGACAGCACGGGAAATGCTAACGTGCCCTGGGAACGCAACGGAATATCTACCGTGTCCAGAGAACTCACCGGTATCGGATCCAGGGAAAGGATCTATACCGGGAGCCGTGCGCAGGGAAATCAAGGCGCCTTTATCGTGCCCAGGGAAGGCACCGGTAATGGTGCCGTCGCCAGGTAACGCATCGGTACCGGTACCGTGCCTAGGGGTCGAAACGACAACGGTATTGTGCCCAGGGAACGGACCGGTACGGTTCCGTACACACGGAACCCGACGGTAACCTTACCGTACCCAAGGAAGCAGCGTCATCAGTAATGGACCCACGCAAAGAAGCGGGAACGGTACGGGGCCCAGGGATCGTAGCGTTAACCTACCGTGCCCACGGTCCGAAACGTTTATGGTACCGTGCTCAGGGAACGCAGCGGCACAATACCGTGCCCAAGGATCGCACCGTCACCGGTACTGTGCCCAGGTAGGCAGCGATTCCAGTAATGCACCCAGGGAACGCAGCGGCAACGTTTATGTTTCCAGTGATCGTAACGGCAACTTTACCGTGACCAGGGACAGCAGCGTTGCCGCTAATTAGAAATGGGACAGCACCGATAAGGTTACCGAGCAAAGGGACGGCAGCGGCATTGGTACCGGGCCCACGGAACACAGGAGTACTATTACCTTGCCCACTGACAGCAGCGGCAAAGTTAATGTGCCCAGGGTCCGCAAAGGTAAATGTACCGTGCGCATATATTTCTGCGGTACCGGTGCTCTGCCCCTGAGAACGCAGGGGCACATTTACCGTGCACGGGAACGTATGGGTAACGGCACCGTGCCCAGGGAACGCAGCGGCATGTGTTCCGTGCTTAGGGCCCGAAATGGACTCGGTACCTAGTCCAGGACCGTTGCACACGTACCGTGCCCAGCGAACGCGGCGGCAGTGGTAAAGTGCCCAGGGACCGCACCGTTAGCGCTGCCGTACTCAGGGATTGCAGCGGTTAATCTACCGTGCCCACGCTCCGCGGCAGCATCGGTACCGTTCCCAGGGACAGCACCGTTAACGGTACCCTGATCAGCGATCGCAGCGGCAGAGGAATCGTGCCCAGAAAACGCACCGGTAACGGTACCGTGCACATGGAAGTAGCATCAACGGCAAATTGCCCAGTGTCCGCACAGGTAGCGGTACGCTGCTCAGGGACCTTAGCGGCACCGGTTCCGTGCCAGGAATCGCATCATTGAAGTTAATGTACCCAGGGTATGCAACGGCAACGGTACCGTGACCAGGGAACAGAGCGCTACTGGTATTGTGATCAGGTATTACACTGGTTGCGGTGCTTTGCCCAGGGAACGCAGCGGCACCGGTACGGAGACCAGGGATCACACCGGTAACGGTACCGTGCCCAAGATCGCAGCGGTATCGGTAGCGTGACCAGGGAACGCATAGGTAATGGTACGGTGCCCAGGTTTCGCAGGGTTACCGTTAACGTGCGTAGGGAAAACTCCCGTAGAGGTGCAGTGCCCATGGAATGCAACAGCTACGGTACCGTGCCCAAGGACCGCACCGGCTCCGGTAATGTGCCTAGGGAATGCAGAGGCACAGGTGCTGTGACCAGGCAACGCACAGGTACCGATAGAGATCCCACGACGCGTGGCGGTAACGGTACCGAGCAAAGGGACAGCAGTGAATCCGTTACCGTGCTCAGGGATCGTTCCGTTAACGGTACCAAGCCCAGAGACCGCAGCGGCGACGGTAACGTACCTAGGACCGCACAGACAACGGTACATTGCCCAGGGACCATATCGTCACCGTTACAGCACCCACGGAAGCATCGGTAACGGTACCATACCCAGAGAACACACCTGGAACGGTACCTTACCCAGGGACCTCAGCCGTAACGTTACCGTACCCAGGGACACAGGGGCACGTTACGGATACCAGAGGGAACATCGGCAAATGTAACGTGTCCAGGGAACGCAGTACCTGGCCCAGGAAAAACAGAGGGAACATTACCGTGCGCAGGAACCGCAGCGGCACGAGTATTGTGAACAGGGAAATCATCCGTAACGGACCCGTGTTCAGGGATAACTGCGGCAGACGTTTCGTGCCCAAGGATCGCAGCAGCACCTGTATCGTGCCCAGGGGCTGCATCGGCACCGGGAATGTGGCCAGCGAACGCAGAGGAATGGGTAATTTTCCCATGGACCGCACCGGTACCGATAGCTTGCGCAGGGAGAGCAGCGGATGCGGTACCGTGCACACGGAACGCAGCGTCACCTATAGCATGCACAGGGAGCGCAGCGGCAAATGTACCGTAACGAGGGACTGCACCGGGAACGGTTCCGTAGCCAGGAAACGCACCATTAACGGTACCGGGTTCAGTTACCGCAGCGTCAACAGCTCCACGCCCAGGGAAGGCAGGGGCGTCGGTACCGTGCTAACAGAACGCAGCGGCACCGGTACCGTTGATCAGTGAAAGAAGCGGTATCGCTACCATGCCCAGAGACCGAGACGGCACCTCTATCGTGCTGTAGGTCCCCAGCGGCCACGGTAACGTGTCCGGAAAACGAATAGGCAAAGGAAACCTGCCCATGGTTCGCAGCGGCACCGGAAACGTCCCAGGGATCACAGCGGAACCGGTACCGTGCTCAGAGCCCGCATCTTATACATTAACGTGCGCAGGGATTTCACGGGCAACGGCAACGTGCCAAGGGTCTGCACCGTTAAGAGTACCGTGCGCTGGGACAGCACATGCACCGGTAACGTACCCAGGGAACGCACCGATACCGAGAACATGCCCAGGGAACGCACCGGTACAGTTAAATTTACCAGGGACTGCAGCTGTAATGATAACTTGCTCAGGGATGGCAGCGGCAACGTTACGGTACCCAGGTAAAGCACCGTTTAAGGTGCCGTGGCCAGGGAACGCGGCGACATTTGTACCATTCCCAGGGAACGCATCGATAACGGTACAGAGCCCGGGGACCGCACCATCAACGGTACCGTGCCTAGGGACAGCTGCGGCACGGACAACGAGTTCAGGGAACGCACCGGTAATGTTAACGTATCCAGGGAACTTGGCGGAATAGCTAACGTACACAGGGAACGCACCTTTAACGTTAGCGTGTCCAGGGCCCGAAATGCAAAAATACCGTGCTCAGGGCCTGCAGCGGCAGTAATACCATGCCCAGGGTCTGCAGCGGTACCGGTACCGTACCCAGGGAATCCGGCGGCAACCTTAACATAACCAATGAACACAACGGATTACTTGCCGCGCCCATGGACCGCAGCGGGAACGTTACCGTGCCCAGCGGCACTGGTACCGTGCCCATCGTTCGCAGGGGTATCGGTGCCATTCCCAGGAAACACACTGGTACCGATACGGTGCCCAGGGTATTGAGCTACAACTGTACCATACACTGGGAATGCAACGGTACCGTTGCCGTAACCAGGAAATGCACCGGCAACGATACAGGGCCAAGGGAACACACCCTTACCTGTATCGTGCCCTGGGCCACACCGGCACAGGTAACGTTCTCAGGGAACGCACCGGCAAGGATACCGTTCCCATGGAACGCAGCAACAACGTTAACGTTCTCATTGATTTTACCGGCAAGGTTACCTTGCCCAGGGACAACGGCGTTAAGGGTACTTTGCCCAGGGAATGCAGCGGTACGGCAACCGTGCCCAGGGAATGCAGAGGCCCCATTAACATTCCCAGGGATCGAAACGGTAACTATAAATTGACCAGGGAAAGCAGTGGAACGGTATCGTGCCCAGCGAACGCAGAATGAGCGGTAACGTGCCCAGGGACCGATGCTGCACGTGTACCGTATCCAGGGACCGCAGCGTAACCGGTATGGAGTCCAGAGACCGCAGCGTCACCGGTACCGGTACCATACCCAAGGACCGTTGATACTACAGTACCGTGCTCAGGGAACGCACCGATACCGGTTCCATGCCCAGGTTCCGCAGCAGAAACGGTATCGTGCCCAGGAACGCACCAAGAAACATACGGCTCTCAGGGACCTTACCGGCACAGGTACTGTGCCAAGGGATCGCATCGGTAACAGTACCGTCCCTAGGAACCGCACAGGTACCGGTACCGTACCCAGGGACTGCAACGGTGTCGGTAACCTGACATGGAATGCACCGATACAAACACCGTGCCCAGAGAAATCAGCGATACCGTTGCCGTACCCAGGAACTGTAGAGGTAACGGCACTTAGCCCAGGGACCACGGAGGGAAAGGTACTTTGCACAGGCAACGCACCGGTAACGGTACCTAACCCAGGAAACGCAGCGGCACGGGCACCGTTCTCATGTACCGCAGCGGCATTCGAACGGCGCCCAGGAACGCAACGCTATTGGTACCATGCCCAGGGAACGTAGCTTCACCGGTACTGTGAACAGAGAACGCACCGGCACCGGTAACGTGTCCAGGGAACGCACCGGAAAGGTTATCGTGCCCTAGGAATGCACCGGCGAATCTACCGTGCTCAGGGACCGCACCGGTAACGGTACCGTGCTAAGGGAACGCACCGGTAACGGTACCATGTTCAGGGACTGAAGCGGTACGGGTACAATTCACAGGGACCGCAGCGGCAACGGTATTGTGCCCGGGGAAAGGACCAGTATCGGGACCCATGCACACGGACGGCGGCCGCACCGTTACCTTGCGCAGGGACAGCACCGGGTACGGTACCATAGCCAGGGAACGCACAGGGAACGGTACCGTTCCTTGAACACAGCGGCAAATGTAACGAGAGCAGGGAACGCTGCGGCAGGTTTACTGAGCCCAGGGAACGCAGCAGCAAGATTAGTGTGCCCAGGGAACGCGGCGGTAACGGTACTAGGACCTGGGACAACAGCTCCAACGGTACCGTGCCCAAGGAATGCAGCGTTAACGTTACTGTACCTAGGGAACGAAGCGGTTCCGGTACCTTGACCAGTGACACCAGCGGCCCAGGTACCGTGCGCAGAGAACGCACCGTCAGCGGTGCCGTGCCCAGGGACCACACCGGTTCTGATAATGTGCCCATGGATGGCATCGGCAACGGTACTGTGCCCAGCGGTACAGGTACCGTGCACAAGGACCACTCCGGCACAGGTACCGTAATCAAGTAAACGCTATAGCTCCAGTAAAGTACCCAGGGGCTGCACCGGCATCGATACTGTGCACAGGGAACGCAGAATCACCAGTAGTGTGTCCAGGGACCGCATCGTTAACGATACCGTGCCCAGGGACCGCATCGGCACCGGTACCGTGCACAGGACCGCACCGATAATTATAATGGCACAAGGGAACTTTCCGGCAAAGTTTCCGTGCCCAAGTACAGCACCGGTAACGTTAAATTGCCCAGTGACAGATTCGGCAACGGTAACATGCCCAGAGATCCCAACGGTATGGTTACCCTGCCGAGGGAACGCACCGATAGAGGTACCCTGCCCAGGGAGTTCAGCGGTACTCGTACCGTATTCAGGGATCGCAGAGCGTACTTTAGCGATTCCAGGGAACGCGGCGGCAAAGTTACCGGTCCCAGGGAAAGCACCGTTACCGGTACCGAAACCAGGGAACGCAGCGGCACAGGAACTATGCTCAGTTAACGCAGCGGCAACGGTACCGTGCACAGGGAAAACAGCGTCTCCGGTATTGTGACCAAAGAATGCACAGGAAACGGTAACGTGCCCAGGGACAGCACCGACAACGATACTTTGACCAGCGACATCGCCGGAAGCAATACCCTGCCCAGGGAACGCAGCGGTTTCGGTACCGTAACTAGGGTGGGCAGCGGAAACGGTAATGTGCCCAGGGAACGATGTAATAAGGTGTGAGAGCAGTGTGACCAGAAAGAAAAGAGAGAGAGAAAGATGTCATATCAACACCTCCTTTGAGTACTGTTCATTGTCGCCCATACTCCAGTAGTTTGTTTTAAACTGT
>Ga0123354_10000766_pt1 | contig 34759 bp, 20 predicted proteins | sample TergutLab28metaG_2_FD_97872 | JGI IMG/M metagenome (GOLD analysis project Ga0123354, IMG submission 97872) | Labiotermes labralis P4 segment gut microbial communities from Petit-Saut dam, French Guiana - Lab288 P4 | ecosystem: Host-associated > Arthropoda: Insects > Digestive system > Gut ... | reverse complement strand
TCCGTAACCGTCCAAAATCGGACATATGTTTATATGAACTTTTTTGATCACAAAGACCTAGGAAATCACCTCCTGCAGTTATGCCCTAAAGTCGTGAAACACCCTGTATATATATATATATATATAAAACACCTTACTGCAATTGACAAATGAAAGGGTCTAAATTAAAATAAAATAAAAACCAAAGATGAATAACAAAGGCCAAATAAGAAGAAATTTCCATGTCTTGCACCAGACCTGTTATAAGGAAAGATACTTGAAATGAATGTGAAAGAGAACCTCAATCCAATTACAAGATATGCAACCCAAATTTCACAATTAATTCAAGAACAGGGAAGCATGACCGTGGACAAATCAAAGGTAAATAAAGTACTTAGCTTCCCTTTACCACAACACACCACCTCAGAAACAGTGCAAAAATGCATGAATATTACAAATGAAACAAAGAATTAGCAACATGTTGAATTTTACAAACCTTAATGAATGTTCAACACACTATTTGTTGATTTCTGTTATTTACCTAGTAATGTTCACAGTTCAACATGCACTCTGTGCATCTGCAGTGTTATTTCACCTTCTTCAAGCAATAATTACTTTACCAATAGGTGCACATTTTTTTAACATGTTGCAATTTGTCCTTTTCAATCAGCAAGTTCAGTGACGTTTATATTAATAAGGTAACAAAATTAAAACCCACTGGGGCAGGGTAACTTCTAGTGGCACGATATTAAAAAAATCGGGAAAACCTGCCTTCAGGTTCAAAATTTAATAAGTAATCATCATTGAAATGTTGCAGGTACAAATCCACTGTCCACAAGAAACACTAACAAGCAAGACACGCATATTTGACAGGACGGTGACTCAAATTAATACTCTTCAGCATTTTGCATGTATCTTACATGTGCAAAAAGAGTCTGAATGTGGGAATAATAAATCTTGTTAAAACACTAGGAATTATAAATCAGATATTCCAACCAACATCATCTAACTCAAGTGATCATGGACAATAAGAACTGATGAGGATTCCTATTAGCAGAAAGGCACTTCATTGTGTTTCCTGCTCCCAATTGTAAAAGAAAAAAATGAATTATATGAGACCATAAATTACACAGGTAACAGAATTTATACAGCGATACACAAGAAATCTCAAAGAACATGGTGACATCATTCTAACAAAACACCTAACAATATCACCAAAGAGAAAAAAGAAGCTGGGCAGACCAAGTCCTAGAGAGGATGATGACAGAAAATCCATTCTCCACAGCAGAGAAGCTAATCACCTGGGCATATGCTGTATATTTATCCTCATATTATAGAAGTCCCTCAGTCATCCAGACTATATGACGGGAGGGGTGGTCTGGACTACCTGGGAAACTGTACCACCAGAAATATTGGGCTATAGTTGGCCCAAAAATTGTCCAGACCACCCAGGGATCCAGATAACTGAGGGACCACTGTAAAACACAACACACAATAATCACCACATATATATAAAAAAGGTAAAGGTAAAGCAGTCCCGTTACAGGCCTGGAGTGGCCCAGAGGATTCCAGGAATTTAAGGTTCCCAGATTATATGACAACAGCACAGAATGGTGGTAAGGTTGTCAGCCGTATGCACCGGCCACCTTTACCCCCAGGAAATACTCCTGGTACTCATTTCTGTTAGAGGTTGAGTCGATCCCAGGGCCATAATGCAATTGGAAGGATTATGTCAATGAAAAATTCCAATGACACCATCTGGGATTGAACCAGCGACCTTCCGATTTGTAGCACAGCACCTTCACCACTGTGCTACTGCGGTCCCCGCACACACACATACATATACACATACATACACACGGGTATTTTAAAATGACCTGACCTATTAGAAATGTATGTAAAGTCAATTTAAGTTACAAACAGCCATTCAAACATTATTTTGCAGACGTAACAAGTCTTGCTCCCTTGATTTGTCTGCACTACTGATCTAGCTTTCCATATAAGTATTCATGCTCAGTCAGGTCCTTTTGAAATGCAAACTCATATTTTCTTATGAAAAACACTTTTTCTATTCAACTGGAGTAACAGTCACGAAAGAGGCAAATAAAACGGAAAATTTAAGAATTTCTGGTTGTCTCTTAGCTTAATTCTAACATATTTTCCTCCTTACATAGTACAAGGCAGTGTTAATCCTGGACAAGTTCTGCTCACAACATGAAATACCCACCTTCCCCTTGTATTAACTACATACAATGTTCCACACAACGTGTACTGAACTTCAGGAAATTAGGAGTCATTCTGAACAAAACATGCTATATCAGCATATGTCTGATTACCAACTATTACATCACTATGAGCATTTTAATTTTTACAGTACTTCTTATGAACCAGCTGTTTACTGCCACTTCCAGCAAACACTACTCCCCAATACCACCCACAATCCCTCTATGGCATTTATAAATGTGACATATGCAGGTCACTTAACCCCTTGAGGCTGGAATTAAATTCCCAGTAAAATGTGCAAAACTCTGAATTTATTTTGCATCCTTTAATTTTTTCATACAAACTCCTACTTGCCAACACCCCCCTCCCCCCACAAAAGAAAGATTGAAAAACCCCAACAAGGCTGTACAAGAATAGCCATAATTACTGTCTAATGCACACGCTGCATCATTAACCTTTTGGCGGCAGAATTATTTTTTTAATTTTGGCACACCCTGTGTATAAAATGTAAATAATACAGGAACCAAATCCGTTAGAATTATGAAACAACCTGCATTTTGAAGAGAAAAAAATGGAGAGTATATACCATGTTTAAAATATTCAGTGCCTATATTTGTTGAATAAATATATAAAATGCAACTTTAAAGGTTAGCGGTGCAGTATGACCACTATAGTTGACATTGGGCGTCAAAAGGTTAAGGAAATGAACCATGCATCTTGACACAGCATACGTGTTGTTCGGGCCAAACGGTTAAGGATGTGTGTGCTTACACACACACACACACACACACACACACATATATCTATATATACTGCCAAAGTATCCCACTTTCTGCACTGATTTCCAGTGAATGTTTGGTGTAGTATCATCAGGAATTGCGTAATGTGACCATATGTCACAGATGGCTGTATGGCTGCAGCTTATTATCTGAATTTCTTACAGAACTCACTACAAGACATTCCTCTGTGGACAAGGTTACGATTGTTGTTTCAACATGAAGGTGCACCACCTCATGTTGGCTGAAAAGTAACAAAATACCTTACTCATCACTGTCCTAATTGCTGGACTGGCCATTCTGGTCCATGCGCCTGACCTGTGAGGTCATCATATCGTACAACCCTGTACTACTACTTGTGGGAGCATATGAAGAGCATGTCTACAAGACAAAACTGCAGACAAGAGAGAAACTACTGCAGAAAATTATAGAGTACACTGACTGCATGAAGGAGATGGTGAAATTAACCAGTATGGCAACAATTTCATTTTCTGACAGGCAGCATTGTACATACTGAATACCGGAGGGCATTTTGAACAGTAATCACTGTAACATCAATGAAAATTGACATTCTGATATTATCCAATCAAACTTTTTTTTTGTGTTGTAACACAACTATGTAAACTAACATACATACTGAGCAACATTACTAAAAATGTGTCTTTCATGTGGTATTATCTGATACACAAGTTTCCACTGGTGGTGTACAGAAGGGGTGGTAAGATTTTACTGCCTTTTTATGATGTTTTTAGACACTGTACTACACTTAACTAAATGGATATCTTCCTGTTATGCTGTTACCTTACACAACTTTTTGCACAGTATAATACAGATGTATGGAAAAGACAGTCGAATATCAAATTGGAGTACATGAATGTTAATAAAAATCCAACCAAATGCAACAGTATGCAGATATTTACTGCAAAGTCACTCTACATGTTTAGGGTGTCACAGCACCCATCATCAGGAGTACTAAAAACTGTAACTGCAGCCTCCGGTACAGGTCATAATACTGTTACAGCTACTTCCCTCCAGCGTGGTCGGGGGGGAAAAGAGAGAGAGAGAGAGAGAAAGGATATCACCCATCATAACTAAGGGCTGTTTATTATGTATATGGGAGTTTTGTTTACATGTTTCAGTCCATAGGGATGGCCCTTTCGACTGAAACATGTTGTAAACAAATCTCCCATATACAAAAAAAGCAACCCTTAGTTGTGATACATGGCATCTTTCTTTGTCTTTGTCACCACTACGTTATAAACCAAATTAAGACAATATCCTGAAGTTTGGCACACCTTATGTGGAATACCCTGAATGAGCATGCTTCCTCTATCCATGTTAAAGAGTTCCACACTGTTTGCTGCCTGCATCAAGGATATTACCATATTTACTCCAATGCAAGATGAGGTTTTTTCCTTAAATTTGGTGCTCCAATATATGAGGTCATCTTAAATTCACATATGAAGCACGGAACCAGATCGTTTTTGAACTGGACCATGGGGAGTCAAACCGAGGCCTGCATCGCCAAATCGTCACATGAGATCTGCGCTTTTCTGAGATATCACGCAACAGGAGAGTGGTAATTCCTTATCAACATTTCAGGCCGATGTATCGGTCCCACCTTCAAGGGTCAAGAAATCCATGACAGAAAATGGCATGACTAAAGCTAACTGGCACAGCCAAAGTTTTTAAAGAAGCACAACTTTTTTTGAAATCGGCTCTACTTCTGTTTTCAGGCAAAGAAGCACCTAACCTGGTGGACCCCTTACACTGAGTTATTCTCAGTCCCTGGGCACCATCAATAGTAACTTGTTACAATATGTACCTAAGAACAGATCTAGTCCCAAGGGTTGTGGCATGAAAATGGCCATTAAAAAATTGACTGAAAGCCTAAAAAATAAAACCTGGACCAAACCACACATTAAAAACCATAAAAAGGGCCATATCTCATACTGATCAGACCACGGGCACAACATAAAATTCCAGAAGACGCATATTTAAATTCTTAACACCACTAACAGCAACTGTGGAGAAAACTGCAACTTCATGGGTTCAAGAAAGTTGATAAACCACAATATATAACTATATGATTTAGTCAAATGGCATGGCAGCACATGCCATCAGAAGTGATTGTGAAGGGTGTTTTTAAGAAGTACTGTATGTCCACTGCAGTGGATGAGACTGATGATGATACATCGTGGAATGACAGCAAAGAGGATGGGAATGTTGGTAGTGAGTACGAAGAAGATGAAGGCACTAACTGTGAAGATGGTGACAGCGACACTGACTGGTACAGGTAGATAGAATATGACATGCTTTGTGAATTAAGTGTATGAGAGTAATAGTAAAATATTTTTTCTTAGCAGACATTTTATTATTGGGGAGTCATATTAGATTTGGATAAACACTTTCTCCCTTGGCAGATTTTTTTTTGGGGGGGTGGGCTTAGATTATAGGCGTCTTGCATTTAGGTAAATACAGTACTGTTATTGGTTGTTAGACAGTGAAGGGCACTGGCTGGCTGAATGCCTGCACCTGAACATACCTTGCTGCTGGTAGGGCCTGCTGCCATGACTGCTATGTACACTAGGTGGTCCCTGCCCATACATACCATCATACCCCTGGTCAGGGCCAAGCATATCCTGCAATGGGGTATCAAAGCAAAAAACAACCACACCATAGACAATGTGCAACAATCACACCAGACGTGCTAAAAATTACAAAATAAAAAGACACGCTGCTCTAAGTCCCCTAAATCCGCGCCATGGACAAAGGTTCTCAGTGATGATGCAATTATGAGAAAAATTAAATAAATATTACAACTACTGATACAATGCATGGTGATTACGTGAATTAAGTGCACAACTTTGATCTAAGTGGATAAAAAAAGTTCACACATCCACCAATGCTAAAATATAAAAGTCAAATAAATGTTTCTAATCACGGGAGACATGTAATAAATATCTGGCATGTTCATGCTTTACATAACTAGTTGTAACTAATAACATTCATAATTCATAATTCACAGGAGTTCAAGAATTAAATTTCTAACATAAATTTTGCAACTATTACACACAACTCATGCAAATTCAAAGAATGATTAAAAAAATAGTACCACAGGCAACTGTGGATAAATATGTGGGGTGTCTATGACAGAATGATGCATTATAATTCTATAAATGTATAAGGTCTGATTAAAAAGGATCAAGACCAAATTCGTATCTCCAGATACATCACACTGTACAAAGTCACGGCTCTGATTAACATGCCTTAACAAGCTGCCGCAAGTGTAGACATATTTACTATTCAGATCTTCACCCTTCCGGAATGTTACACGGTGAACCAACTGGTATGTAACTACCAATCAACTCTGTGTAGTATCCCTGAAGAGTGAATACCGCATTTACACTGCAGCAGCAGCAGCAGCAGCTTTAAATTATGCGGATTTACAATTCACTTGTTCATTTCAATCCACTGTAATCACCATCTGAAAAAACAGGGGCTTGACGTCATAAATCAATCTACATGTCTCAGAGCCTACAGAATAATGCAGGTACAATAAATTTTGTGAGAAGATCGAAAATATGGCAACTGAAGCTCATTAACTGAAGCAAATATGATTTGCTGACAGTACAGTCAACCAAACACAAGTTACTTAATGAGCAGAATGATCATTTTAAAGAATGAGAAAACCAAGGAAAGTAACCTGCTGAAAATGTCTTTAAGGATTTTAAATGGCGCTGAAATGTGGGTCAATCGCTCACCCCGCCACCAACTAAGCAGCAATCACCACATTACAAATCCACTTCCTTGCCATTATTTGAAAAAGCACAATAAAGTGCACAGCAGAACCAAAGTAATGACCATCTTCAACTATAATTGTAATAAGTTATCTCTAACCACACAGGTGATTAACCAACATTGGCATTCTTATGTGCTGGGATGACTTTGTGATGCAGTACACTGTGACATGTTCCCCCAAAATGGGAATCCAGTGACAACCAAACTCACCAGGAATTCCTGATGAGTTCAGTACCTGCTCAGATCCATCATGTGTTAGAAAACTGTTTATACATAGAGTTCCATAAATGAGGCTGCACCCCACCCCACCAACCACTAAATGGCAAGATTTTTTATGCAGTGCAAACAACTCAGCAAAATGCAGTAACGCAACTGCTGGCAGTTCCAAAAATTGAATGCGTGAAGTGCTTCCAGCAAAGGCATGTACTGTGAAATAAACATAGCTGAATAAGCCAATTTATGTTAGTCAACTGTGGATTCAGTTTCCATACTTTCTGATCAGGTCTTGTACCTCAGCATTGCTAGGTTTGGTCTCATCCTTAATAATTTAAGCACTGAACTGGCCACATAAACACAGAAAGCAATATACCATATGAAGGGCACAAGAACATACATGGCAGTATAGAAAAACGCTCATAATCACCTGAGTCAATCGGGAGCTGCAAATTTTTAACCACGCAATAGGCCCAGGTACATCACGTGAGTGTTACCAACTCCAGGTAGGCTAAGTTCAGAAGCAACACAAGATCATGGCAAAAAACATACCTGTAAATCTGGACTCATCCCAAGATCACCTCCATTCCAAAGAAGCTGGTCTTCACGCAGGAGGGAACTGGTTAATTCCATGGACAATCTCTTCTTATAGTCCTGTGGTTTGTCCTCTGACATTCGGAATAAAACAGCTGCTGCATACGTTGCTAACAAGAAAGGGAGTTAGAAAAATATCATTATTGTATGCTGTCTTTTCAATGAGACTTCTGCATTCTAAATTGTCTGGTATCGTAATTTGTATTGACAAAGAAAACTAAAGTCTGTTTCAATATCATTCTCATGCGCCTGGTCTTCATAAAGTCTCTGTGGAGTCCAGTCGTTCTTCTGACTACAAAGATCATTCTGGGCCCCCAATTAATAATCTAAAATATCACTTACCAACTCCTTCATTGTGTGAGTGCAACAACTCAGTCAATGGGGCAGTGGCTCCTTCCTGTTCAATAATCTCAGCACTTTCCTTGTCAGCAGCCAACTCGCACAAAACCCCAGCAGCCACTCGCTGGATATTTTCTATGTCATTAAATAGCAACTGAAATCAAATACAATATTCCTTTGCATACAGAGCAGAAATAACCATGTATGTATTATTCTTGTTACACTACAGGCCTATACCATCCTAAATTTCAACATAACCCAGTACAATTATGCCCTAGGAAAACTTCCCAACTTGTCTGAGGTGGTATCAAACATTCTTGGTGTTGCAGTATTATCTGAAATGAGTTACAAATTTCCCATACTTTCAAAACCTCTTGTATTCAGAAATGAGAGGCAATTACAAACTGTCCACTACATGCAGTATCACCCACCATTTTTGTTGCCCCAAAAATGTATGGAGTTCGAGGTACATCAACTAGAACATACACAACATTATGCACTTGCCTGTTGTGCCTACTAATACCTTTCCTTACCTTAAAGTAGTGAAGTCTCTGTTCAAGATGCTGCCAGTTCTAGATATTTAAGCATGCCACAAAATGGTTGGCATTTTCAATGATCATCTGCCATAAACTGTCAAGGCAGCCATCTTTCCTAGCAACACACACTACAGACCACCTGTTTCAGTGTCAATGGTATCCCAGCCAACAGACCATGCGTATGTTTTTCCAAAGTAGTGAATGATGTCCAAAAATTAATCCAAACTATTTTGCTCCAAGCCACACAGGCCTGATGAACGAAGTCCTAACACACCGCCCACTATTCTATTCAACATTCTGGAAAGCCAGCCAGCATTTCTAAGTGGAGCACTTGCACTGCCCCCCATATGTCCGCACATTCCTCCACGTTTTGAGTACATCCTCTGTTTTGACAAAAAGAGTACTGAATTATGAAATGCAGACTTTCTTCTTCCAGATAAGGGACAAGTGACACACACCTTGCTAAACAAACTGGCACATACAGTTGGTGATAACAGTTACCCAAAGGAGTCGCAGCTTATCAGGAAATATTCAGTATTACCAAAGTGCCAGAAAAGCCCTCATTTTATATAATATGTTTTCACATATTTACCATAAATAAATGGATGGTGCTGATAATTTGTTCTTGCTATAATGAGGACATCGTTATGTCCCATACTCACACTGTTTCATACAAACCTGCACAAATATTGGGATGACCAACAGTCCTCTGATGATAGCTCGATTATGTGATTCCCTGGCCAAGATATGCAGAGCTCCAACAGTTCCTTCCACTATCTCCTCCATCCTCACACCATCAGCATATGCTCCAGGCTGCTGGCTGCCACTGCTAGCAACTGAGGACCTCTGAAATCCCATTAGATGTAGGATATATGCAATTTCTGGAATATGCATCTAAACATAATACTAAAAATACCCCAGAATATTTTACACATACTAATAATTGAGACACCACCACCTTTATGTCAAAAATAAAAAACTCTTCAATTTTGCTAATAGTATGGTTTGTAATATCAACAATGGTTGGAATTTGTTACTGTACTATACTGGATAGAATTCAATTAAATCAACACTATGTGTAGCTGGGGACAAAATGAAACAAGTTGCAAACACGATATAGAAGTGATCACTCTGCAGAAGGCTATACATATTCACATACCTTCTGTGTATCATGGAAGGCCCTCGTGAGAAGACGAACAAGGTGGTGGATGGCTCCATGTTCACGTAATGGGGCATGATTTGCTTGGCAGAGGGCTAGGTTTCTGATCAATCCTATCACTGCTTTTACCAGTGGCCACCGGGATGGGGCCTGCAGCAGTTTCACAATCACTTGCATGCCATAGTTCAGACGTACACCATTCTGTGCCATCTCTGATTCAACATGTCGTGATGTCAAGTGGCGAAGGGCACAAACAGCAGGTTCTGTTATCTCCTCACGGTCACCTGCATTGCAGATGGTACGCACAAGAGCATCTACACCACCAACCTGGCATACCGTCACTTTATTGCGCTGGTTGTTGCATGTCAGGTTTGAGAGGATGCCAGCAGAACATGTCACTACATTCACATCAGTGGATGCCAAGAGCTGGACCAAACTTTGTAGCAGACCTTCAAGGCCATCCTACAAAACATCAAAGTCAATAATATTGATACAGGCTAAAAACACACACATACATACATACTTTATATTGTTCTAACATATGCAAGCAAAATGAGACTAACAAGTATGTATGAATTTCAAAGCATGTGTGAGGTAACAAGTGTGATGTATTTCAAAATACCACCGAGGCAGAGACCTGGCCTAACCGTGAAAAACTTTATATAAAATACTCTCAGACAGGACAGATGATACTCCATCTGAGATTCAAATACAGTAGCCTTCCCCTGCAAGGCTTCAGGAATATAGTTACCCCATTATCAAGGGTAAGGAAATGCAACCTGGTGTTAAACGTATATTTAGTATTTTATAAAGAATGAGGTGAATGGATTTTGAGAGGTTGTAGGTGGCAGAAGTACTGCTGGAGCACAATCTATGATGCAAATCTGGTACTTTACCACTACTCCATCAGAACTGGTATGGAATACAAATGAATGACATTGACACACTGCATATAAAATGTAATTGACGAGTGCATAGTAATCCATTTACTGGCTAGAATATAACTTGCACACCTATGGCTGGCCTGGTTTGTTTAGCGCACCCACTGTCATGAATGCCCAAGCATGTGTTATTGACTTTAAACCCAACAGTCATCCATACCAGTGGTTCTCAAATGTGTAGTCCACAGGATTAATTTTTGCTTTGTATTACAAGTTGGAAAGAAAAATTATTCTACCTAGTATTTTTAACAATTTATGAAATTTATGTGGAATGATGGTATAACAGTGTTTCTCCAACACGTGTCTGTGCCTAAAAAGCTGAGTTTAAGACTCTCCTCAGGCGAAAAAAGTATCTTCTGAATTTTATGTACATGGGTCCGTGCATTGTGAACCGAATTTAATAGCAACCACCACTACAGTGACATCCACCAAGACAAGTACAGCTGTCACCCAGCTGTTTTTGGGTGCCACAGTGCAGCAATCTCGGAGGAACAACTCGTTGCGCATGACATCACCATCAGTATCAAGTCATAATAATTTAATAACTGTCCAACAAGATGCGAGTCACATCTTGTTGGACAGTTATTACATTATCTTCTGAATCTTAGTTTTATGATCAATACTGCTAGGAAAATCAGAGTTTATGCACTGAATGTTTCAAGCATGTTTCTTGTTTGTATTTATTCAAACTTTAAATATTACCACAAGCTGAACCCTAGCACTCTACAAATTCAGATGATTTTGGGATGCGGTTCCACAGAAATATTACGGCTTTGTATGGGATTCACAGTACCAGAAAATTTGAGAACCTCCCATTTTTACCACCATTAACTGATGTTTCCACTACTGTCGGTGATCTTATGATAAAACGTTCTTCCATTCTTCGCTGTTGTTCGAGATATTATCACGTGTACACGTATCCCCTCTTTCAATAGCATTCCTCTGATCTTCCCTCATTTGGTACCTGCACTCACTTCTTGGTCTCCGTAATGGTCAATAATTAATGCAGTATTTTAGTCATAAAAATATTAAAATACTATACACGGTGTATATGAATATGTATGTATTTTTGTCTAAAAATGGAAACAAAAAAATTCCATGGGTTTTGAACTGTCAAATATAAAAAAATGGAAACCGCATAATGGCAGCAACATTCATCTCACCACTTTTGTTCCTGCATCAGAGAGGTTTCGCAGAGTCCACAATGCATTCTGAACTAGACGCTGACTTGGATGACCTAGATGCATGGCCAATGCCTGCATCCCCCCAGCTTCTACAATGGCTGGCTTATTGCTTGAGCAGACAGACAAAACTGAAACCAAATGATATTACAAGCATTATGCTGGAACAAAATTGTATAACACAGCCTTCAGTAATCAATATAGACAACATTCAATTATACACCATTAAAGAGAACTATCATCTTTCCAAAAGCTGCACATTTTGAAAATATTTACTACCGTACACCTTTCCAGGATATGCTGAATAACTGATAATGGTACCGAATTTATTGCCAAAAAATGCCATGCCCATCATTTCTGAACATATGTTACAGTGAAATTTGGATTTTATGTTCCTTGAATCCAAGTTTTCCTCAACCACTATGCATGTTTTTGTCAGTACTGTCAAAACTTCTGTAAGAACATTAAATTTTCTTTGAATATATATTTGCGCTTTCTACCCAGTTCCTCGATTATATGTTCAAAAAGAGCATAAATTGGCATTATGTTGTTGATTCAAGTACCTTCAACTGGAAATATGTGTGTGTGTGTGTGTGTGTGTGTGGGGGGGGGGGGGGAAGGTTAAACTGTCACAATTTCCTAGTACCTCTGCCGTCTTTGTTGTCTACAGAATACAGAAAACATGACTGAGCTACTGATACTGGCCCATTCCTCCATGGCAATGAGGCCCAAACCAGTATGGGTAGGTAAGCTGGGTTACTCCACTGTACACATTGTATGATATGGCAGAATACCCACCGCATGTAACACAGACACAAGAAGACTGCCCCCCCAGTAGTACTGAGAACAAGGTGCATAGAGGTCATTAGACAGCAGAGCAGCAACAACTTTTATGGATAAGAGGAAGAAGTGTACTAGACTACACACTTAACATTATACAGTATTAATTTTATTTATTCAATTCCAAAGGCTACATATATATTCATGTCCTTGATTTTGTCATCCTTCATTCAACACTCATTTTAAATAGTACCTTCAAGAACATTCAATCTAGGTTTCACTGTATTTGCAAAGGCACAACATGTTACATCCTGGGATTTCTGATTAATTACGAGGCTTATTCAGAAGTACGTACCGTTTTGCTGTAAAAAAAAATCAAGTAAGGTTTTGTACAAAATTTTATTGCTATTAGATTCTACATTCTTCAAACTATTTTTCCACATATTCGCCGCCATTATTGAGGCACTTATCGTAGCTGGGGCACAAGTTTTTTTATACCCTCCTCATAGAATGCGGCCGCCTGCGATGTTAGCCACTGCTGACAATGTCATGAGTACAGTCCTTGAAATCTGAGGAAAGTGCATGGACAGATCAGAAATCAGCACTCTTTCGCTGAACTTATGCACCAAATCATCATTCACCAAAGATGGACACCCACTTCATGCCTTATCATGCACATTTTCTCATCCTTTATTGAACATCCAAACCCATTTCCTAACCATGCCATCAATCATCACATTGTCACCATACACTTGACGGATCTGGTGATGAATCTCACTTGGTAATGCATTCCTAGTGTTCAAAAAATGAATTACGACCGTATTTAACAGTCAGCAGCCCCTTCAACTGTCTTAACCTTTAGACTCCTAACGTCAACTATAGTTGACATACTGCACCTCTAACCTCCGAAGTTGCATTTTATATATTTATTCAACAAATATAGGTACCGAATATTTTAAACATGGTGTATACTCTCCTTTTTTTTCCTCTTCAAAATTCAGTTTGTTTCATAATTCTAATGTATTTGGTTCCTGTATTATTCACATTTTTATATAGTGTGTGTGCTAAAATTAAAAAAATAATTCCGGCGCCAAAAGGTTAAACATGTTTAACACAAAGGAACAAGCATAAACATAACATGAATTTCACGAAATGGCGTCTGTGTCTTCTCAATTGATAGAGGAAGTCACTGCACATGTGCAAAGTGATAGTCTCAAGGATGCGCAAGAGATATGCAGACAGTACTTACTTTCCGAATAACCTATGTATATGGTCACTATGAGAGTCAAGTATAAATTTACATATTAGAAGTACAGACTTTCATGCTTGTCCTATTGTTTGTGTTGGTTTCTTGACACAAGCATGCACAAAAGATGTAAAAGTGGGAGAACTATACAAATGATAATCATGGCAGAATACACGATTATTTGGCGCATACTCTTAAGTACTAAAGACACTGGTATGATCACAAATTGCATCATAGTCCTTGGATAAAAAGGAATATCACATTATATGTTTTAACTCCACCTTTCAATACTCGTGATGTGGTCCAGAGCAACTTCTCATAGTCGTATGAACGCATGATGCGAACAAGTTCTACTGGACCCTGTGAAGCCAGAATGATCAATTTGCTCTCTTGGTTGCCATATGCCAAGATCTGCAAGCAGTCTGTCACAATGGCCAGAAATTTGACATTGTTACGTTGCAGGAGGGCCACCATCTTCTGCAAACCCCCAGCAAGCCTCACTGCCATTTTGGAGCCTTCCTGATGAAGCAGTAGATTGTGAAGTGTAGTGATGGCATAGAATAACACAGATTCTACAGGAGAGCTGCAATACACATCAAAAGGCACTCATCATTTCCAGTACTTACACTACTGCACAGGCCTTTCTTTGCAAGTTAACAGCCACTCAGCTGGCCTATGAAGTTACATTTTCATGGTATTTAAAGTTCATCACCATGTCCACAAACACTTACAGCAAGATCCAGTTCACACAATTACAACACATCTGCTTAAATGACATGTTAAAGCTAGAACAGTGAGCCACCGCTGCCTTCCAGAAAACATGTGTGCTGCATCAAAAGTCCTGAATACACTAGTAACTGTGAAACTGTTGAACACTGTGTAAAATTACCTGCTAGCTAACTTCTCATATCATGTGAGGCAGTAATGAATGAAATGAAAAAGCAATGGTGTACAGCAAGCAAGACACAGCCCTCCACCTGGCAGTTAGGCAATGGTCTAACAAACCTTCCTGATAAGCTTTGCTGCACAACTTTTGCAAGGCCTTGAATACAATATGCAACAAATTCAAGAATCTGAATGAAACAATGTTCAGTCTCCTACTTATGATAATTTTAATTCAACTAACCTGAGCAGTTTCACCAGTGCTGGAATACCACCACTCTTGAATATAGCAAGCAATCCCTGTCTGTGGTGTGATAAATTGTGAAGAGTTCCAACAGCCGCTTTAGTAGACTCCAGATCGTTACTGTTAGAGATTGCTCGAACCAAAGCAGCTACCATTTGGGGGCTGTTCATTATAGCATGCCTGGAGGCTTCTTTCTTTGATAGTTGATGCACCATCATGGCAGCTTGTGACACAACCACTTGATCCTCATCGTTCAAAAGTTTGATGAGTTCTGGTATAGCTCGGGTGGCTAAATCAGCATCATCCTGGGGAAAATAATAAAAATCCTGCCATACAAAACACAGGACTCTCACTGCTCCAGGAATGAGCATTCCCTGCCAAGACATTACCAAAACGAAGTTTCAAAATTAATGTGTATACCACTGAAAACATCAGCAGATGTTCTAATTGGAACCCCACCTGACAAATTACACATACTATACAAACGATTGTTCACCCCAATGGTGGAAAAGGGATTAAATCACATGAAATGAGGAAATGCAAAACCAGATTATATACAGCTAAAGGTAAAGCTGTAAGGGGCAGAGATAAGGTAATTTGCACAATTACCAGGCTATGAGCTGGATAATCTAGAGAATGATTCCCAACAGAAGAAGATTTTCCCACATAATGTCCAGAATAAGGCTGTGGAACAGTCTTCTATTCCACAGATCCCCCCCCCCCCTCCCCCCCAAACAAAACACCCAGGGGGTTTAGTTGACCCATCAACTCCATCCAGTGTTGAAGTTACAAATGGGTAAAGCTATAACACTACACCTGCCATATACCTTTACGACATACAAAGGGAATTTTTTTATTTTTAATATTTTCACATGTTACATCGGTATTCACGCTACTGATGTCACATAATTTTATGGATTACAAGTAGAGTGTTACTATGTTCAAGTATAATGGAGCAGTGCAAACAAAAGTCCAGCATTTACTTGCCATTGAGAAGCCTGGAGATCTCTGTTGATAAAGTGATTACTAGGCAATATGTTGGACAGCCAACGCATTACAGTTTGATTCCCACAGGCAAGAGATTTTTTTCTTCTATGGAAGAGTAGAGACTGGCTGTGAGACTCACCCAACTTTCTATTCCATATATGTGTAATGGGTCTCCTTCCCCAGCAATAAAGCGGTAGGGACACTCAGTTACATTTCATGCCAAAGCTGCTACTACTACTGCTTCTACTGCTACTACTACTACTACTATTACCACCACCACCACCACCAGCGCTGCTGTTGCTACTAAGACTAGTAGCAGTAGTAGTAGTCATGGTGGTGGTAGTGGTGGTGACGGAGCTAGTAACTGAAAATAATTATAGTTCTATTCCTTTTATTGGTTTACACCTTAGTTCCTAACTTTTGGAGTTGCCACCTAAATAAAAGAACTAATACTGAGGTGTGATCGCCACTAAACATGAAGCTTACGCCAGTTCATCTCTAACAAGAGGCCAGTCATACCTGATAATTGATGAGGTTCACAACAGCATGTTTCAGCATCTGGCTTGGTTCAGCAAGTCTCTGGACAGCTGTGGGTTGAGCTGGGTCAAACTGAGTAGATGGTATTTCAATACCTTCCTCCAGTGTTTCAGGGAACATGGCAGCACGCACACGCTGTGAACGTGTCTGACTCAGCTGCTGGTTCATCTCTGATCACAGACATATCATTCATGTTACTAATTAGCCAACAAAAGGCATCACATATATGTTACTGCAAGAACATGTAACTATACTAATCTGTCAAAGAGATCGGATTTACAGATATTTCTACTTACCTTCTACACAGACGTTTCATTTCAACAACAACAAATCAGCAATTCCTATGTACTTTTTCCACTAGGACTGGGTTAAACAACATTCCAAGTACATAACTCACCATCCACTTGGTCTTGTGTAAAACCCTGTGTGAATCCTTGGTCAAGATCAAACATGAGCTGTTCTGACTCCATATCTTCCTCTTTACCAGTCAGTGACGGAGCTTGTGTTGTGGCACCTGAATGGATTCCAGAATCTCCCAAATAAGAATTCTGTTGCCACATCAGTGTCTGTTCCTTGGCTGATCCCATGGGCAGGTCCCCAGGACTCTGGTAGTTGCCATGAGACACTGAAACAAAGACATTAAGTATCAACTATAGTCAATATGGTATATACTGCAACCAATTCCTATGTCACATAATGACCCAATGGCAACTGTAAAATAACACACCAAATTCGATGGAAGGATGACAAATGATGAGTACAAAACATTTGGAAGGTGGTGGTCACAGCTACTTCTAGACATTATCTATATAGTTTTACCTGTGGTTTTATCAGCAATTCTGACCCACATATTCTAAATAAGAGATACTACAGCATGAGTAACTCCTAGCTTTCACCTGCAACACTCTGTTAGGACAGCAGGTAAGCCAGCCAGGATATGAACCATTCAAATACAGATCCAGAATATTACCCTATTACACCAACCTCCTCAGATTACATATGGTGTGCTGTATTGAAAGCATAGATGGATTTTATCACAGCATCTGCCTACATTAACAATCCTGTTATATGAAACAATGGCTGAATACTGTCATGGGGATCTTTCTTCAGCAATTCAGTCCAGAGTTACTACTTCAATGCAGTTCATATCCTAATTATTTTTCCTCTAATTTATTGTATTACCATTCCACCTCTATTAGAGCACATGAAGCGGACACTTTCCTGAAGACATCCCTGAAAAAATTCCACATGTATGTCTTACTTCTTCCTCCTGCACAAATCTATTCAAGTCACATCTCCTTTATCTGACTACCCTACAGTAGGCTGTGTATTATGTGATGTTCACCACTCCCTCTCCCACATTAAAATATTTTCCAGAGTACCCTATTCTCAAACACACACAAGTTATGCTCTTTCCAGAAAATAATTCATTCAAAGCTCACAACAATAATAGGTACTTTATACATGAAGACCAATATACATTTTTTATCATACTCACACAATTTATTCTTAGAGTGAGAAATGTTTCTGACAAAAGTTGTAGAGAAAATCAAAACACTCATGTTCAATAACTGTGTTTCAAAAATCATGCAATTTATGAGACGATGTTGAAAAATATTGAAGAGCCAGGCAGGCCACAGATGACAATATGGTGCATGCACATTTCATGCTGTATCTGCAAGGCTACAAACACACTCTCAGAATATGTAATACTTATAGCTTTAACACTGTAACAATGGATGCATGAACATCCCTCAAAAACATTATACAAACACTGTCTGTCTTTTTAAAGAATTGTGTAGGTCTGAAATGCATAAAGTGTGGAGTGTCTGTATTGCATAAGACCACCACTGTGAATTTCATCAAAATCTGTGACAACTTGAAGCAATAAATGCAACAATTTACTCAGAACAGCGGGTATGCTCTTATTTAAGCACACCCTGCATTATAACTTAGAACATCTGGGCTTATATTTAAATTAACCTCACAAATTAAGAAGCCAGATTCAGCAAAAACTATGGAGCTTCAAAATTAGGTGGCACATAAAAATGTGTTACACAGGTGCTTGCCACACATAAAAAACACAGAGAATACAAAAACACAAGTAAAATGAAAGAACTGTAAAAATTTAAAAATTAAAAACAAATGAAGCGTGAATCCTGGACCTGTACTTGATTTTAAAAATCTTAAATTGTGATTTTTTTGAAGACAGATAAATTGCAGTTGATGCTGTGGCTGAAACCTATTTTTGAACTTTTTTTCTTACAAAAGTGATGCTGACATTTCAGCCTTTCACTCATGTGTGTTTGCAAATGGAAGGATTAATCTGACATCACTTCTGATTATTTTCTGTCTTGCTTTACCTATATGCAGAATGCATAAATAACAGTGAATTGCTTCTTAACTTTGCATTAGGGAAGTTGAAATATATCTCCCATTAGGTCTTCTGCACTGAAAGAAAAAGGGTTTCACACCCAGCCGTACTTGGACAATAACATCTTGTACGCCAGCAAAGTTATAATAATCTTCCAACAGGGAATCTGATGTTTAAAAGGATGCTGTTCCTTCTTTTATCTCCAACATCCATATCATGATTACCTTCTCTGATGGCCCAAGTATAATGTGACTTTGACCTCGCAACATAATACTGATGTCACAGAAGAAATATGCAAGGTAGTCAAATATTTGACAGCCCTCTAGACTCCAATAATTCTAAGACAAAATGATTCTTTTCAACCAACACACCACATTTCATTGTTTAATTCCACCAACCTTTAAGCACCTTTCCTTGTCATTACTAGCTAACATCCAAGTGACAAGACAAATTAATACATTTTATATACATATTCTTGTACATCTGTACATATCTGTACCAACTACTATGCAGCCATCATCATGTCACACATTTATATAATGGATACAATGCTGGCACAGAATTTGTGGATACTTGTTTACAATTGCAAGTAATGAGATGTCACTTTACAGATTACTTGAAAATGCAAACCAGTATTCACTGATTCTTCCAATATGGTACCCATTACATAAATGCATTACCTAATTATGGCCTGACAGAAGTCAGCCTAAACACGTTATCACAGCAAGATTAGTTACAGCAGTACAGAATTGCTACTGTTATTCCCAAACATGTCACATTTTCAAATAACTTACTTGCTGTCTTTATAATATTGGATACCGTGTTCTTATGATCAGACATGAAGATACACTTACTTTTTTTTGCACTAATTTCTAGACAATACTCTTTAGCAGTTTAAAACAGCTCAAGGTAGCATCTAAGGCTATTATGCTTTCACCCAACACACTAACACCACCAGCACAGACCAGAAGTTAGAGACCTAGTTAACTCCAAACCCCACCATATTCTACAGCAAAGCATCACAAATCATCAACCAAGAAAAAGAAGCTGAGAACAATGGCCTCACCCCATAAGACCATGGGAAATGTGGTTTTTCAGGATGCTGTAAGGAAGGTGATTGTTGGGTTTCTGCCACAAGGGACAACCATCAGTACTGCTCCTTACCTTCAGAAAAATATGTGGGAACTTCTCCCCTATACACCCTGCAGTCCGGACCTAACTCCCTCTGTTCCAGTTCATAACAGATCAGATGTGAGGTCAGCACTATGCAACCAATAAGGCTGTGCAGGAAGCCTTCTTTGCTTGCAAACCACTGAAATGTAGTTCTACCGCAAGAGGATCTTCAAACTTCCAGAACGGTGGCAAAAGTGCAGATAGGTATTGGTATTTTGTAGGGAAGTGAATACAGTTTTACAGATTTGACTGACAGGTGGCATTTTCCTGCTCACATGTTTACTTGGCTGTGCAAATTATCTCAAGACTTTCAGTAAAACCCTTCTATTTATGCAATGACACAGCGTAACATCCCACAAGACTGGAACTTTCAGCAATACCACTGGCAGAACCTCATATTTCACTTCACTATATTCACCTGTGTTTTATATGGTGTGAAGAACACATCACACCTCATGAAAATATGATGTACGATGCTGAAATGTTGGGTCGTAGACGAGTCGAAAACAATACAATAAATGGCAAACTCTGTGAAAAAGTGTTAAGGATGGCTAGGTGTGCAGCTAACCAGGTAGCCAAACAGGAACTAGGAAGTCACAGCAGATGAGGAAAGGGGTTACACAGAAAATGAAGTACTAGATGTGTAAATTACACATGGAAGGACAGGACATGATAAAAATTTGTTATGAATAACAGATACACAATTTCACGTATGAGAGTTAGGCTCAGAATTTAAATAAAAAATAGAAAAATTAGGATTATCATATACTTGGAAGACTCAAGTATAAATCATTATAGATACAGTTTGTCGATTAATGAGAGAAAATGCAATTATGCTAAAACAAAAAAACAAAAAACATACTTGTGGACTACATTGAGGAGAGTTCTGCCTGAGTAGCTAAGAGGTACACAGCTTGTCAGGAAATTCCCCACATTTTATGCAACCCAAAGGTTAATTAATGAATTTCATAAATGCAAAACACCTGTATCTGTCCTGAGCTAGAGCTATCCCAAATCAAAAGAACTCTGTTGTTAAGAACTGAAATGCTAATTAGGTCTCAAAAACTAACTTTAAGCCCGTACAACAATGACAGCTGACAGTAGGGATTTTGCAACTAAAAGGGATAAGGAAAAGCAATGGGAAGGGACGATTTACCCTGTGTTTAGGGGAGGAGAATATCAAACATATATTTACATGCTCAGAAGCCAAAACGTTCACACACAAATGTGTGTAGTAAATGGGTAAATACGAACAAAGACATAGCTTATTGTAAAGTTTTAACCTCGTACAACTGTACACGGTTAAAAAAATACTCGGACATGTTTATGTAACACAATGAAGTGCTTCAACACAACACCCAAATTCAACTACTTTTCTCCATGATTTGCAGTACAACAAGCAATGTACATTAACACAGTTTGAATGATGTAGCTATCTAAACAAAATAGCAATGAAAGCTTTCCAGCCATGTGTTCAACTTGCTCACAGCTGGTGACACCATCTGGTATGCACTACTCAAGAACAAGCCCCCCTCCTCCCCCTATGAACAAGGGGCTGCAGGCCACATACTGGACATAATGTGCAGCATGGAGACCCAAGATACCCCCTGCACTGCAGTGCACCCATCCCTCACTTTACGGATTTTTGCTCAATGCACAGTGAAATGCACCTACTGTTCACTTTTAGTACTCTTCAGTTTCATAAACAGTCTCTCAAGTGGGTCTGGTGAGTACAAAGGTCAGTACGCTTGCGCTTGCACTATGATCACATATATAACATATACATGTGAGTTTGCGCAAACATTTGTAACAATGATACAAACCATGATTTGTGTTGTCAATGATTCCGATAACATTTAGACTTGCAGTTAACAAGAACCAGCATAATAGTTTCCAACTCAGAACACATTAAAGAGGAGAATGTAAGTGAGAACAGTATCATCAGCCACTCATACATGTATCTACATATTCTTATACTGTTGTACAGAGCACCCAGCTACTTTAACTTATCAATGTAAACTTTGGTACTTTACACCCATGTTATTTAAATAAATCTCCATGAAGACCTTATATAAGGTCAAAACACGTTGCAGACGTAATTAACAGATGTTAATTTTACATCTTGCAAACATGTTGTTGGTCCTGTATGACTTACTTTACAAACAACATAAATTAAGCAAATTAAATCCACAAACCAAAACTAGCGTCTATGTTTTCAGCAGATACCACCATTCCCATCATATCTCCCACATAACTCACTTTTTACAACTTTTCTAGTCGTATCACCACAATGTTACCAGTTGTAACAAATAGTAAACTATTCATTCTATCACCAATCAAACATTAACAAAATTATGTCCATGTCACCTGTCTTATACAGTCATTAATACAGTCCTTATTTTGATCCATATTGTCACTTCCTGTTGGATCACTCATACCACAGCCCACACTGCAAACACTCATATAAACACACACTTTAGTATGACAGGAAGTGACCAACGATATAGGTCAAACAAAACAACAGCACTTTGTAATGTGCCACTGTTAAATTCAAGTGTTGTTACATATGAATGCTAACATAAATACAACATGCCCATTCATCAAGCACTGACATATTCTGAAATTTTCAAGTACTTTTTTTAACACCCATGAACAATTCAACAATCAAAATCCAACAGACTCTGCACATTCATGGAACACCTATGTCAGGAATGTGTATAAAACCTACTGTTCTTTTTGTATTATGCTAACACTGTCCAAGATGTGCTGTATTATGGAGCCATAATTGTTAGTATTTTGTGGGATATGAGACATTATGTCTTTACTTCAGCCCTATTACATATTTCACATCCTTGTACTAAAAAACCTATGGAATATAAATTCTTATTTCACTTTAATCTGTTATGTCTAAACACCACTGTATGCAGTTTTCATATTATTCTGTTACAAGCATGGTTATAAAAGTAACAAGGCCTAAGACTAGTTCACTGGTGACTGTCTTACTTACTTGGCCTGACTTGCTGGGGCTGCATCTGGTAACTCATTTTGCTACGTGATGCCAACTCCTGCAAATAACAGAAATAAGTCAGTATACAATAACTCACGAACTGAACAGCATACTAAAATATTTCAGCTGATCAGGTTGGGTCTTTGCTAAAAGATTTAAGGTACTTTCTGTGCAATACCGGAAAATATATTTATTTTTCTTTTCTCTAAAAGAAATCGTGTAAGGTGGTACGTTTGAAATAACAACGAAGTCATTCACAGTGATTACGAAAAACCTTATACAGCTACTACCATGACACAGCTCATTACATTTTTAATCTAAACTCTTCCTCCCATACACATACAAATTCGTACTGCCTTCAACATTATATAATCACAATACATTTGACAGGACCATTTATTCCATACTAATCCTTACCACCACACCCAAATACAAGAAGACTCTAAGAACTCCTCACAGCTTATTTCCACAAACAATGCACATAATATTCACCTGCGTCTTTTGAAAATGCTACAGAGTACACGATGTTCCTACACGGAAAACCGCTTTATTAGTAATTTACAAACAAACGTCCAATAATTCTCAAGCACCAAGAGCACAACTTCAGTAAATGGCGTCGTGAACTTCTTTCCCACTCATACGAAGTAGTTCCCAGTATTTGTAACATTTCACAAAAAATTAAATGTTACCTGAGTGAAGTGAAAAGTACTGCAAAGTAAATAAAACATTACCCTCTAGTTCTACAACACAAATTGTAGACACAAAAACAGTAAAATCAATAGTTTCATGTACTGTTGCAATCGAATATCAATCCGCGTTTTGATGAGTAATACTAGACAGGGAAGAGATTTCTGATGGGTATCAGCGTGCGTGACAAATGCTGCTATCTACCAGCAGTTGTGTAAAATTAAAATTTAAATACGGAAAAGCGCGAGGGTGAGCGGGCAAGCAGCTAAGGAAAGCTAGCACTTTTGTTGTCCTATGGCAGTGGCCATACTGAAACGGGAACGTAAGCGATGCGCTGAGGACACGAGCGACACCATGAGGGGATCCGTGGCTGTGTTGCTGTCACGGATAATTGCAAACATGTTTGTGAAGAGCGGGAATGGCTCAAGCGAGCAAAGAGATGTTAAATTCGGTAGTTTACTCAAGCCGTTCTCTGTGGTGAGAAGACGATGTTAATTCGGACGTAGGGATGTCAAAAATAGGCCGTGCGAATAAGTACCTGCAGCGTGTGGCATGACGTGTGGTATTTTCAAATGACAGCTGTATTAAGAAAATCCACAGTTAAAGTACACATATACAATCACGCCATATTATGTCAGCAAAACCTGTGTTTATTGTTCATTTCGGCGAAGTGTTTCGGTTAATTATGAATTATATTTAGGAAGATATATTACTTACTTAATTAATTAATTGCTTGCCTACTTACTTACTTACTCAGTCATCCTCTCACTCCATGGAGTAGAGTCCTTCTTGAGTAAGTAACCGGTTCTCAGCAGGTCAAGAAATTCCCCGCATTTTATGCAACCTGAAGGTTCATTACCGCTTTTACAAGTGCCCGCCACCTGTTCCTATCCTGAGCCGTTTAAATCCAGTAGATTCCCCACAGTTTCACTTCCCGAATATTCATCTTAATATTATCCTCCCTTCTATGCCTGGGTCTTCCAGGTTCTCTCTTTTTATCAGGTTTTCCCACCAAAACCCTTTATACATTTCTCCTCTACTTCATTCGTGCTACATACCCCACCAAACTCATTCTTCTCAATTTGATCACCCAAATAAGATTTGGTGAGGAGTACAGATCAGTAAGCTCCTCATTATGTAGTTTCCTCCTCTTTCTTGTTACCTCGTCCCTCTTAGGCCCACATTTTCTCCCCAGTGCCCTATTCTCAAACACCCTCAGCCTACATTCCTTTCTCAGTGTGAGTGACCAAGTTACACCCATACAACACAATGGGCAAAATTATAGTTCTGTGTATTTTAATATTTATATTTTTGGGTAGCAAACTGGAAGATTTAAGATTCTGCACCGAATGATAGCTAGCATTCCCTGACATCAATCTGCTCTTAATTTCTATCCATACAGAATTTTTGCACGTTAAAGTTGTTCCCAAATATTTGAACTGTCCCGCTCTTTCAAAGCAGCTATTATCAGTCTTCATACTGTGACTTTGTCCTCTATTCTGATCTCCAGACATGACCATGTACTTAGTTTTATCAGCATTTACTTCTAGTCCAGTCTCCTTACTAGAATCTACTAACGCTTCTGCATTTTTCTTTATAGTACGTACATTTCCACTCAGTATACTAATATCATCAGCATAAACCAGAAGTTGATGTGTACCATTTAATTTCAGGCCATCTGGTTTACCTGAACCCACCTAATGGCATATTCTACAACATAGTTGAACAGCAATGGCGATAGAGCATCTCCTTGTTTGAAACTATTCCTAATAGGAAACATGTAAGACACGTGTATGCCTACCCAGACTCTGCTATAGGTTTCAATCAGACACATTTTAATCAGTCTTGCCAGTTTCATGGGGATACCAAACTCAATGAGAATATTATACAAGACCTCCCTTCTAACCGAATCATAAGTATTCTTGATGTCTATTAGTAGCCGAGGCACTGCTTAATTTTATCCCCATTTTTTCTGAAGAATTTGAAGAATGTAGAATGTACGATCAGTAATTGAACTGTTGTGTCTAAATCCACACTGATGATCCCCAATAACTTTCTCTGCATATGGAGTTAACCTTAAAAACGGGATGTTAGATAAAATTTTGTACGTGTTTGACAAAAGTGATGTGCCTCTATAATTACTACAGTCTGCTTTATCATCCTTCTTATAGGTAGGGACAATGATTGACTTCTTCCACTACTCAATCAATTTCACCTTATTCCAGATTTAATTAAAAAGCTTATGTATCTCAGAGTGAATTTTTCTACCCCCTGCTCTAATCAATTCTGCTGGGATTTGATCAGTACCTGGTGATTTGCATCTTTTTAGCTCTTCAGTAGCCATCTCAACCTCGAAGGCACTCAGCTCAGACACTAGTGGTTCTGCTGTGTGTATTTCTTTCTGCCTAACATCATCAACCCCATGTGCATTCAATAGCTGAGAAAAATGATTCTTCCACCTAGCCAAAATACTGTGGGAGTCTGTAACCAAATCACCCCTCATCATTTTACACTAGTTCTAGACTAGTAATTGTTCTTAAAATATTTGTTGCCCCTTTACAAGTTTCTGTTCTCTTCTTACTGTTAGTTTGAAGTTCATCAATTTTAGCTTTCAGATATTCCTTCTTTTTGTTCCTAAAATGTCTGCTAGCTTCATGTCTTACATTGTTTAGATTATCTACAATGCTGTGGTTTGGATACTGTAAGCACTGCATTTTAGCTTGCTTCCTTTGATCTAAAAATGTAAACATTTTGCATCAAACCATGGTTTATGCTGCTTTAATTTACAGACTGACATGCACAGTACTATCAATAAAAATCTTATGTATGCTTACATACAATCGTCAGTTACAAATATACTTACGTACACACATTGCAGGGAAACATATGTGTGTCAAAATGACAAAAGGATGTGGAATAGGCCATAAATATACAAAATATACAGTATGTTTACAGTGCAAAATGCTATAAAAATTTTATATGCATTATGATGGATGATATTTACAAATAAAAAATTAATCTACAGATAAAAGAATCCAAAATTACCATTGCGTAGTGGGCTGGGTGGTCCCAAGAGCCGATCTTTGCTTCTCAAATAAGGGAACATGATATTAAAATCTTATGTTATAGTAACAGGCAGTCTCTCAGCGTGCGAAATGGCTTGTTTTTAGTTCTTTGCTCGTATTAGAAGTCGCTGACTTACTGTACTTAGTAAGAAGTCAAAATTTTCCACAGACATTCTCAAGTATTCGCAAAACCTCTCTGAATGATTTTGAAGTTGCGAATAAAGATGATTAAATTCTCCATAAATTTTTCATAATTCATTAATCGGTTTAACGCTACATCTCGTTCTTTTTAACAGAAAAAGATATTTGTCGTATGAAATTTCTAACAACACAGCACAACGAAATGTCACAGACGACCTGTAAGAACATGAACTATTCCCAGGATGTTGCTTGTCGCTCCATGCTCTTGTGGCTGCAGTCTGGCCAGGCTGTCGCTTTGTTGCTCGCTTTCTCGCTCTCCTGTCTGGCCGTATCCTAAATATGTACCACAATGAAAGCCATAAAATTACAACAAAATTTTCATTGTTATCCAGTATTAGAGAGAACGTGGGCTCTTATTACAACAAATTATATATTATTCAAGGCAAAGCACAACACATGTAATTTATTTACAAGTCCCATAGATGGCGAAATATCGTAGTCAGCTCTACTTGCGCTGGATGCTTGGTTCTATGCGGCACTTCGATCGTAAATCGCTAACATTTATAGGATTGAAATAACATTTCGAGCAAAAGTTGTGTGGAAGGAAGAAACATACATTTTATGTTTAATACATATTCCCATAAATTTTGCCATTTTTCGAGATAACGGTAACAAGGCGGGGCTATAGGCGAATTTCCGAACTTCTGGCGTGTACGCGACAATTTAAAATTGTTATCGATATGTTCCTCACATCTTCCTTTGCGAGAAACAAGTCTTGGTTACAAGCATGACAATTTACCTTCGAAGAGTACGTTTTGGCACCAGTCATTATGCTAAACTGGACATCACGTTTCTGCATCATAATGACCAAAACAGAACTTTTAGAAGAATTCTGTGGGTTAGCTCATGATGAGTTAACTAACACACAGATCTGTGCTGTGTGTTACGAGGTAAATAACCAATTTAAGACTTGCGTTTTTAACATCATTCATTTATGTTTTTCTTTCCTCAACTTTGCGTTATTCAAGGAAACTTATTCTGACTTTACACAGTTCCTCTACGTTCATTCCCCGTCTTTCACGGTAACGGGCAAGTCGCTAATACCAAAGAAGTATTCTCCGTCGCAACCTATCTCATTATTATCGCTGTATAAGCCTTACTGCACTTAATGCAGTTCACTCAGTTTGGTTGGCTATGTTTAGTGGATTCTGAAGAAGACTGTACGACGAAGAACGGTACAGACTGCGTAGACACTGAGGTTTTAACCCACATACATGTTAAAAGATTAAAGTGGGCTGGGCATGTAGTACGGATGTTCGACAACAGAATTACAAAAAGAATCGTGGAGTGAAGTCTAGGAAAGTTTTAGTTTCTCTGCGAGATGGCGTCGCGTCACTGGGTGATTGGTGTCCGACGATTCGATATAGCGTGTTCTTCAAGGGTAGAATGCCCAAAATCTTGCAAAGGTGTGTTTCATACTGTATGAAATATATAACCAAGATAATTTAGAATGGCATTGTTTTATTTTAAGTTTCATTATTTTGTTTTAATAAACCAAAAGCCAAATTTACACTTCCACATTAGTTTCCGTTTACGTTGTATACTCTTTCGTAATATAAATTCGAAGCAATTATCGTTTCCTCCTTGAAATATCTACACGCTTCGTCTTTTTAGCAGTAATACTCTCTATATTAAAACAGGTGCTGTTTTTCTAAGTTTACGAATTTTTTACTTTCTGCATGTTTATTACGTCATAGCATGTCGCGTGCAGCAATTCTACAGTACCTTGTACTAGACGTCGTTGCTGAATTTTATGTTTAGAACTCATAATTCTAACTTTCAAGTAATAGTGTTATTTTTCGTTAAACATGAAAAATGTTATGAAATTTATGAAGTTTAACAATGTATATTTTCCCCAATCCTGTTTCTTATTTTTCCCAAGTCCAAAAGTTCTCATTAATATTTTACCTGTAGCGCAGCTTACATTATGATAATAAATTACCAACAAACAAGAAACCAAACCTAAACCATCCTAACCCAACAAAATATTAATCACATTAGGACCAACAATAAGAAATATTATAGAAACAACAAATACCAAAACCAATGAAATAAACCGAATGATATTCAAATCACCAAATATATAATCATCACTATAAACAATAACCATAGAAGAAATACTAAAAACAAATCCCATAAATAATAAAGATATTCAGTCAAACAGAAAAGTCATAATAATACAAGTATATCTAACATTCGACGTAATAATATTCCAATCAATAAAATAAATCAAAGTATTTATAATAAAATATACACCATAATCGAAACTAAATACTTACTGGATCAAATTACGTAACAAACGATTACGAATTGTATGGAAAATCACCTTACTTGCAAGGTGTGAACAATAGCAGACTCACAGAGCTTGTGCTTCGATACAAACAGAAAAGTAAAAGTAATAGAGCATGAAAACTATTCAAAAAGCGGGTATGAAGGGAGACTAGACTAATTAAGAACACTGGAAGGAAGAAGATAAATAAAATATTGCCTGACATTCATTGAATAATGCTTTTCAACGTTTTAGTGGTATTATAGCTAAAAATGTAAATTTTTGGGCGCTTTCGCAAAATTGCGAAAGGCGACTATTATCTTCGTCATGTCTGTCCGCATGGAACATCACGGCTGCCACTGGACGGATTTTCATGAAATTTACTGTTTGAATATTTTTCGAAGATCTGTCGAAAAAAATGTAAGTTTCATTAAAGTTGGACAAGAATAACGGGTACTTTACATAAGGACCAATTTACGTTTTCGATCATACCTCGATCAGTTCTTCTTAGAATGAAAAAAATCTAAGAATAAAAGTTGTAGAGAAACTCGAAAACACACATTTTATGTTTAATAACTTTTCTCGAAAATTGTGCCGTTTATGAGATATGTGGAAAAATATTGTAGAGCGGGGCAGACCACAGATATCAATATGGCGCGTGCGCATTGCATGTTGGATACCTGAAGCTACAAACACACCCTCAGAACATGTAATATTTATTGCTTTTCCACTGCAACAATGGTTGCACGAACGCGCCTCACTGTTATGTTATACGCACTGTCTTGTTTGCAATTAATATCATTTATTGTTATCAACGTTTTGCGTATGTAATTTTTGATTGTTTTAGACTTCAGGAAACAATGCAGATGTCATATTACTTGTTAACTCTCCTTCAGTATATATATATACATGCTTCGAAAGAAGCATCTTTAGACATTGTCTCTGTTGACTATTAGAAGACTTATCCCCGAAGTATCAAAGTCGATGTACAATTCTCTTGCTTGTTTCTTTCACAGTATTGGAAGTCACTGCAGCACAATTTCTGAAAGCCATTTATTTTATTCGCTTGTCTCTCAAAACGTTAGTTTCGTGTAAGTAGGCCATAACTAAGATCGGCATCTCAAGACATTTCTTGCCCGGTGAAAAAGATGAACGCCATCTTTTCACGAGAGCGGAGTCAATAAATTACGATTAGCATATTATCAAAGACACTTATCTGAACGGTGCGAAAGCCTACTTGAAGCTGTCTGAATAAATCAGCCTTCGTTCCGGACACAGAAATAACTCATTTGTTAAAAGGCATATAATTACACAGAGCTGTGCTGATCAAATATTTTACTAGATAATGCCGTGACATCAGAGAAGTATGGGCCCAAGGGAGGGGCCACAGCAGTCAGGACGCGGGGTGCTTTGAGTCAGAACGGTAGTATTACGTAGAAAGAGATGGTGTGTGTGTGTGTGTGTGTGTGTGTGTAATAGCAGTTTTCCTCTTTCACGCCTCAGGAAAATTGCTTTTACACTATGTTATATCAGTGGCACCACTGAACCCCGAGTAAAGGAAGGACAATGAAATATCTAAAGCTGTAGGGAATGATATGAATGGCTAACGCGTTTGGTTTTTTTTTTTCGCTGCTGAGATCTGAATTTTTCAGTGGCGCTTCTGAACTTCTGCCAACGGGAAAAGACAAATGTGTAGGTAAATTTTCCCATGCACACGCCTCGAAGGCGTATAGGGGGAGCAACTCTACTCGTTCTTAACCTCGGCACTAAATGGACGTGAGTGGTCAACTTCACGTTCCGGCCGATTTAATTGCGGGGAAAGAACTTTCAATAGGAGCTTGTGTGGGCCCCAGTGCCGTTAGGGGCGATTTGAAGAAGGAAAACGTTCTTGCTTCTGCCGGAATTCGATCCCCGGAACGTACAGTCTGTAGCCAAGTCACTATTTGTACTGACAGAAGAACATTAAAATTGCTGAAGCTAAGGGGAATGAAATCAGCGACTAACATAATTAAGGGTGCATCTCGTTCAAGACGGATATTCATCTAAATGGTATATAAAGCTTCAGTTCTTGCCTTGTGTCCATTAGAAATAATAGGTGTTTGGAGAATCTTAATAGAAATGTAATAAACTGCGTGGAAAACTGCAGCTTCTAATATTAGGCAGGTGCTACATGCAGTTACCACATCGGGCGTCGAATAATTGTTTCTATTAGTGTATTTTCCTTACTTGCAGTTGCGTCACTGAGCTTTTAATAACGGCAGGACATGACATTTCTAGAATCGTGGATTAAGAAATTAATTAATAACACTATCAGCCAGTATAGTGACGTCTTTATGGAGTGTACAGAAATTACTGTTCCATTTTTATCCTTCATACCCGCGCTGGGCTTTATTTCAAAGATCTTCCGTGCACACAATTTCATTGTTTGGGATAATTTTGACTCTGGATCTTTAACTCATCGCATATGCCGGAAAGCATTTCCTTCACAAGTACTCCCAAATCCCAAGTAAATCCAATCTTGCTTTCAGTTACAAGAACTAAGCGTTTCTGATTCTGTTCTGATAAAGCGTCATTAAAATATGAACATTTTCTGCAAGAAATGAATATTAAAACCAACAAAGGAGGCAAAATCGAAAAAAATAAACGTTGGGATAAATAACGTGTCTGGTATTGGAATACACATTTCAAAATTTTTGTTTTTAAAAGGCCTACTGAAAAGAAGTTAGTGCTGCACTATTAATTCTTTCACCTTTTTAGTAACTATGGTTGCGTCTAGGCTACGGAGTGCGGTTTGTACCGTGTATGCTAATAAACGAGTGTGAATTCACAAGCAAGTTTACAGCTTCGTTGGTAGATGGCAGATGCTACACATTCTGCCCGTCCGTCGGGAAGTTCTAAACAATATCATTGCTCATATGCTAGGCCATACAACTGTTTTCTGTTCATCTTCTCCGCTCGTAGAGAATTTTCTATATCACTCTTATGACTATAACAAATTGTCCCTGAAGCTCGTGATACATTTCTTTTTATGCATCATTTCTATTCGATTTGGTGGGTGTTATATTTTGCTTACACTTGTATTAGACAAAATATGAACTTTATGGTTTATCTGTTGCGTATTGAACCATAGTAATGTGGTGAAAGATGATTGGATATTGTTACTTTGGGTGACATTCAGTGTTTGATGTGGCTATTCGTTTTTTGAATGGCATACCGTGTACCGAAACTCACAAAACACCACCAGAACCAAGGTTGTACGTCACAACATTACAGGTCACTCGGTAGGTAGGAAGACACGTCCCATCCTTGATCAGTAGTGTTCAGTCTGTGGTTGGCAGGCCTCCAAGTGTTAGTACGCAGGTGCAAATATGTCATCACCCACATCATGGAATAAGTGACATAGGCTTGCGTTCTTGTAAACCTTCTGGATGTTCTGAATATTCAGAATGTAGTCTGTCTCTTCAGCTTCTTTCGGGAGGTGGTGATGTGTTTATGCGAGTGACTTATATCCCAATGGATATTTTGGTACATATTCCATTTATCTTTATTTTATGCCTGTGTAGGAGCGCATAAAACCATCATCTCGGTATTTTGACATTTAATAATTTATTACATCAAACAAACAAACAAACAATAAGTCTACACAAGTAAATTTAATTGTGTACAATTTATACATTTCAATCAATGGACTAGTTAAAGATTTTAATTAAATGACGTCTATGCTGCTTTATCGTTCAGAATTGATCATTAAGAAATCTCTTCACTTTATGAATGGTTAATGTGTACAATATAGCAAAAAAAATCGCCAAGGGTCCCTTTTATATGTCCATCGTTATTGGTAGCTTTTTTAGCACCTACAAGCGTATCTTTAGGAATTGAATAAAACTTTTAAATTTTTTATGAGGGAAATTATTTAATGTAAAGCCTTGGAAGGCCGAGAGAAAAGTTAAAGATATAGGCTCTCTGTGCTTTCTCAAGCGCCACGCCATGCAGACGTATGGGGAAGTGTGTTTCTATGTATACCCTTGTGTTTTTCCTCTCGGTTCTACACTGAGGTGAGCGGTCAGCTTACATCTTCTGCTCTGTCGACGTAGCAGGGACTCCATCAGCCCTGTTCTGAGCTAGTGGAATCCAGTTCCAATCTTGACATCACATACGTCCTCTCTTTGAGTTCCGTTCGTACTTTTCATGACCTTATTCCTACGCCGTACATAAGCCGTCAGTTACGCATGTAATAAAGTTCAGTCACAGGCATAACTAAACTTTCATTATTAGAGCTACGTTGTAGGCAAATATTAAGCATAAATGTGACAGTTCACAGCTCAGAAGAAGCCACATCCTGTGTCTCAGGCTGCATAGTCTGACTAAAGCAGTCATCGGCGCGTATTTTTGTGGGCAGAATGAAGTTCCATGAGTAGAAAAGTCTTCCATCTGTCAAGCGAAGGTGGGTGCATGAGGGATTGGGGCGGTGGTGTAGAAGGGAGCAGGATATGTGTGACACTCTGTAATTTGCAGTGATAAATAACTTGGACGCAGGAGATCCTCAAGACTGACAGCTGAGGGGAAATTGAACAGGAACTGCCAGTTGTTCAGTAGGATGGCGTTTTTGTCTCGCTGTATTTATCCACTGTCCTGTGTGGTCACACATTTCAGTATTTCAGTATGGGCCTATGTTACATGTCGGATGGCTAGTCATTGGAGTTATATGGAAGTGGCTAGACGATTGTGGTTCTGTTACCGGCAGGGTCACTGAATTTAGTTTTGCTATCACGTCTGGGCTGACTGCGGAGCCTGTCTGTTCAATGGAATATGCGTGATCTTCCTCCAATCGGAGCGTCAAGTTGATTTCTGACCTCCACTTACTGCAGGAATTACCTCCATTATCACTCAAAATTGTTAAACTTTTACGAAGAGATTCTTCAACCCCTGATGTTAACGAACACTTTGAACAACCGTCGTCACTTTATGTACCACATGGATATTTCAAAAGTTTTACATTCTGTCCAAAAATCTTGGTATTTTATGAATATCATAACAAACAGCTGTTATCTCACTGTACAGTAATAAAAGATTGGTTTCCATAAAGGAGGAAGGATCTTCAGGAACTGGGATGTGGGGGTATGGACTAGATAGAGCTGGCTCAGGATAGGGACAGGTGGCGAGCACTTGTGAATGCGGTAATGAACCTTCGGTTTCCACAAAAATGTGGGGAATTTCTTAACTAGCTGAAAACCTGTTAGCTTCTCAAGAAGGACTCTGCTCCATGGAGTAAGTAAGTAAGTAAGTAAGTAAGTAAGTAAGTAAATAAATAAATAAGTGTTCACTGTGCCGTAAGAAATGATTTTTTTGTCATTTTTGTCCTAATAGTTTATATTTAATATTTCCGTCCCATAATCTCAGATTTTTAGAATAAATTTTTCAAGATCACGAAACACATAAGACATTTGTTCAGAGAAAAACAAAATACCAGCAAGATTTTGGATTGAAAAATTAGTTGAAAGGATCGACTCTGAGAAAGAGAGACTTTTTAATGGGTTAGTGACTTAGTGAATGAGTCAATGAGTT
>Ga0123354_10000765_pt1 | contig 34766 bp, 25 predicted proteins | sample TergutLab28metaG_2_FD_97872 | JGI IMG/M metagenome (GOLD analysis project Ga0123354, IMG submission 97872) | Labiotermes labralis P4 segment gut microbial communities from Petit-Saut dam, French Guiana - Lab288 P4 | ecosystem: Host-associated > Arthropoda: Insects > Digestive system > Gut ... | reverse complement strand
TTTTTACCTGTTATTTCTTTTTTACTTCTTGCAAAAGTTAAAAAGAAGAAAGTGGAGAAAAAACACATTTGCGCGTGCATGCATGCACACACAAACATATCATGGTGATAAGCCCTTTTTTTTTTTTTTTTTTTTTTATTCTTCCTCTCAGGGGGGCAAGTAGGCTCATAAAAACTGGGAAAGTCTATACTTGACTTCCTTTTGCTTTCATTATTCAGCTAACCAACGTACTCAACAAAGCTATCCTGAAACTGTATTATGTAAAAAAATATGGAAGTAAGCATCATAATATTGCCATCAAGCATTCTTAGTATAAATTATGGTGGGCTTTAGAAATTCAATATCTTGATTAAAGTCTGGAAAAATGGAGATTGTAAACACTCACAATAAATCTCTCAAAAGTGTGCATATGAGTATGTGTATGTAGCAGTCAGATCTGTTATTATGAATGGCACCACAAGATGTTAGAAACAGACAAAAGTACTTATATATTATTCAGTATTGCAGTCTTGACATTTAGTGGCAAAAGTTATGTAGCATTCATGTCCACTGAAAAATCAATTCACATGTCCATCAGAGGCTATAATATATACAAGCAAATCAAGGGAAGTGTTATTTGTGGAAACTATGGCTAGATAGAGGAATATGCAGATTACTGCACTGAAGTTCAATGGCCATTATACTAGCACGTTGACAAAAGGCTCATCACAAAACAATTACAAAGATTTTTGTAATATTCTTCAGTGTTGCAGATAAAATTATATAGCACAGGTTTCTGAATTGTTACTGCCTGAAGGTATAACTGGAGATGACTGGTTTCACATACTGGAACAGACACTACATAATTCAAGGTCTTTTTTATCATCCTTGAACATCTCCTCCTGCCTAATCCTTACATCTATGATCATCTTATCATCTTGTTTTCACACTATATAAATCTCAATTTGGAAAAGCATTTGCACCTTGCACCTTGTCCTCACAAATTTATAATTCATGCCGGTTTTCAAATATTCATCTCACCATCCCTCACAATGACACACAATAACATGTGGTGTAAACCAGTACTCACTTCCCTAATACACTCTTGGTTTGTGCTGAAGTTCAAGTTCTTGATAAAGAGAGTGGTGTCTGGTTCTGGAGGCTCGTCCTCATCTGACGAATCACTGCTGCTGTTATCTGTTTCTGCTGGAACAATCTTCTCTGTGCAGCTATCATCTTTTTTTAAAAATACGAGACACAATTAACACATTAAAACATGTACAAGAAAACAGCATAAGAACACTACTTACATATTTAAACATCAGAAGAGATAAAGCTTCTACAAAGCACTGTACAACAAATACGAGTTTGCAATATCTGAAATTAGGGCAGTAGACATGATTTCAAAAAATAAACATGGTAACAAAAGTTGCTGAAATTAAGGATACCATGCTATCAGCACGTATCATGCAATGACAATACAGTTTCTTTTACAACATACATAATTAAGATTACAATTGACCCTTTGACACTGGAGTTCAGGTGCCCACTGTACTCAGCAGAAGATCTGGGATCTAAATGGCCACCCATTGCTTTGCATGGTCTTGGTCAATGATTTTAGATGACATTCAGTTTTCTCAGCATCACAATGTGCATTGAGTAAAGCCATTTTTCAGCACCAAAGGGTTAAGAGTCACAGCAAGAAGAAGGGTATTACACATAAAAGAGCAATGTTTAAGGGAGGATAGAAAAGAGAAGGTTTTGTCATATTATGGAATGGTGGAAATGGCAAGAGATAATGATTTTATTATAAAGTTTTTAATGAACAACAACAACAACAACAGCAATGACAACAAAACTACTACTGCTACTACTACTGGTAGTACTACCACTACCTTCACTACTCTCCACTGTCCTGTTCCCTTTATTTGGTTTTGATGGTGGTGTTGTGAAGGTATCAGATGGAGCCCATTCCAAATACAGTGGCAGATGTTTAAATTTACTGTATGCCAACTTTGTAAAGGCAGTTTTTGCTTCAGATGGTTCCAGAAACTCCACAATGCCTGTAAATAAAACATATCAGTGCTGAGATAGAGGAAATCCAGAATTAATCCTAGAACACACATTAACAGGATTTTGTTTCCAGTTGAGTACAGCAGCTATGATATTCCTGCAAACAGTGTTATTTATCTGCATAAGGTGGCTAGTCTATCCACCACATATACGGTGACCCAACATCAGAATGTCACAGGTATGAGGGTTGGGATGAAAATAAATTTACAAGGTATATAATTTCATAAATGAATAACTTTCACTGACTAATTATATCAGGGACATTTGTCCCTGAGCAATTATCATCTAGGTCTATTACTGACACAGAATCCTGGTGGTCAAATTTAAAAAGATGATGGTAAGGTGGGGACACAGTAACATGTCAGCTGGTAATACAAGGCACAGACTTCTATCAACAGGCAATAGAAGAGCTCATACCACGACATGATAAATGCCTTTACTGTGGTGTGGGCTATATGGAAAAGTAGTGAAACAGCAGTACATTTACATCGGCACTGTTTGTATGTAAGGTTGTATGGTAAAGATGTACCTGTACACACCATAAAGGCATACAGGGAGATTGGAGATACAGCTCCACTGACCCTAAACCTGGCACTACATGGAGGTGAGTGGTCAGCCTCACACACCAACTTAAAAATACAGTACATCCACTATAAACGTAATTTCCAATTGACCCTTACATATGACACGTTCATACATAAAGAGTTTCTAGCACAAAGTAGCACAACAGATTTACTACTGACAAGGTAACAGACATTAAAGAGTTGTGGCACAAACCTGGTGGCCCAGTGACTGTTGGTACAATGGGTTAATGCATCTCCAGAGTGCCCCACTTGAGTGTTCTGATGAACCAAAATTCATATTTGTCTGAAATCATGGCACTCTGAATGGTATACCTAATTTGATGAAAATGCTGGTAGATGTTTATTTAAAAGTTCTTAAGAGGGTGCATCACATGGATAGACTTAACCCTATACAAGACTTCATTCTTGTAATCGTGTTGACATGTTTCAAATTCACTTTACCCTCTGTCCTGCTGCTACCCATGCATGCAGGCTTCAGACTACATACTGCTTTTGTTCCCTTTTGCCACAATCCTGCTTAAGAAAACCATCTTCCAAAATGTACAAAAAATCTAGAGATGCGTATGACCAATCATTAGGACACTACCCTCTTGATTCCCAGTATATTTAATCAAAATGCTTCCATTGCAGAAGTTGTGCTGAATTGAGGAAGATGGGAAGGTAATTATATAGAGTGAATACATATGGATCAGGCTGGATGCCACAGTGGTGCTTTGAGGTTCTACACTTACACATACCTAGAAGGGCAGGATCATGAAATCAGAATAACCAGCTACTCAGCCAAGATCTGAACAAAGTACTCTGCATTTGTCTTACATTTTTCAAATCTGTTAATGTGGTTCCGTGTGTAAGTGGAGTGCACACAGAAAGCATGTCATCTACTTCTCTGACACTCATCAACTTTAAAGTTACAAAAGGGAAATACTGTACCACAAAGGGAAATATTTACAAATAAGAATATTCTACAGTACAGTCACATCTGCACACGATCTTGTTAACACAAAGTTTATGACTGTAGAAAGTCATAAATGGGTTATACTGAAGTGTGAAGCAGTGACATACTTCAAAGTTAAAAAGCAATTAAGTTTCACTGAATTCATACAATAAACGTAAATTTGTACTGCACTTCAAATAGACATAAAAGTTTCAGTAAACAGGGTTCTCCCAAATACTGTATTTGGAAATGACTGCATTACACACAACAAATCAGTGCAGAATAAAGGTTCGTGGAACAGGCAGCAATCCGACCATCCACCACTTAGAACAATTCATACAATCACAGGTAGCATGTGTTTAAACCATGATTTTCAAGAGCCTGGAAAACAGCGGATGAAAGTAATGTTGTACTTCGAATATTTATGCCAGCAAGGATACTACATTCTCTTTTACATGTCTCAATGAATACCATTCCAAGCTCAATTAGTTAAATATAAGGCAACCAACATCTTAAGTTCTTACAGCAGTGATAATAAAGATTCAAGTTTTCTGGGGTATGATGCCATGATGACTGGTCAATACTGACTGGCATTTTGGAGGAACTTGCTGCCTCAACCTTCAGGGTTCAAGAAAAGTGGCTCCCAGAAGTATTTATCCTCTAATATGACATTAAATCCCACAAAGGACATGAATCTTCACTGTCATTCCTCACATTCTGCAGATATTGCAAAACTTGTCTACATACACACTGCAAATGAAATTCAATTAAAATCACAAAAATTATAGTCATTTCAGTCCAAGCATGGACTTTCTGTGAATTCCCCTACGTCAACAAAGATTAATCAAAAAGTTCTGAGACTTTTTTGCATTTAATAAATAAATGATTACCTGTGATACCAGCAGGTGGCATAACAACTCGTCCCAGTTCACCATACTTTGCGAATATCTTCCGGATTTCTGCTGCTGAAGTTTTAGCAGGCAGATTTTTTGCCAGGATAATTGTTTTGGATCTCTGCTTTGGAGCCTGAAACAAAGAGATACAATACAATTACATAAGTTTGTGCAAGCACTTCTAACGCCTACTTCTCTTCTGCTTCAGTATGTATGTTCAAACTAACAAGAATTCAAAATTTACACAATTACAAAACTTACAGATCCATTACTGCTTATAACTTCCAGTACAGTCCTTCTGACTACATTAAATTTTGTTCGATATAACTTCAAATTTACTAATAAAAGAATACCAAAACAAATGGTGACTGTTACAATGGAGGAACAAGGAAAAGAGGAAGACCATGAAAAAGATGGACTGATGAGGCTGAAGAGAATTATGACAATATGGGAATAAAAAATTGGTCTACAGTGACCAAAGACAAGAAGGAATGAAGGAAAGTGTACTGATAGCCGAGGTCCACAACAGACCATAGAGCAGCGTTTCTCAACCTTTGTGATACTGCGGCCCGGTAGATTCTTTTTTCATAAGATGAGGGCCCGGTCCCAACAAATTAACTTGTAAAAATACCTTCCCATTTTTTTAAGTTCATATATTAAACTAACGTAAGTATTAATATTTAATTATGCCATAATCATAAAGAGTATTAGTACACTTATGTATATGGTGTGGCATGTTGACAAACATAAAATTATATTTAAATTACTTATCAGTCACTGGACTAATGAAATCTTGTAGCATATTGTAGTTTGCTCTGGCCAACATCTGGGTCTGAGTTTTTCAGCACATTCACGAATATTTTTCTCCTCAGAACATTTCCACTATAGAACATTTATTCATGAAAATTGCTTAGAAAACTAAAATGACAAATTCCAGGAGAACCTTTCACAGCCCAGTATAATTGACGCCACGGCCCGGTACCGGGCTGTGGCACGGCGGTTGAGAAACAATGCTGTAAAGCGTGAGGAGGACAACCTGGAGGAGGAAAACATGAACTCCAAAGCTGCACACTACTGCTGAGTGTAATTGCAAACATACAGTACAACAAGTGTTTCATACCACAGTTACAGGTAAGTATGTTATGTATGTCCATACAAGATGTCAATTGACAAGTATCAATAGTTCATTACTTGTCACAAAAAAAAAAAAACTTCCAGCAGCATGATGTCTGCTTGTTACATGTGAACTGAAGAGATGAACAAAATTTTATAAAGATATCACAAGTGTAACAACTAATGAGAGAATGGCAAAAAGGAGTTAAACAATTTTAAATAACTTTTAAAAATAAGTTCCACTCATCATTCCCCTCCTTACCTCCACTAACACAGTAATTTCTCTAAAAACAAGTACCACATTGGCTCAAACAGGTCTCCCTATCCAGCCTAAAGAATTTTGTTATGTTGCACCATGCACCCACAGAAAAGGTCACAAGTGTGAAGAAACCATTACAAGACATTGTAAGGATAGGTACAGCAGAGAAAACTAATATAAACTGTAATATACTTTTGTTCATTCAATTTTTATCAGAGCCCTTCAAAGTCCAACTGAAAAAAAGTTCCTGGTAGTGAACTGGCCCAGAATGACACAGCACCAAACACCATCACACATGTGGTAATTAGGTTTGGTATTTAATTAAATTGCTCTAAGTATAGTTGGTACACTACCATACATGACTGTAACAGTGTCATAATTCTCACACAACTGACAATTGAAGAGCATCACTGTTCTTACAAAACTAACAACTGGACAGCACTACATACTATGTGAGGATTAAAATTACAGCCCAGTTCTCCATTCTTCTGCCCTTCTTTTCCCCACCACCACTCTTAGCACCAACAACAGCAGAACTGTATCCACGGAATATGGTCTGTAAGAATGCATGTGCACACCGACCCAAGTAGAGTGCACACATGAGCATGCATGCACGCACATGTGCACACACACACAGAAGCACAAACTCACTGTTTTTCTCTCTCTCACTCATTCACTAACTCACTCAACATCTTCTGAAGCATGCACAACAATACTGTGCCAGTGGTCTCATATGAAATATTTACCCACTGTTATATAACAAACAACACACAACGTTGCAAGTGACATAAACTAGGTTCTGTGAGAGAAGACAGCTGATTTTGTAGTTCACGTAGTTTGTTTATGAGTATATATGGGCTTTACATGTGCTTTCACACTATTTCATCCACATTCTGTATGTATGTTTTAAATTGAAGGAGTGCACTTATAACCTGATGCACAACAGTCATACGTAATAATACCACATTCATCTAGCACAGCTGGTGTACAGTACACAATATACCTGCACATAAATTCTCTCTTACTCTTAATTTTCTGCACTTCAGAACAGAACACAACAATTGTATGCACACAGAAGACATATAAAGAGATGGATGATACAGAAAGTTTGCTGCTGGTGTGTTATTAAAACATATATTATGGACTACTTCACTAAATTTTAAATTATCTTACAACAGAAATTTTGAATACAAATAAACCAACACAAAGCTCTCATTCATTTAGTAAAGACAGTAACTTGTACCTGACTGAAAGCATCAAGATGGACACCACTCTCTTCCAAAAATTCTTGCATCTGAGACACAATCTGTGTTTCTCCCAAAGCCAATCTTACAGCAACACTTTCTTTTCCACTTGAATCCAGGACCTAAAAGAGGTAAAATTACATGCCTGCATCACTGAACTGAAAAAATCACTATACTTCTTTGTAAAGTAATTAATCCCCATCCTTATTCTTGTGCAACTAAGTAAGTCAGTGGTGAAGGGTTTACTTTTAGAAGTTGAAAATTACCTGCATTCAGCAGGTCAAAAAGTACTGTGCCTTTATGGACCCCAACAACACATAACCTTGCTCACAAATACCTACCTATGTCAATCCATCCTCAAGTAACTGAATTCAACCCACATCTTCATACTATTTTTCTACAGCCCATACTATATAAACACAAGTATATCCCCCAAACTACTTTCTCCCTCTAACTGTTCAGGAATTGCACTGTAATATGGAGTTAGTCATTTTTAAAATTACAAGGGGGGGGGGGGGAGAGAGAACAAAAGGTCCTTGCTCTTGCATACCCAAGTAATTTATTCAGTTAAAACACAGACAGACAGAAGTGTAGGAAGAGAAAATACTGGAAACACAGTACATATATAATTGACAGAGACACAAGAGGAGTACTTATGGAAAGAGAGAGGAGAATGGAGATGGTTTTTATTGCAGAATAACTAACCCTGCAGGAAACATCAGTGACAAGAGAAAGTTAAGAAAACAGGAACTACACTTATTGTTACTGAGTGATAACAATGCAACTTCTACACATCTGAAATCTCATGCAACTAGTTCTTTAAAGTATATGAAGTGTAGTGCTTGCATACAGATGCTCCAATAGAGATAGCATGATTGTCATGACACTCCATACTCAATTAACTTAAACCCATACCTGTATGTAACAGGAATTTCAAATGCAAAAATTGGAGTGTCTACACCATGAGCTTGGAAAATTTTAGGAGCACACTAAAATATTTTGTAGCTAAACATAAAGCAAGAAGAAGAAACAGCAACACTTAACAGGACCCTGCATGGAAATTCATTCTCATCACACTGGTAAATACATTTTTGTTGCATAAATTATCACAGCATTTACTTATGTCTCTTTAAAGTCCATGAATATAATAGAAATAAGAAAGAGCATAGATGTATTTTACTGATAATTAATTAGTGTTAAAATAAATAGGAATCCAGAGATGAACACACTCTAATATTATAAAATGCTCAAATTTCTTAATTGGGATATAATACAATAGTATGAAATTCTAAAAAAGGAAGTTGTAAAGAACAGATAAATCTCTTTCACATTAATAAGAATTATGAATGTTCTAGCCTCTGCCAATTTTTGTATTTTCTCACCTGATGTTGACCCTTTAGGGATGAAATACGTAGCATTTAAAAACAGATACTGTTTTTATATAAAGAACAGCTGTGTTGACTGTAACACCTTTAATATACTGAGATGCTGAAACACAGTGGGATGTCCACTCTTAAAATTGCTCAAATTTGCCCACCCAGACAATGCTATCTACCTTATCTTTTGTTGTGTTGTACGTTTCTGCTATTAAATCTGCCACAGCATTCTGGCCCAAAAACAGTGTGTTCCAGTTGTGAGATGAGGCAGCTTCAGCCTTCTTCTTTAGTAGCTGCTTCTGTTTGAATGTCAGTCCTTCTACTCACAAGAGAAATCTTTCCTTAATTATCATCCGACAGGCTTACAGTACAATCCCTAACAACTTATAAACCAAGAGGAAGAATTTGTATGAACTTCATGCTGTTTGTAGCTACCTATCTTTCTACAGTAATACTTTGTACTGGCTAATTAACTGTTAATATTAGTTGCAGATTATTTGTAAGGAAAAACATCAACAAATAACCAATCCACATTTAAAAACTGGACAACTGAGGAATATTCACACAGTACTTACTGCCATTCATATTCATCATATTTACACAATCAGTAAGTTGCCAACCCTACAATGGACTCATAACCTTTCATTTCTTTTCATGGTGTTGTTACAAACACAGTTTTGTGCTAATACTTAATACTACACTGTTTTAAAGAACAGGGAATAAACAAATAAACCACAACTGATAATTGATACACATGAAATCAACTGCTAGGAAGTAAGTTCTTTAAGTTCTTTCAAGAAAATACAGGTCTTCTGAGGCATTATGCCATGTCAAGTGATAAACACATACTGCTGTTTCAAAGGGTTAGTGCCTTCATCTTAAAGGTCATTACACAATAATTACTATTTACCAGTTGACATGGCGCAACATTTCAGAAGACTTAAATCCTCATCAACATTGCTATGAGAATCTCAAATTTCACATTATTTCATTAACTTATTTTCTGTTGTTATGTTTTACCCTTTTCCATGAGTTCTTCCAAGGACTGCTTGGCTTTGCCTGGAAGTAAATGAAGCATACGGCCATGGAATACAGAACCATCCAATTTCATAAATGCTTTGGCTGCATTCTCAGGAACAAGAAATGTCACAACAGCATAGCCTTTCACTTTTCTTGTATTACGATCCACAGGCAATATAACTTCAGTTACTGGACCTAAATAAAACGTTGGTTTTAATTATGAGGAAGGTCATGTATCTAGATCCCACTCCACCAAAAAAAGATGAGCTACCTTAATAAGCTTTTTGATCACATAGATTCTAGGAAATATCTCTTGTGGATAACAGGGATTTTTATCAAATACCACAAGCAGCACCATTACTTTCACATTAAGATACAGTTATAAGGTTTGGGGAGTAAAGGGACAAATAAAGACAGAGGAGGTGCAGAAGGGAGATTACATTACTACACAGTGAAAACATTTTTGTTAGTTTTGGCATGAAAAGATAAACAAATTAAAGCAGTATGCTTATTTACCCATCCAATTCATTCAACATTTATACACATTTTCTACAATTTATCATTCAACCACGCTAAATAAATTAAATCTTCACAAGTTCTCATTTAGAGATAGCACCTGATTAAACAAAACATTTTACTAGTCTACTGGAAGAATCATTTGAAACTGGGAAATTTCAGGAGAAGGCTACAGTTACATGACATGAAAAATACTACTTGCCTCCTCTGACATATGGAACAGAAATCAGGTATGGGCTATGAGAAATGTGAGGAGATTACGTGCATCAGCCATAAAATTTTTAATGCATGTACCGTGCATCTTTATTTCATTTTTATTACAACCAACTAATATATAAATATATATCACAATATTTTCTCTTTATATAATGTTCACTGCTACATGTTTGAAACCTCTGTGTTATCCTCAGGGAGTTTTAAAACTTGTACTTCACTAAGTTATGTAAGTTCTTAGAATTAAAACTGTTAAAATTGCAATTCCATAAAATTACTGGATTAAAATATTATTTGGTCATCGCTAAGTGAAACAATATAGTCTGTGCGACATCACAATATCTTGCGAAAGCAGTGCGTTTATGTGGCTGCATATATAATCTGCAACAAATATGGAAATTAATGTATGGATATATGGGTGCATTATCATGATCATAGATATCAAATTTACATACAGATGGACCTACCCCTTGTTACTGTTGCTTGTTTGCTAGTCTGATGTGTACGGAGTTGGGGTAGGTATCGGGCTATGTGACGTGTTGTCTTGTTACGCTGGCCAAATTCAATATCTATGATCACTATATAGCACCCATACATCCATGGATTCATTTCCATATTTAGTGCAGATTGTATCTGCAGCCACATAAACACACTGCTTTCGCAAGATATTGTAATGTTGCACAGATTATACTGTATCAATCAGTGATGACCAAATAACATTTTAATCCAATATTTTTTTTTTATTGAATTTTAACACTTTCAATTCTAAGAACTTATGTAACTTAGCAAAGTACAAGTCTTGAAACTCCCTGAGGATGACACAGAGGTGTCAAAACATGTAGGAGTGAACATTATATAAAGAGAAAATATTGATATATATATTTGTGCATTAGTTGGTTGTAATAAATGCAAAACCATTAAGTTTTTATTGCATGTATTTTCATACAACCTGAATTACTTCTTCTCATAATAGCCCCCATAATAACATGAAACAATCATGATCATCACTAACTTGGACAATCAGAATTAAAGAGTGAAGTCATGAAATTAAATTACAACTACCAAAGGAATTTCCTATCACTACATACAAACAACCACACTAAGAAAGGTCTATAAATTTAATTCCAGAAACTTAATTCTATGTGTACCATGCAGTTTCAAGCAGTACAGATTTAATGAAATTACCAACAGCCCTTCTCAACCTTGTAACCATTCACCAGTCACATGCATTCAGACGCTTAATTTATGTTGCCCAAAAATATTCTAAAATTGACAATATACTGGGGTATGCTAGTTTAGGAATTAGTTAAATGATACAAGCAACAAATCACAGTATTTCATAAAAACCATGACTCCAGCACAGTATTAAAAAATGACCATGACAAGATACTAAACCAAGGAAAGGATACTGGTACATACATGTATAATGCATACATATTTACTGGATTCCTCACAGAGTTTAAAAAAATTAGACATGGGGTAATGCTATCTCTGTGCACAAGATGAAGGCATATGGGGCACGTGGGTGTAGATCCACTCATTCTTAACCTTGACAATAGATGAGGAGAATGGTCAGTGTCACACCCTGGCTCATATGTCCAGCCCACAGCATAATCAACGTACTGATTATGATATTCCAACTCACATTCATTAAATTATGTCTTCATTAAATTTTGTCTTCATTAAAAAATAAGATGTCAATAAAAATTTAGGGGAAAACAGTGTGAAGGAATACACACAGGTGGGAGTAAAAAAAAGTGACCAAAGATTCAAGATGAGAACTACTGGAAGGGTTTGTCACAGGATGACACATATGTGAGGAAATGCCAATTCAGTAAAACCTGATTTTACTTTCCTACATTTTGCATTTCCTGGTATTGCATTCATGTTTCATACAGTCTCAGCCAAATGCCCGTAAGAACCATGTTTCTATGGCCCATGGCCCCCCACATAAAAGTAACACTGGTGTGTTACTGCATGTACTAATAATGTTAGCATAACACAGCACTGTTATACGAATAAAATATACACCATTTAACACAGCTGCAGTGATGGACCTGGTAGTTTCAGGTAAAAGGTTAGCACATGAACATCTGATGCCTGCCTTGACTAAAAGCTACTGATGTTGGAAGTGTGCAAGTATTTGGGCTGATTTTAAAGAGAACAGTCTGTCTTATGGTGTAATACATGCTGTACATGAAAGTTCAGACCTCTTTTACCAACTTTCAAATGGAAGTTACGAAATTCTCCTTGATATAATTAACATTTCAGGGTTTACTATTGGTGAATAACGTACGATGAAAACTCACCAAATTTACTGAAAAGTTGTTCAATATCATCCTCAGTGACTGTGTAGGCAAGATTTCTAACAAAAATTCTTCCAGACTCTGCAATGGTCTCTTCGTTCCTCAAACTTTCCTCTTGGTCCTTCCACTTAGTCCAGTCCCATTCTGTTGCAGTTTTTGATGAAGTGTTTTTTGCTACATACTTTGTTACCATTATCCTCTTTCCGGCTGTGTGCAACAAAAATGAATCACCGATTCAATTTTGTGTGCTCTAATATCCGTTTTGTTACAGACGTAACTCAAACCCTCACCTTCTAATGGCTCGTCTGGACATTATTTCCTTATTCTACAACCATCTACTTCACACATGAGAAAATTTTACATAATGTAAATCAAAATTTTTTTCTAATTTTCTGCATTTTAAACTCAAATGTAACTGTATGCAAATTAAATATGGACACTACACTCATCAGAAGAATAAAAACGTAGTTATTAATAAATCTAGGACATAGGCCCTTAAAAACACAACAGAAAAATTACCACGTATGCAAGCAGGCATGTGGACTTTAGTAGACAAAAGGGGCAGCATGACACAAAGGAGGTTACGAAGCTCAGCTCTAGTGCTATGTAACATGACTTTTCTCCACACTTTCACAACAAGAGTTTACATAGTAATATAGCTTTTATGTATATCCCTCAGTTTGGTCTCACTTATTCACACAACAGGCATTTAAATGTTTTCTGTGATTTTGTACACCCACTGCAGTCACATTTTATGTGAGGGATGCACTCCTGAAGACTTTGCAAAATTTAAGACAAATTTCTGAATAAGTAAAGGTAAAGTTGGAGGGATGCATTCTTGGAGTGCATAAATTGCCATCCATAGTCATGTATTTCTGCTTTTCAACACACTATTTAATAATAAAAGTTAATTTAATGAAGCTTTTATTAACCAATGTAGTACACTGCCGGAAAATATCATAAAAGGTCATTAATTCTAAAGACACTGAAGGAAGAGGAGATGCAAAAGGAGACCCAATAGGATGCACTACAGCCCACTTGATGATAAAGGCTGGAGTAAGGACTTTTTTCTTCAGTTTTGGATTTGCAATACTTCAAATTTTGCACATAAAGCAGGCCATATTAATATTTTATATAAAGCACAATTACAAATTTGCATAAAATGCCACCACACTGTATCTAAATTTCAGTTTCTAGCTGCCAAGTCTCTGGGCATTAGACATGAAACTATGAATTGTATCAGGTGTCTGCACTGAGCCATGATCAGACATGGGGCTCCATATTTACATAACGATGACGTTAGTCTGCTGGGAAGTGACCAATCATACAACACGTACTGAAAGTACTGTGCTCTTTACAGAGTACAATTCACTGTTCTAATGAATGTGTACAGTGCATTTAAAACCACGTACACTACCAGTAGATGTCTTTCACATGTCACCATACTAATATCTCATGTTAAGTTATGACAGCTTCAACAACTAGTTGAATCCAGCCACACCTTCACAACCTACTTCTTTAAAATCTATTGTAACACCATTCTTCCATCCACACCTAGGTTCCCCAAGTGGGATCTTTCCTTCTAGTTTACTAATCAATATAATAAATGCATTTCTCACTTCTCCACATGGTTTACACGTCCAGTCTACGACAGGCTCTCTGATCTAATCACTCTAACACTGTAATGTGATGAGTACATTACGAAGGTCCTCATCAAGTAATTTCGTCCCTTCAGGAAGTCCGAATATGAGTGATACACAAAACAAATAACAGTATTCAATTACAAAAGAAAAACTGTATTCTAAATGGAGGAAAATTTGTATATAATATAACTTTTGCAGAAAAGATACTGCACAAACAAGTACAACGAAATCAAATCCTAACTACCACATTTTCTAGATTAGACTCACTTTTACCAGAAAATGCTGCCTGAAATGTGCAAGTTTCTCCTACAATTCTCCCTGCAAAATACAGTATGTATACAACTTACCTAGGAAGGTCAGATGCTTGTTCAGAGCTTGTCTCAGTTCCTTCTCTGATTTGAAACCAACGTACGCAATACCTTTGCTTTTTGGAGGCAATCTGACACTACTAGGTTTGAGTGGGTGAAAAAACTGTTTCACTTCTTTCTTCTTAGCCTTATATGCCAAGCCTCTGACTTTTACAGTGAGAAACTGAACTGATGGAGTGTGTTCCTGCTTATCTTTTTTCACTTCAGGATAACTCTCCTTTTCATTTTGTCCATCATTATCTGCTCCCACTTCTTTCACAGTCTTCAGCTTCAAATACTGTAACGGACATGACATGCCAACACAATAAGAACAGGAAACTGGGCCACACACATATATGTCCCAAATGGTTTTGCCTACTGTCATATCTATAATACCTTATTTACCTTGTGTTCATGTATTGCAGATAGAAGTCTATTGCTGCAATATTAGTGATAGTATGAATGGCCTCTGCACAGACTCAGATATTATTTTTCTTTGCATTCTGTCAGCATTTGCCATATTAAAATATGATTTTAAACAACCATATTAGTACATATAAAAAAAGATTACATTAAGCCACAAATTTTTGTGTAGCCTCCTGAACACAATATTTCAGTAGTTTTGAACATATTACAGGTGGACAAAGACCACCTCTCCACCCCCCCAACCCCCCTCTTCCTGAAACATTTATGTCCATGCACTCTTTCTAATCAACATACAATTTTTATTTACAATTACTGAACTGGTATACAGGTATGTTTCAAGTGCATGTGACTTACACAAGGACATAATTTTATTTGACAACTGTTGCTAGTCACTTCCAATCAGCTTGCTTAACTTTAACTATGACATGGAATGAACATGTCTGTTAGATGTACAGAGTGTCCTTAAGCCAACAAAAGAGAACATTCACAGCATTTTATAGCAATACAAAAACCCAATATTAACTGCAATACAAGGAACTAAAACATGTGGATCCCAACTCATGGCAAACTGAAACAAGAGTGGGGTCTGAATGAAGCAGTAATGTAAATTGCCGAACAAAATAATGTTCCAGTATTACAAAGAAACTGTAGTTCTGACACCTAAAACATACAAAACAAACACACCTCAAGGTCAGAAATCCTTCTGCTGGCAACACTGTCTTCAACTACCTTCTCCTCATCTTCCGATTCTGATATGTCACCACTGTCATGACCAGAATCACCATCTGCATTCGACAAGGGTGATTTTCTCTCAGGCCTTATATTTGTTGAGTCTTCATTCACCAGTGTATCGTTGCTCCATAAAGCTTTGTTGGCTTTTGCATGGGTCTCCATAAACTCAATGAACAATGGATCATTTTTATGCTGAAATAATTACCCATAGTAAAAACATCTCAGTCAGAATATAATAACTTTTTTACACCACTGTTTAATGAAATTAACCTTTACCCTACCAGGGTGGGTATTTAAATTTTTTCACATTGTTTATGAAAAACATGAGGACAATTCGAATAGAAAAAGATATAATTATGAAGAAAAATAGGCAAAATTATGAACTCAGTGACTTTTATGGAGAATAAAACAAAAAGATTTCTAGGGACATTTTTCTATGTTCACTTGCATATGCAGGCCATTAACAATAAAAACCTATTACATGAAAAACCAGCTAAGTACAATTCTGTATGACAACTACTAACATCTGAATGTCACTAGTGTAACGTTAAAAAAGTAAAATGGACCCTGTACATACCATAACAGGGGGAGCAGAGGTACAGCTGCACTCATTCTTAAACTCAGCACTAGACTGAGGCAAGTGGTCACCTTCACACCCCAGTCACTTTACCCCTGAGAAAAGAACCCCCTATAACCACTGAATATGAGGATGAGTAGGCCCCAGTGCCGGTCTGGTTGTGTCAGAGAAGAGAAAAACCTCTTGCACCTGATAAGTACTGAACCCCAAGTTGTCTAGTCCACAACCCTGGCACTTTATCAACTAAGTCATCCCAGTGCCCAGTTTTAAGTTACTGCCCACATTTCTTGCCCTAAGCACAACACACAAATAAAGGCAGCTGGTGTGTAAGGCTGACAACCCTACTGCCTACATGTGCCAATTGTCTTGAAATCTGGAAGCCTCAGCCTCCTGGAACCCTCAGGGCCTGTCCAGGCCTGTAATGGGATTGCTTTACCTTTTACAACACACAAATGAGAACACTGTGTGGTATTGCTCTCATGAGCCAATTTACTGCAACCACACAATTATAGCTGTGTGAGTTCTGCCTTCACATTCTATATATGACATGTTCAGAGAATATCTTATAGTGGTGTGGAATATCAATTCTTATTTCACTACCATACCCCATTACACACAGGGAGCACAGTGGTGTAGTTGGTTGCGGCAATGCGCTACAAGCCAGAAGGTCACCAGTTTGATACCCAATGGTGTCCGTGGAGTTTTTCATTGACATAATCCTTCTGGCTGTACTATGGCCCTGGGATTTGACTCAGCCTCTAACACAATGAGTACCGGGAATATTGTCTGGGAGGTAAAGGCAGCTGGTGCGGAGGGCTGACAACCTTACCACCTTCAGGTGGTAAGGTTGTCAAAATTTGGGGGGCCTCAACCTCATGGAAACCTCTGGGCCTGTAACAGGCTTACACAGGGACTGCTTTACCTTTTACACCATTACACACAAGCACTGTTTTATTACATTGTACACACTAACTAGAAGTTCTGACACACAAGAAAAAGGGATTACAATATATGCAAAAATTACCCCCACCCCCCACATCCATCAAAAGACATACCAACTAAATAAATATTGACTGCTGCCAACCATAGTGACAGTCATAAGAAAATAAAACCACGCTGTACTAATAACATGTAAAAATGAATATAGAACAACAGGACTTCCAACCATGAAAGTTACAAACTGTGCATATAAAAAAACCAAGAAAACACTGCCACATTCATACTTTAGAAACAAAATACAAATGGCATTAGAAATATAAGTCCTGTGTATCTAAATGTAGCCATAATACCTTGTCTATAAGTTCTTGTATTTTACTTTCTTTCTTCTTTCCCTTCTCATATTTCTTTTTCTCATTTTCAATCTCATTGTCCTTAAATCCTTTATGATCCTTCTTATATGCTGTGCTGCCTGGTGCATATCTGCTCCAAGCCTTCGGCTTACTTGGGTCACCTGTAACCACATGGAGGAAAATTAATGAAACCTGCTTTCTTACTGTAGACATTCAATTCCATAAATCTTGAATTGTTAACGTCATATTCATGTAAGGTAAATTTATAATTCAACAATAAAATTAAATTTAGCCCATGGACTAATATGCTGGGCACATGCATAGACGGTTATTCAGACAAATCCTAGTCAAGTCAGGATTTTATTGCTTGCAATTGTAAATATCTTATAGATGATGATGATTACCACCACCACCATCAATGATAATGATGTCATTATCACCATAATCACCATTCTTTTTGGAAGAGCTTATTTTGCAAGTACTGACACTAAAGTTTTTTGACATAACGTCATAATTTTGCTGTCACAATGTCTGTAATTGTTGACTTATAGATAATATTTTATACATAATTTACAGGTACATTTATGATACACCTTCATACCAAATATCACATGTCTAGCTTCAGTGATTCACTAATTACCATCAAAAGTAGGTAAATATAGGTTCATGCTCCCACTGTTTTGTTGTTTTACATTCTACTAAAAGGTTACCTGAAACAAATGGCCCACTACTGTCGCTCCCACTTTCCAGATCACACACTTGCCACAGAGTTATTAACAACTGTGGAGAAAAGTAAAAGGTTTGCGTGGCCACTAATGACATGAGATCCATACCAAATTTCACAAAAATCAGATCAAGTTAGAATTGTTTTTCAGTTGTCCATTCCATGCATTTTTAGTTCAACGTACTCAGTTTACTGTACCAATCAAAGGCACAATATTAATTATATACAAATATTAAAGATGTATCTCCAACATGTTTCAGTACAAGTGTACCATCTTCAGGGAGCACAAAATGCCAGTTTTGACAACCAACTGCCAATGATAAGCTATTATTTACCAGGTTCTTTAGACTGTAGTAGCTCTATTGTTGATGCTGACTAAGTATATAAGGTACAACTTACACAGGATTTTAAAAACTTAGAGTTAAAATATGATTAAAACAGCAGTTCAATATAAAACATACAAAGCAAAATTATTGTTGTTGCATTTGACTGTGGAAACTTCTAATCATGTGGCATTATATGTACAGGTCTCTAGTGCATATCTCAATCAAAATGAATTGGGTCCTGGAAACAAATGATATATGCAAAGAATATTTAGCTCTTTGGCAGAAATTATTTGATTCTTAAATATGGAGAGGCTAAGGAACTTAGAATCATTATACCATCAAGGATGTTATATTATAACTGTCGCTTATAAGAAGTATTTACGCTGTGCCCTGTATCAGAGCCAGCAGGATACTAATGTGGTAATACACAACACATGCTTACTATCACAAATGGATCAGTACTAGTATATTTCATAATATTATCTTTTTTTTTTTAAATATAATTCACTTTTTCATATGCCATGCATTAAAATTTAAATACCCACGCAGAATAAAAGTTAAATTTGAACATTTATCAGTTTTTAAAATTCAACAACAAAACACATAATTTACACTACAGGGACATGTTATGCCTACAAAAATATTCAAACTATTATCAATAATGTGTCACTTGCCTAAACTAGCACATAATTCAACTTTTATTCTGGATGCTTTGATGCAAGTATTGTTGAAGTGCTCTACAGCATTCTGTGCTTCTTCTTCAGTCTTAAAACCCACAAATCCAAAGTGACGAAACTTTCCATCCTTAGTGTACTTCAACTGGACATCTGTTACAATGCCCTTCTCACTAAAAAGTTCATTAAGCTTTTCTCTTGTAATCTGCAAAATGGTATTAAATACAGTTCAGATTAAATTGCATCATTCTTGAGACATACATACTACTACAAAAATGATCAAATGTAGAGAAACTAATCTGGCTCATGAGACCCTTCATGACAGGCACACACTATCATCATAGTACTTGTAGGTGATTTACAGTTAAAGTAATGCCACCTTAACAGGTTCCCTTCAACCACGTCACAGTCCACCTACAGTCAGTCACTGATGAAGTGTCAGGTTGTTGATTATTTCCTAAAGTTTTCCCGAATACGCTGAGGAACTCAATCCCAGAACCTCCTAAAATGACTATTACTACTACTACTACTACTACTACTACCACTAATATGTCTTATTTGTTTCAGCCTAGACTACATGAACCATAAAGATTTATGCCACTTCCAACCACAACATTAACGAATCTGGGACTGTGTAACAGCCCTTTATAAATCCGTATGAAACAGTAATACCTTTTTCATTTAATGCAAATACCTAGAATAGCTTCAACCACATACATTAACAGAAAGGATAGAGAATCTGGTATGTAAAAAAAGAAAAGGTTACGCAACATTTTCTTCTATAAATATGTCCCTACATAAAACTGGGTGTTAAAACGTTTAATACCTACACAATATTACTATACAAACACGTGCGGATTAAATAATACGACCATCCCCGCACATATAGGTTAGGAATATAAGGTCTCAATAAAGCTGCAAAACCCAGCTAGTCTTTATACTCACGCTACTTGGTAAATTTTTGACAATCAGTCGTGACATTTTGTCATACTGTTGAATACAACCTCAACACTGTTATAAATTCGTCTCTTACATAATACATCACACACGTTCGAATCGACTATTATAACTCCACATGCACTTCCATCTCGCGCTGACATGCGATCGAAATCACAGATTACTCGACATGGTTCGAGACGCGGATCGTATATACCATGGAATAGAGTTATATACAGTTTTGCCATCTACACGTGGTCCGTGGTGGAAGTCGTCTTCAATGGTTACGTATTTATAACCCTGGGGCAAAACAGGAGGGCCGTTCGTACCCCTTTTACATGGATAGTTTCGTTAATCGCCCATTACATTTGATGAAGATATAGGCAGAGAATAACTGGGATTGTTACATTTTTCGTCTGGCTAGTTGGGCTAGTCCGTTTTCTGCAACAACAAAAAATGAAGATTATATAAGACCGATTTTCACGCCTTTTGTGTCTGAAGTGCGTGCCACTCTTTCCTTATTCATTTAGTCCATTTAACATTCTGAAATCCAGTACATATATTTGGTTGTAGAACATGTCATTTTGATGAATAATGACTCCATCTTAATAGAACATGTCATAATGTACATACAATAATAAACTTGAAACATTCCTTACACATGTAAATTATAGATAGATTAATAGTATAGCCAATTAATAATACTTTGAAAAGTTTTGGGATTAATCAGATTTAAATTATTTATTTACATTCCACTCAATTCATACAAGTTAATTCCACAAATTGGTTATCAAGCATGTCCATAATGTGGGTAGCATGTTTAAGGAGTGTCATCCCCCGTTGTGTTAGAATTACAGAATTATTACCTAATGTGGGTATCATGTTCAATAAGCTAGATACATATTACATGCACATTATGTGATCCATGTAATTGATACAGATGGGTAACTATGAAAATTTTATCACCCACGAAATTGTTATTCTGGTATCTGACAATCATTTGCAGCTTGAAAGTTGGTGACAAGTTTAGTGTCTCTTTTTATATTGGACAATCGACCCCTGCTTATTTTTTTCTACAATTCACTTTGTATGTTTTGTTGACTTTTGTTGGTTCAAAAGTGTGTGGAGCATGCTACACAGGACAATATATCACATCAACAACATTGACTCTCTCAAAACAGTTTATTTTGCCCATTATGAAATAATTTTTGCGGTTAATAGTAACAAAAATATGTTTATTCTAAAAAGGAAAACTGTCAGAATTATGGCTGGTACAAAACTTAGAAATTCATGTTTGCCTGTTTAAGAGATCAGAGGTTGTACCAATTCCATGTCATTACATAGTTTCAGTAACAAACTTTATAGCAGGTAACCAAGAAAAGTTATTTTAAAAAAATTGAGTTGTACACAGCATTAAGTCAAGGAATAACTACCATCTTCGTAGACAATTTGCTAACTTTTGATGTTTTCAGACATAAAAATTGTCAGCTGCTTGAAGAAGATACTTAATATACACACCGTTTACTCTGTTGATGATGAATTTCTAACACATAAAAATAACTCATAATCTTATTACATGCTGTGTGTAATGGAATTAGTATAACATTTCAATATTTTGTGTGAAATCCTTATATTTTTGTATTTTACCAGGTGTATTTTGTATTGTGCATGACATCTTCCACATCCTGTGTCACTTTGACTAAAATTGGACCTATAGAGTAAATAAGTGATAATGAATGTGTGTATATACCTGTCTGTGTATGTATGTACATGCATATGTACATATTGTGTACATATAAATCATACTACTTTTTGGAGGTAAAACCTAACTTCAGTTGGCAGCAGAGTAAGGCTTGAACTATACTCTCACTTATTTAATTTTTGTAACGTGACCAGACATTATTTACCACTGAGAGTGCATATTCTATACGTTCTAATATTGGAAGTAAAGGGAAGAGGAAACTCATAGTCTCTGTAAGAAATATTTTAGTGTTTCAGTTTAGTACAATATTACACATGAGCAACTGCCTCCTATGCATGTGCTTGGAAGAAAATTTTCCAGAATTTTATAAATTAGCTTGTCTTCTATAAGTGTTAATTACATCTGTTATACCAAAATATTATCAATACTCACACAATAGAACCAATACTTGAAAATCATTGCTGTATGCTAACATTCTGATGCTATTTATTTTGAGATTCTAGCAGTTTTGTTAAACAAAACACTAAAATAATGAAAACAAAACACTGAATATGTCAGGATCTACTGTAGCAAACAGATAGGTTCACAACATTATTCATGGATAAACTGGTTGATCTGTCTTAGAAATAACAAATTATTTGCTGGAACTACTTCTCTGTAAAAACACATACCTTTTTTTATAAGGTACTGGTATATAGCCAAACTAAATAAAAAAAAAATATCCCTGTTTACAGAATCCAGAGAGTAAATCCTTCTGATACTCAGCTACTCATCTGGTATGATTCAATTCAGTTCACATCTTCATAATATGTTTACTGAAGATTCATTATATGTAATATTACCCCAAAACTAAATCTCACTCAACCAAATCACTGCTTTGTGAGAGGCTTTGCCACTAAACTTGTCTTTTCACTGCACTTCCATCAGAGGCCAGAGTTTACTGGGTAAAGCAAGCAATATCCAGATTGGTGGGCTTTAAACCGGTGATTAAATTAAGTCCTATTTTTTAAGGTCAATCCATCCTTCAAGTGGAAGTGCTCTCTCAACCCATACCATGGCAACCAATTTATGGCTATTTGTCCAAATGTATGGCTGTACATGTACAGTACTTGTATATGATGTGGATTAAATGCCTCGATCAAAACTTAGGTGAGTGAGAGATTTTGGGATCATAGGGTAAAAGTGTGAAGTTTGCAGTCTTCTGGTTTGTCATGCCATGTAATTCAGTAGATGGATATCAACATTACAGGGTCCCAGTTTATGTCCACACTGTCCTATACCTGAACATCCCTTTTCCATACAATTTACTGTTCTACCCCGCAGTTGGAAGGTAGCGGGATCATCCAAAATGTTGATATCTATCAACTGAAGTACAGGGCATCACCATCCCAGAAAACTGCAATATTTCAACAACCAAAGTGTTCAGTAAGTAAACACATAAAAGAGAAAGCTTATTTTAAACTATTTATTTACAAGTTGTAACTAAGCACAAAATGATAAAAACTGTAATATTAATACACAGGTTGTTAAAAAAATTTTGAAGAATGGCTGCTTCATTCCGCAATAAATCACACACACATAACCTAACTGACACGAAATCCATTTCCTGCATGTTGTAATGTGAACTGGTGCATCTTTATCTAAAAACAAAAAGTGTTGTTCTGTTCCTCATGGTAGGTTTGCAGCATCGTAATTGTTATCATGTAAATAAGCTAGAGAATTTAAATCACAAGAAGAAACATGCTATTGAGAGCTTTTTTTCATGATCTCAATTTAATGATTTGTACAAAGAGTATGTTTTTTTAATCATTCAGCATCAACAGTAATCTTCAATATTCTTACAGCAGAAATGTGGTGAGTTAATTCTGTGCATGAATGTAGACCAGCAGATAATGGCACAATTATAGAATTAACATATTTAAGCATTTTTAACATAAGGAATTCATAAATGACCAAGCCTGGTCAGAGGTATCAAGCTTTTATTAAAAGTTCATTAAACATTTATAGCATCAGACTCTCATATACGTGACAATAATTTCGTTAGACATTTTCTGTGTGTGTGGATAAAAAAGATGTACATTCTTGCAGGAACTGACTTTACCTCCATCTTGATGTAGAAGTAAGTGCTACTTAAGCTTATCACTAGAATGTAAAGCAGGTCAAATGCGGGATGTATACAGAAGAACTGTATGCAAATATCACTAACACATGTTAGTAGTGACAATGGATCACTAACCAACAGTGGACAATGTCTAAAATGAGAAGCAGGTTTAATTTTTACATAAATAATTCTACATTTCTGAGAAAGTATTGCACTGGCTGGAGTTTCTCTAGGTTTTGCATTTCTGCAACATTATAATTGTATTCTATCATGTGCAAGTAATTTTAGTGTGTGTGTGTGTGTGTGTATATATATATAATGTGGTTCTGGATGTTTGTGACAGAAGTCTAATACAGTCCTGAGAATATCTTCTCTAGACGTGGTCACTACCGTGTTTTACTGATATTTCTGTACCTTACTGTTTGTATATACCACGTCTGCCTGCTTGAGCATCTAGAGATAAGCCTGCAAACCACTTCCTTCTACCTGAATATGGAGAGAAAAAATGTACACCTTTATTATCCATGAACAAAATATGTCTACAGAAAAAAACTCTCATTTACATACATATCTAAATGCCATTAACTCTTTATGAAATTTTAACAAATAAATTTGATACATCTTGACTGGCTTTATCAGTCACAATGAGCTTAATGTCAAAAATCTGTAAATATACTGTTACATGCTGCTCTGCTCTCATGTACAGAATTAATTACGTTTACACAGCAAGAATAATGAATATTAGTGGTGAAACTAAATGACAAAAAGATATTCTCGATACAAGTAAATGAATTCAAATCTTGATAAGAAGCTGGCTGCTTTAGCACATCTGTTTTTAGAAATACATCAGCAGAACTGTAAAGAAACTCTGGAAAGCATACCCAGAATGCATACTCAGTAGGAGGTATAATTTTATGAAGGCAGGCAGAATATAGTTATAGTAAATGGTAATTTCTGTATTCCCAGTCTGTATTATACCTTGAGATATGTTATGGATACATTAGTCACTTTTCAGGCTGAGAATTAGTCTGCACATGTCACTGCATATCTGGCAACACACTAACCTAAAACTGAGACATATGAACCCAAAGACAAAAGAAGGATGTTCACGTGCATATCGTACCTCTTGTAAATTATGTGGAATTATAACAAATATATGTTACATTTTTCTATTTATTGTGTCCACTATGTCATGATACCAGAACATATTTGCCCTACTAAATGAAGAGGTCAGTTTCATCATGGGATGTGAGCAATATATAGACTTGTTTATAGCTACAAATGCAAGGCATATTTTCTCAATATCTGATAATATATTGCAAGATAATACAAAAATAAAAAAACCCTATTTGATACAATGTTACCCATGCAAAAATTATTCTTTTTTCTGCACTGCTGAACAGTACTGACTGTAGACTTCATAATGAAAATTATAAACTGTTAAATAATTTATCTTGGATACAAAACAAAACCATTTGCACACATTAAGATTTCTCATTTTGATGTACTGGAAGTGGATGTGTGGGTGGGCAGTTGGTGTGTACAGAGATAATGAAAAATCACAAAATATTATTTGGAGAGTCAATACTTATATTGGGACAGATGAAAGTACTAAATGGAGTTAATGTTAATTTTTAAAGCTATCAGTGAACTTATATTTTGAAAATCTAAAAAAAGACAGAGAACACTTACAAATATGATAGTAACATAATGCTAAGGACCTACCAAAACATTACAACAAACCAAATTTATAATATTCATTACATAAATTAAACGACTAATACAGTTGATAGAACCATTTCACCTACTCATAATCTTCACATTCAATGTGGAAACACTCAATAATAATGCATTAGAAGTACATCTGTAACAAACATTTGTAGCAAACTTTCACTATATCTGCTCATAAGCTATTCATTTTCTCATAAACTATAAAGGAATAACTATTGTATATGAATCCTATCTTAGAATGTTCATTTCCTTAAAATTCTTTAATATCACACTTGTGCCGCAACTAATCCTCTTAAACGTGCGCACCCTTCACCTGTCAGACCTGAAAGAAAGTATCACAATGGCAATAAGAATCTGTACACTGAGTGAGTCTGTGATATTAGATAAAACATTTAATTACAGAATAATGTACTCTGTCAGCAACTTTTTATGTTGACTTTTCCACAGAAATTATAGAACAAATGCTGTAATAGTTGTTATTTAAATTAGCATAACTACAAGCAGAATGACAGTTGCTGGATTGGAAGGTGGAATTTCACTAGGATCATTCACACTTATGGTAATCAGTTCATGCGTTTCCAGCACCAGTCCTGCAAAATGGATAATTTTTATTAGCATATTTTTGTAAAATTCAAGAAGGAGTGTGTTTCTGAAGGTCAGTGTAACACTCACTTGGACACACACAGTGACAGAAGTGTCACTCAACATGTACTGACACACTTTTATTTCAAATTTAATTTCTGTAAATCAAAGTTTATTTAAGTTTCCTCTTAAATTTAATATTAAAAGAATTAAATCTGAAGGGGCTACTGAAGACTGTAACACACAAATATTATGAGTGAACAATAAAAAAAAATAACTAATGAACTCTCACAAACAAAACTAGATGACACTTCTTTCCACGCTGGATTGTGTGGTCTTCTCTTGCAGCATCTTTGCCCTGTGGGAATATTTCTACAGAAAATACAAATTTGTATATAGGAATTACATATCACAATAAGAAGTATGTACAAATACATGCCTTGATTGCCTGTACCATATGTGAACAACAACAACAGCAACAAGAACAGCAAGAACTAGATTGATGACATATGATTATTCATTTTACCAGTCAATTTGGGCACATAAAAACAAACATGAGGCATTCCATGTAATTCTATTTGAAACTAACTTAACCTAACAGGCAACAGATGACACTTCGTTGATGTGAATAATATAGGTGGGTGCATGTTTAATAACTACAACAAGCGAGTTTCTACAAGAGATAAAAATGATACAACAATGTTATGACACACAGAGGCCTCCAAAATAATTCTGCCATTTCCTAATATGTGCCTATACTCAGCACTGTCAATATCTACTGTGTATGTCCCACTACAAACATATCAACTCTCTGTATGCTATTTACCTTCTTTCACTGCAGTTCTGGATTTGCATAAAAGTCTGTAATGGTATATTTTATTCAGAATGCTTGGAAACCAAATGCAGGATTCCATATGCTTATCAGTATTGAGGAAATTCAGAGAGGTAAAAGACAAGCAGGCATAAAGCATTAACGTAGCTGCATCACGTCAATCAAATTGATTCACAATGAATAATGCATATTGAGGATGGCTGGATTAAGAAATATGGTAAGAGGTAACCTTTCTTTTTATCTTGATTAATGCCTTCCCTGTTCCTGCAATACTGTTCACGTACCTGAGGATCTAGCTGTAACAATAGGTTACAAAATTGAGGATTTATCTATAACAGACAAGCTCCATCATCCAAATCAATACATCAACATTCCTCAACACTATGTAATGTCTGCTGTCTTCCATTGTTGCATCATCATTATTCTCTTAACATGAGTTATATTTACAAGACATAAAACTACATGTAACGAAATTCAATAAGCATACACTGAAGAACAAAGTGTGGACAGATATGAACATCAATATGTGTGATCCAACTTGAAGCTAGTTTATGTGATGCTGACACATGCCTATAGACGACTGTTTTTACATGCAGAGAAATATCTCACCCTCTCACAGTTAAGTGAGTTTCATCTTTATGGTGCATTGTAGAAACAGATGTCTCCCTCAAAGACGAAACCTTTTCAGCAGTGGAAAAGTGTTAAAGTGTTACTCGAAGTCATCATGCAGTGAGACCAGACTTCCAAATGGATCTTTCTTTGTGCTGCCTGTTTGGTTATTAAGACTGTGGGTGGCAAGAGGGTTTGCTGTTTTGTGGTGGTCATTATGGCCACTTTTTCTAGTCAAAGCTGGACTATGATGGAGACTTCCAGGAGAAGAATCCAGTATTTCATTATCTGGAAAAGGACCACTTCGGATTGGTAACAGAGCTGAATCAGCACTCATGCTTTGAACGATACGTTTCTTTGTACTACTGGTTGTCCCATTAGTAACTTCTGAGGGAGTAGCTGATGATGGAGAATGATCACCAGTTACACCAAGGTCTTGGAAAAGTTTAGTGCCTTGAGCGTCAGGTAAAGGTGCACTGCCGTTGAAAGGCTCGAACTCTGATGAATAAGTCATAGGCCTGCTTAATGGCAACTGAGAGAAACTGCTGTGACTGACAACAGAAGATGCATTGTGATGAACTGCTCGTCCAGAAAACATTTTCCTGTCAGGTAACACTGAGGATGTGATAACACCTTGAGTATCAGCACCTGTGATCCGTGACAATGAGGCTGGCCTTCTCTGTGAGCCAACTTCAGACAATGGAGATTCTGTGGTTACACTTCCAATAGATGTAGTTGATTTTCTTTGAAGTAGATGTGAGATTCCATCTTCATTTTGTATGCTGCACAAGAATGTAAATGAAATAAATGAAAAATGAGGTACAAAGCAGTGGATAGAGAATTATGAATAATATTAGAGAACTTAAAATGTATAATAGGATCACAGAATAGACCAGAAATCTTCCTGCTAAATCTTGAGATTAAGAAGCACAACATTTGTTTTTATTGTACAGAATATGCAAACAATACATTACAATTTATCTTGCAGTGTTAGTTGAGAATGTCAGGCTCACTGTAAAATTCATCTTCACTGGCTCGGCTTAAATAAAAACCATCATTAGGCACCAGTTAAAACATATAGGAGAAAAAATTCTAACATACGGTTGTTAAATATTATAATAAATATAAATATAATAATAGTTGTTAAATATTATAATATAATAATGGCATGTAAAATGCAAAGAATTCTAATATTCTTATACTCAAAACCGTAGTATATTGATATTTGGTTACATGTTAGAAGGTAATATATTAAATTAAAGTTGTAAAAGATGTAGTACTTCTAATTCACATGCTTGAATAGAAAGGGCACTGCATAATACTGTTTGGGTTAGGTTTGCAAACAGACCGAAATTTCGACTCATTAGTACCTTTCCTGCAGCTAGTTAAACTATAATTATAGGATTATTATTATTCTCATTATTACTAAATTTATTTACAGTTTATGCACATATAATTCCCCAGAAATCTGCTGAATTTACATCCACATTCATAATGTTCAACCACACAGCTCAACAACTGGAATCATTTATTCAGACAAAATTTCTCTTGCTCTCCCACACAAAGGTTTGGATAGAATATTTTTAAATTTGCCCTCTGCTTTAGGACTGTGGGTTTGATACAAAGTGTGTGACTTTATATCATACAGCTCATACAGCTACTTGTCCCAGTAAAACTCTGTGTTTAAGTTCGTATATATGTCTCGGATCTCACACATGCAAATGATCACTATTACACAGGTGAACACATATACACTCACATGCATAACAAAACACACACACACACACTTATCTCAACATACATGTTGAGTTTATTAATAAGAATAGTGTGTGGAAGTGCTTAGACCAACCACCAGAAAAAGAGGACTGGTATAAAGAAAGATGAAACATTCAAAATCAATGAAGAAGAAAATACAGACAAAGGATGTAGAAAACAAGAAATGATACAAAAAGACAACAAAAATAAGATATGCCTAAAACATAAATAAATAACAAAGAAGACAGTATGAATATAATATAAAAATAAAGAAGATAAATTAAATAAAATGACAGTGATGCAAACAGGAAACAGTAGAAAGTGTGATTAATACAGTAGCATATCCAGAATACATGAATACAGTGAACAGAAGCTGCTGGCTTCAGAGAGAGTTTTGCAGTGGCATAGGCATGTTTATATGCTTAAGAAACAATTGTTGAACATTTTATTTAGAATGGAAAGGTTATGAATTATGAAACCTCTCTTTGGTTCATGCAGCTTTTAATTTCAAATGTATAAATTCCATGGAGGCAGAAAACATGAGTTAATGAAACTTAAAATTTGTTTCTACAATAAAAATACAGACATGCTACTGAGTTGTTACAAGTAAGCAGTGATAGTAACCCTAAGCTTTTAATTTTCCTGTGCAAGAAAAAAGGTAATCTTATCTTCAGTCTGAACATGGTGGCATTCATGACAAATCAGAATGTGGAATAAACCTTATCTAATAACAAATATAATTGTTGCTGTAATTAAGGTAAGCATGTTATTTTAGTTGGTTGACTATTCATTCATTCTGATTAAACACCCGAAACACAACATCTCCGGGTTAAACAAAGAGAGGTGACAGTCACTTGTACATAACTAAACAAAACTACATCAAAATTACATAACTACATTTACATTAACAATGGATAAAATAATGCATTTCAAATCCTTTTTCACTCATAAAATAAAATAAACCACACTTATAAGACATATATTCCTCCACTGAATGAAATGTGTAGGTCACAGAAAGAATTTCAACTTTTTCTTTTCTAACGTTTGGTTTGGTAATTTGGTATAAAATTTCATTCCCACATTCACTAGACTTTTTTTTCAAAAGTATGTTGCAAAACTTAATATGGAGATAAAATTTTCATGCACATTATATTTGTGAATATATTCTGCTCAAATTATCTTTATTTATTTTACTGGCAGTGTATTCAGGTCCCTCAACAGTTACCTACAACAAATATGTCTCTCTGCATCACAGACTGTTTGCATAACCTGCTTATGTAATTTGCTTTCAGTATCACCAACCCAAAAAGTAAAGTCATAGCTCAGGCAAGCATGAAAATTATTACAGCATGTGGGTTCAGTACATCCTTTAAATATTTTATAATGTAAGAAATTTTGCTTAATTCTGAGCTCAGTGCCATCACATGAACATTCAATTTCATACCTGACTAAAATATGTGCCTTAAAATTTGAATTCTGGTTTCTACACCATATCTTTATATTAAATATGACACACAGTTTTAGCAGATTTCTATTCTAGCGAGTAGTGTATGACACTGCTATTGTTTTTCTGCATATAAACTGAGAATGTTTGTATGAAACCATGACTGCAGCTCATTGATAACTTTATAAATTTGATATTTAAAGACATTTTCACTTGCAACCAACACTGTATCATCTGCAAACAAAAATAGTTCTGCTTCTTTAACGTTTAATGGAAGACAAGATAGTTGGTACATAACAAAAATGAAATCAGACCAAGAATTAAAGCTTGTGACAGTCCATGTTTCATGCCTCTAAAATATGAACTGTATTTGTTCTGTACAGAATTCCTGATGTCACTGTTTATTTCAGCAATCTGTGTTTGGCCTGGTAGGTATGAATTAAACTAGAAATTTGCTTTATCTCTTATATTATAAGAATTTATTTTAGTTAGCCATATGTTATGCATAGACTAGGATAGGATTCCTCTGACAGCATCAGAAATTATGGTGTCAATTAAAGGAGACAAACTGATGAACAATATGTAAAAAACAGTAGAAAGATAATGGAGATACAGGAAGAGTGCTAAAGTGAGATTAGAGTAGAATTAATTAAGGTTTGTCATAATATAACACAACTGGTGGTTACACTGATGATGATGATGATGATAAATTTGGAGATATTAATGAAACCCTCTCAATGATATTACCATATTCCCAGACCTTGGCATTACATGGAGTTAAGTGACTGTACTGGCAGCTGGATTGTTCCCAAGGAAAGTAAATCCAGGTTTCCATTGGATAAAGGATTTAGTGCACTGAAGATGACTGTACAGAGAAAGCTCTCCATTGTCATTTCAGAGGAAATTCTAGCAAGCTACCTAGTCTTCGTCTAGTCACCAAGGCAAAGGTGTGCCTAAACACCATGCCATGAAGTCTTGTATGGGGAACTGAAGTAAAGTCTCATGCATACATGAACTTTACACTAGATGGAGGTAGGTGGTCAGCATCTCGTTCTGGCTGCTCAAACATACAACAATATTCTCTGATAGAACCAGAGCCAGTATGAATAGGACATTGAATTAAAAATATTTAATGCAGCCACTGAACTCAGTCAGTGCACACAGTGACTATATTGACAACACTGACCATTTCAGACATACATGTTTTGTTTTATATATTTTTGTCCTTTATAAGAAAATGTGTAATTTACACCATTCTTATATATAAATTTTCTTATATTTTTTTGGCATACTCAACTCTGTCTTACAGGAAACATATTGCAGCATACTTACATAGCAGGAGAAAGCAGGCTACCAAGGACAGAAAGGGTGGAAGTTAAATGTAAGACAGCACACAAATGTGTTTTGAAAGAGACTGCATGGAACACATTGCGATACTTAGATGGAAAATATGTTCTTAGATGAAGAAATGGAAATAAAATAAAAACTCATATGTTAAACATGTTACAGAGAGATTATACTTTACATATAAGGTGAAATGTCTGTAGCACAGGCAATCTGACCTATTTCCCAGGACTTACATTATTATTATAGCAAAACACATATTCTAAAACTCTTGGTCTTTCTTTGATCCTGAGCATCTATTCACTAGTATGCTTCAGAACACCAGAATTAGCCACTCTCTGCAACAAATACTGTATCACCTTGATAAAACAGAAAACTAAGGGTTAATAAGTTTGGTGCACATTTGACAGATTATGGGATAACCTGTTATGTTAGAGAGCTGTTGTTGTGTGTAGTCAGCAGGACTACAGTAATATAAATATACATACATTATTTTTAAAACAAAACTTAGTATATTTATCCAAGTAAGTACACTATGAATTACTTTTAACAGTACCATACAGAAGAAAAGCTACCAATTTATATCATGGAGTAGGAAAACAGAAATTTAAAGCTTGATCTTGTGCAGTTGGCATAGCTGAATATAAAATCCTATATAAAAAAATACGTAGTTTGTTCTACACAGTGGGACCTTAAATAGTTCAGTTAGCATAGTGTATATGCTACATGGATCTGAGTCTGACTTCTTAGCAGCTCTGGGACCCAACTAACCATTTATATTGAAGTGAAGGATCCCTTTGTGCAGAGGTGAAGCACTGGTGTATGAAGCTGACAGCCACCTCCACATAATGCCAAGGTTTACTATATGTGGAGCAATACTACCACATGCCTAAATGGATTTAGACTTACCTTTCCTAAACACTGGGAATGCATAATAACTCACCCCTCTGACAGTTAACCTTTTACTCATGGAAACTTAAGAAACAGTTAAAAAATTAATCTATAATGAATAGAGTGACAATCAACCCATGGTTCATTTCAAATAAGATATTCTACCTTGATATTCTTTATCCAGTGGCAACCTAGAGAAGAACCATTTAATTGCTGCAATATATCAACCTACTCAGTAAGTTCCTTGAGTTTGCTTCTACGAGCAGAGGAGTTGCTGTCGGAAGATCCTGTAGACCCAAGTGTCGCCTTGGCATTGTCCCAGGAGTTGTGTCGCCTGTGGCTCTTTTCACGGTAAGACTCAGCTATGTTCACCACGCTATATCAGACACAGTATCACTAAAATCAACACATTCTTTTCTTTTATGTGTCAAATATTAAACTACATTACAAGCTGTATGAACAAAGTGCCTATAGATTATTAACAAATGAACAAAAAGGGACAGATTTTGAAATCTGGACATCAGGCAAGATTTGAACAAAGAGCACTACAGAAGTATTACTGAAAATACTGAAAAACACAGTGGTATTGACATGTCTTATGCGCATGGACCTTGTGCGTGTGGAACATTTAAAGATAGCAAAGAAAATGTATACTCAAGTTCTAAGAGGCAAGACATATTTTGAGTGAAAACAGTGACAACTGCACTAAGAAACAACGCAATATACAAATAATTACTCTAAAATAAGAAGTCACAAATTATCTCAAAGTAGAAGTCCTACATATATAAGGGATTATAGCTTAATTGCCTGGAACTACTGCAGAGAAGAAAAAACACTGCTGTCCATACACTTTAATGCAAGTTACTAGACAGAATGTAACTGTATTCCTAACCTGTTTCCAATGCTTCGCTTATCTAATTCCTTCTGTATTGACTCAGGAAGTCGATGTGGTGGCTTAGATGATTTCCTTCCCTCTATTATTTCTTGCTGCAACAAAGAAACATACATATGAGAGAAGCGTAGCAGGTGGGTTGGTTGACCGGCGTTTGACTGCCATGAGAGGAAGGAGTGCTTCTCTTTGTCAGACCAGCTTTGGTTTTCACATCTGATCCTATTCACAGGGTAAAAGGGAACCTTTTCCAAGCATGAAGCAGCTGCAGCATGAAACTGATAATTTTCTTCATTCTAGCACTGAGGCAAAAAATCCATGCAACTTTGTCCCATAATGTTTTGTGCCATCGAGGCTTAGTGCTTATGTACCCTTACATTTACCGTCTCTTTGTCATTCATCTAAATGTAATCAGTGCTAATGTAAGGCTGTTGGTACCATTCTATATAAATCACAAACTACAATTTTAAAAAAGTAAAAAGTAAAGATGGTGAACAATGATAGTTGAAGAGTCAAAGTAAAGAAATGTAGGTAGTTAACTGTGGAGAGCCTTATGGAAGCACACAGAAGGCTCGAGAAAACTTTGTCAAAACACACCACACTCCAGTGAAAATACCACTGGCCGTCGTCGTCGTCGTCGTCGTCGTCGTCGTCGTCGTCGTCGTCGTCGTCGTCGTCGTCGTCGTCGTCGTCGTCGTCGTC
>Ga0123354_10000762_pt1 | contig 34821 bp, 20 predicted proteins | sample TergutLab28metaG_2_FD_97872 | JGI IMG/M metagenome (GOLD analysis project Ga0123354, IMG submission 97872) | Labiotermes labralis P4 segment gut microbial communities from Petit-Saut dam, French Guiana - Lab288 P4 | ecosystem: Host-associated > Arthropoda: Insects > Digestive system > Gut ... | reverse complement strand
GTTTGGGAAATGTAATGATTTTAAAGTTTAAGAAAAAGAACAAAAAGGGGGGGCCTCCTTTTTTTCTTTCTTTTTTTAAAAAGAAGAACCTCCCCCCCCCCCCCCCCCCGACTTGCCCACCTATTGTCGGGAACAAACTGAATGCAAGGAAAAGAATTAATGGCAAGTTTGCACCGTGGCCACAGCGCCGCAAGAAGCGCCACGCGATTTGACGTGTTACATGGAGTCGCATCGATCTTTTGTAAGCCTTTGTGTACTGCATAATGTCTTGTTACGGGTTTGATAGCCTGCAGTACATTATTTCCAAGGGCAGTAGTTTTTCTGTTCTGGGTGAGTTCCAGAATGTACCTGGGACTAACCTATCCTCCCATTGTCACTTCTGTGGGGGCTATGTAACTTCTATTTTAAGCATTTTAAGTGTGGGATATGGTGCTTAGAAAGTAGTGGATTTTTTTTAGTTCTATCACAACTGTCGGCATTAGCCACCTTTTGTGGACAGAGGACAATGCCACAGTCTACTGGAGGCAGGTTATGCCGTTGTTCTTGTGTACGATTCTGCGTGTGTTCGTGACCGTCCTGGCTTCAGGTGTTTTGTAAGGGTTAGCGGCGCCTACAGCGACGTTACGGGAGAGTTTCTTCATTCTCTTGCGAGATCCTGACACCAGACCTTGATCAGTAGGCCAGATATCTGACATTGTTGCTTGGTTTTGATCAGCACCTGTAACGAAATAGGAAGATACCGTCTTCACAAAGCCTGGACGGATTTTTTAAACGTCCTTCCCAAGTCAGGGGAAGAATAGCTTAGTCGGTACAGTGACTAGGGAGGTGGACTATCGGGTATTCGATTCCCGGTAGGGGCAGATTTTTCTCTTCTCCAAAACATCCAAATCGACTCTGCGCCGACTCCGTCTCAGTCGCACCTGGAGGCTGTTCTCCCGGGGATACGGCGGCCGGGGCGTGAAGCTCCTCCTGTATACTCTCACAGGGAAAACTTTGTCTTTTACCTTCCCAGCTCATCATTAACAATAAAACCTACGGGTTCAGAAAGTTACGAAATTAACAATTGTGGCTGAAGGTTGCAGAAGAGTATGCTGTCTGGTCATACACGGATTCAGTTGATCTGTGCTTTGATGGGGCACGCAATGAAAGTAGAAGGTATGCAGCTGCACAGCAAACCGACATAATGGAACCTGTTTCCACCAGATTTTAATTTAACGATAAGGTGCTAAAAGGAGTGGCAGAGATAGTTGATATGCATAGTGATGGCAAACGATGTGGCATTATGATGCTTGCTGAAAAGCAGAATTTGAATGTTATGACAAGAGATGTGCAAATATGCAACATGCCATGTCAGATCTGTTAACTTGTAACGAAGGGTGAGAGAATGATGTCATGAATTTGACTGTGACACTGAACGAACTTCATCGACGAATTCAAGCCACCATGGAATCGACTCTGACACCTGCATACTTCACTTCCTGGAAGTTCTCTGACCTCGTGATAATAGTTTTTGCTTGGTGCGTGGTAAAACTGGTTGTAATCACTATATACTATGGCAATAATTTATTGTTTTAATTGGTTATAAAAAAATCCCTAGGGTATCGACTTACTTTGAAGGTAAAATAACGCTCGATTCAAAATGGCACGCAAATTTTTAACTTCGTCTGACAGCCATATCAGTTGAATCTTCTGTAATATACAGAATAAGTCTTATACTTTATGTCAGAATGTTATCACTTTTAATGGAAATTGAGAATTTGTCAACTTAGGCTTTAGTATGGCCCCCAGTTCTTAAGTTTAGTGATGATGTTGCAGGGGGCGTTCATTATGTTCTCTGCACTGGAATGAACTGAGTGGTTACCACTGCTTCCTTTTTGGGAGGTCTGTGGTTGGAGTATGGCCCAGGAGATCAACTGCTTAAGGACTTGAGTGATTAACATCCTGGTAAAACAGTTTAAAATAGTCCTTGACCTTTCCATAGGAATCTGTCTTAATCATGTCGTCTGTCCACATTCTGTAAGTTACGAAGTCCGTAAAACACTTGACCAGTCCAGCTAATATATGTGTTTGTTAAATCTATGTAAGACATCACATCATATTGTTCTCTGTTGCAGGAACAGGCTCATGATGCAAAGCAGCAGGCAGTGTCACCAGAGGATACAGAGGATCTGTCCCCACTGCCATCGGCAGTACAGCAGCCCGCAAGAAGGCGAGGTGGGATATCTGCCGAACCGGTGTCCGAGGAGGATGCTACCAGCTATGTGAAAAAGGTACTTAAATTTTGTATGCAGTACAGAAGCCAAGGAAAACATGCTGCAGCATCCAGCTGATTGAACTTCTGAAGTATAGACCTTGTGTAAATATGTGGAAAACAGGAAGTGCACAGATCCAAGGCTCCGGGATGTCCGCACAACTGCATTTTATACAGTTGTGCCTAATGTTTTTGTGGATCCTCAGCATGGAACTTACGTCTTGTCACCATAATGGTATCAACAGTTTTAAGTGGCACGTAGACTTACAGAAAATTTGTATACCTCTGTTTAAAAATTCTGCCTGCATGCTACATATTCATCATACAAATCATAAAGCAATAATGCCAAGTAAACAGTCCTTGTTTATTCGTCTAAGCAGATAAAACATGTCAGTGGAAATGTATTATTATTGAATGCAGATGCAGGCGGTATACCTCTGACATATATGGGGGAGTTCCAAAAGTAAGGTAACACAGTTTTTAACTTTTAAGTGAGCCATTCCCATTGTGCTACATACAATCCTAATGATAGGTAGAGTAAGTCAAACACAACTTATATCTTCTTACTACTGAGCTTTATTTATGTAGCGTTCCTTAAGAGCAAGAGCAGCTACATGTTTCGGCCTTTTTATCTAGGCCATCATCAGGTTGAACATACGTTCAACCTTTAGCTGCTCTTGCTCTTAAGGTATGCTACGTAAATAAAGCTCCTTAGCAACAAGATATTTGTAAGTTGTATTTGACTTACTCTACCAATCTTTATGATAGTGACACAGCTATTTACTGCAATCTTTAGCTTTATGTTACTCATCCTGTTATACACTTCACACATAAACAATAACCATGTCAGTCAAGCATGGCACACACACATTTTATGTAAGAACACCCAGCTGGTCTTTTTGGCTACATGTGTGCCATCATCAGATTGTTTATTAAACAAAAGAGGCAATATACAACGCATATAAAATAGGTTAAAGTCTAGTGTGAGCTCAATTTGTTACATTTTTCATATCTTATAGTACGTGATGACGGAATGTGGCTGTATGTCTTCTTCAATCCAAAATCCAAAACTTACCCATCTGCCATACTACACTGTGTCACATGCCATAAGACCATGATATTAGTATCTACTGCTGTGAGAACCCCTTGTGTCTTTCTGTGCTTTGTTAAATTCATCAGGATGGTACTTAATTGGAACCAGAATGTGCTTGAAATATCAAATGCTTTGAACTGACACAAGAAGGATATACATTACCTCCAGTTTATGAAGTTTTGAGAAACTTATAGAATATAATTTATAGAATTAATAGAAATTAATAGAATAAAGTACATCAAAATAAAAAATGATAGAAGTGAGTTATGCATTTATGAAAGAGTATCTTCATGTCCCAGTATTTTTCAAAAGCCAGTAGACTTTTGAACCAGTGGATGGATTATATTGAAACTTCAGTATCATGCTAGTACTAGAGCCCTTATTGTTCCTGTACTCTTAACCTTCAGCCATCAATTTTATCAGAATGGTAGCTGTAGAAATTTGTGAGATGGGAGTAATACTAGCACCATATACAGAGTTATGGAATGTTTTGTGGAATGTAGAGAATGGTACAATGACCACATCAAGGGTATATTTTGTTTTCCACTTGTTGGCAATAACTAATGAATTATGGGATGTACAAAAGTGAAATTCTATATTAAGAGAAGCCATATAAAATTATGAATTTAGTACACCATTTTTTTGTATGTTACAGTTACAAACATGGTAACTGAAAAACCGAGATTATATTGCAGAAATTTGTTATGTAGCCAGAATTTTTTGCTGCAGTAATGGACCACTGATGGCATTTAATAATGAATTTGTAACTGTCAGGTCCATATTGCCATGTGTATTCAAGCAGGTCTTACTCTTGTGGTGTTATAAATGTCTTACCAATTTGTATTCATCATCAACTTTTAAATTATATTATTTCTTGCCAGGTTGTCCCAAAAGACTACAAAACAATGGCTGCACTCTCTAAAGCCATCGCCAAGAATGTCTTGTTCTCACATCTGGATGAGAATGAGCGATCAGATATATTTGACGCTATGTTTCCAGTCAACTTCTTGCCTGGCGAGACAATAATTCAACAAGGAGATGAAGGAGATAACTTCTATGTCATTGACCAAGGAGAAGTTGAGGTATAATTAATGGTTATTCCTTCAGTCTGAAGATTTTAATCATGGTTTGGTTGTTAGCACTGGTGCTGTATGTTTGGGTGTTTCCAAGAATGATTCTTAGGCAGGCTGATTGTTATCATATGTCAGCTCTGTGGTACTTCGTCCATGTCTTCAAAGTGAATGCAGATATGCCTTGAAGGAAGTTTTGTCCATCTTGTTCTAGGCCCTTTCCTTCTTAATGTTCATGTTCATGAGCTCATTTCATACAGCAATATGTAAAGTGTGCAGTTGAAATAGTGTCATTAAATTGTGAACAGTTCAGTTTGCTGTTGTCACAGTTTTAACTGGCATGTATCCTTCAGAGTTTAGTGACCCTTTATATATATATGTAATATATATATTTACAAACCATTTATATATATGGCTTGTAAACTTCTGTGACAGTTAAAGATGGTTGTACTGTTCTTATGATAAAACCAACTAGATGCACTAATTTCACAAATTTATTTTTGGAATAAAACTGTCTGAAACATGTAGTTTTATTCCAAAAATAAATTTGTGAAATTAGTGCATCTAGTTGGTTTCATTATAAGAATTTATCATGATGCATGGTCACCTGAACGTCAAAAAAGGTTGTACTTTTTTATATTACGTTAAACTGAAATACAACTACAGGTGTACATGGGCATATGTAAAGTTGTTTTATTTCTCAGGTATTCGTTAACAATGAACTTGTGACAACAATTGGAGAAGGTGGCAGTTTTGGTGAACTGGCACTGATTTATGGAACACCCAGAGCAGCCACTGTAAGAGCCAAGACAGATGTGAAGCTGTGGGGAATAGACCGAGATTCATACAGACGCATCCTCATGGGATCAACAATTAGAAAACGCAAGATGTACGAAGAGTTTCTTTCTCGAGTATCTATACTTGGTGAGTTAGAGACCTCTGTTAAGCATCAGCTCATTGGAGTTAGAGAGTAACACTGCTTCTCAATAAGTGACAGCTAACTCTGGTAGCAAGACACGATAATTCGTTACCACTAATACCAGAGCCTGCTGCTGGACATGTTCTTGATTGATTCTCAACCACCACATGTTCTGTTATTTTCCTGAGCACTCTCTCCAAATGCTTATAGTTAGCATTTCCCTCCCATTGTAAGTCCATTATTTTTTTTTAACCACTTTTAATTAATAAGTGCTGAGGTGTCTGTTGCAGGTTTTGTGTGTGTGTGTGTGTGTCTTTTGTGTTCTGGTAAGCCAACAGGGATGTAACTCTTTGAACTGAATGATAACAAGCAACACCTGAATGCGTTCTTTATCTAATTTCATCACAGTCTTCATATCTGTTCGAAGATTATGGTCTTTTTGGCTCTTAGAGTTGAGAGCAGCAGGTTCCTCTGAGATCATAGTCTATATAAAAACTACATGGCACCTCATTTTTGTTGTTGTTGTTATTGTTGGTGAAATACTTCTTTGTGATGTACAGCAGATAGTGTCATCCTAAAAAATGTCATGCCTTTTGCATCTTAGTGTCTGCCACATTTTTTTCCTTCAGATGAAGTGTACAAACCAGGTGGTGTTCACTTGTTCTGTGGAAATATTTCCAGTTTGGCAGTTCAACTGTTTCTTTCTTTTCAGAGAGTCTGGATAAGTGGGAGCGTCTTACAGTTGCTGATGCATTGGAACCTGTGTCATTTGAGGACCGGGAGACCATCGTCAGGCAAGGAGAACCTGGTGATGATTTCTACATCATCGTGGAGGGCACTGCATTGGTGTTGCAGTATCGAGCAGAGGGCGAAGAGCCCATGGAAGTTGGTCGACTTGGACCATCTGATTATTTTGGTAAGTCCTTTTGTTTATAGTCACATTATATTTGTAGTTCCTTGTACTAATGAAGCTAGTACATAGCTAAGACACTGACATTAAAACTGGTACTGGAGAAGGAACTTGTGGACTGTATTCAGATGACAGAGGATTCTGTCCAATGTTGGCCTTTTTTTGTAAAGTGGTAATGGATTTTCATGTTCTTAAAAGTGGGAAAGGTTGGTGTGTCACAGCTAATATGAGTTTGTTATTTATGTTACAGTATTTTGCTTAATACCTATCATTTCCTTACAGGTGAAATAGCTCTGCTATTGGACAGACCAAGGGCAGCTACAGTAGTAGCCAAGGGGCCCCTCAAATGTGTCAAATTGGACAGGGCAAGGTAGTATATTACCTCCAGTTACAATGGAATCTTTAATCATTTAAGGATATTTTAATAGGCACCATTTACAAAGTGTTTCATGTACCATTAATAGTTTGGGCAGGAGTCTGATAATAACAAGTTCTTTAGTTGAATCTGGCCAGTGTGTACAGTTCCTGTGGTGTGGCTAACATTTACAGTATTTAATTTTTATTTGGTGTGTCATTTGAACTACAATTTGTAGGAATACAAAACTTTGTACATTGGATTATAAATGTGTGTGCAAGAGCTGCTTAACATTTGTGTGGAAATTTGTAAACCATTGCCACTTACGGAGATAGAAAACCAAAACTGATTCTGAGAAGTGTCACCTCTCCTGTTCTGTGTCCTCTTAAGTTCCCAGTTAGCATCACTTTCAAACTGGAAAGGTCGTGATTATATTGATTTATTATGTTCTGCAGTATTACTTAACAGTGAACATTCGTTATTGGAAATAAACATACATTTTCATGTAACTATACCATTTACTTTGGTTTTCTTTATGTTACAGATTTGAACGAGTGCTGGGGCTGTGTGCAGACATCCTGAAGCGAAACATTACACAGTACAACAGCTTTGTGTCCCTTTCTGTCTAATGAGAGCCAGGTACAACCACTAATACCTAATGTAGCTGTCTTAGCATGGAACATCTTGTGGTTATGCAGAACACTGCAGATGTATGAAATTACATTAACAAGTCAGCATTTGAACATGATACATGATTCTTGTTGCCCATATCCAGGCCCTGTCATTAAGTTGTGGTGGTGGAAAATAAGGAGAAGTTTCGAGAAATTTTGAGCCCTTTCAGGAGCACTTAAATTCACATGTAATGTGACTGACAATTCTGTAACATGAAAATTAAACTTCTCTCTGTTCTTTGGTAACCCAGTAATGTGATATGCTGTTGGTGACAGCAGTCACTGGTAAGATGTGCAACCAAATATTGGGATGGGCTGGACAAGGCATGTAACACACATAACGTACCTATCATCTGTGTAGAAAATCCTAGCAACTTTACTGTGAGACTGCAGATTGGTTGTCATGGCTCACTGTGGGTACTGCCAGTTTTGTAGAGACAGAAGCTGAAGGACAGTGATAGTGTGTTAAATACCGAGTAATTGTTTGAAACTGTAAGTCAGATTTTACACATACCACTTGAATCAAGATCTGTTTTCTCCCCACTGACTAAGAATTTTATGTGAGGGTCATGGACAACAGGTGCACAGCACTTGAATTTATTTTGAAAGGGAAAATGTGCATTTTCGAGGGTTATATGAACTTTGCAGTAGGTATGGTTGTGAACAGGTTTGTACCTCTTGTGGAATGTTCTGACTGAGATTAGAATTTACTGTTCTATGAAAGGTGGGTAGGGTGAATTAATGCATTTGGTTTGAAACTGCCAATTCTACATATTCAAAAAACATGGAATTTTTGTGGATGTATTTACTTTTAAAACTATGTATTTATTTCCTACATTTGTAGTACATAATAAATTGAAGATAGTTGTTGTGCAAGGGGCATATAATGCCCTCTCATTTACTTCAGTCTGTTACATTTGATTGAATACGAATGGCTGATTGGCTTAAATTATCTTTCATTTACTGATTATTTTGCATTACTGTCAAAAATATCACTCTTGATGTAAAATATGCCTTAAAATATTAGTATATGCATCTGCTGTGTTAATGGTGTAGAGTCCAGTTGAAATGTGATGGCACATGGTGACGCAAGGGTGGGGAAATGAAGGGGAAACTGGCAAATGTAATGGCTAGCCAGTACCCTTCACACTACCTTGGAACATGGTGTATCCAGCATTACTACCGCTGATGCACACACCTCGGCAGCGAGTAGTTGGCTGAACTGTCGCCCCCACCGATTTAAATGGACCTGTCCGTTTCGCCGAAAGACGAAATCTGGTTTCTGCGCGTGTGCCATCACATTTCAAACGCAGTCTACTACAGGCACATTATTATGTACTTTATAAGCATGTTCATTGTTCAACTTTATTAATGTCTTTGCACCAGCATCTCTGGTCATCCTTGTTTGTTTTTGTGACCAGAAATAAAATCACATGATATTATCCATTTAGAAAGGGATTAATATTTATTTGCAAATTAATCTTTTGATTAGTTGTGGGTTTATAGTTTTGACAGATGTAGTATATTTTATTACATTCGAAAGGATGCCATCTCGTCATTTGACAGGCCACCACAGAGAGAATTTCGCATGCCTTAGAGCAATGGAACATTATGTTTTACCTAAGTAGCATTAAAAAAAAGTCTTTGCATATGATGTTGAGGTCTGAGTGTACCTGAAAGGACAGAAAAGAATGATGTTTTATGTGTTTGACAGTTTTCTAGATCTTTAAATGTCAGGTCAGCAAGTGCTGAATTAAAATCCAGAATCCCCTTTCAGTATAAACATAACTGCTTAGAATGAGAAATGAGACATGAAACTCTGCTGGCAGTTTTGATAACTAAGGGACATTTGTATTCAGTTGAATATAAAAAAGTGTAAAGAGTAGATTGTTGGTTAGAAATAATAAAATGTTTATTAAGTAAAAGAGGAAGCAAAAAAGTTAAACAATGAATGTTCTTCTCAATGGTGACTTGATTCAGGTGGCTGTAGTGTGGACAGTTGTGGTAGCACTGTTAACTAAGTTTCCTGATTTTATATATATATATATATATGTCTTTTGCTGATCAGAGATTCCTTCAGACTAAAATTATAAACTTATTAATTCTTGTTAGATATGCATATACAGAATGAGCTATGACAGCACAGTCAGGGAAGTGATGGGTTGGAATCAAGTGGCTGGAGTTTTATTCCTACTAAGTACAATGAGATCTTTCTTCTTTCACCATGTTCAGTGACTTACAGCTGGAGTGTGGATATAATGTACCACTCCCCCTGGTTGCAGGGTTAATAATGTGACTTCCATCCACACCCTCTGAACACCACAGTGGTGTGGTGCATATGCACAAAAATAGTTTTATCAGCCAAATATAGACTTCATTCACAGTAAGTAGTATGGCTTGTAAAGGTAGAGTTTGCCCTGCAACAAACCATGAAGGCTCAGAGGGGGAGTTGAGGTATAGTTCTTCGCCTTCTGTAACTGTGGTGTGGGTGGTTAACGCCACACCCTGGCCGCTTTGCCCTGGGGAAAGACATCTGGTACCCGTTGCACAGGAGGCTGGATGGGCTTCGGGGCCAGTTTTGCCAAGGAGGGAATATCTTGCCTCCACTGGGGTTTGAACCCCTGGCCATCCAGCCTGTAGCAAGTCGCTACACCAACTGCACTATCCAGTCCTGTTAGTATGGCTTGTAAGCCAGCCCATACATCTGCTTTTACATAAGTGCTGTTGTATTCTGATTATCCCACAGGCTGGTCTCCTTACTGAGAGCCTTCATGTTTTTTGTTTCTTCCAGGGCAAACACTAATCTAGTGTCTTAAAACAGGCCATGACCAGGTCCAAATCCTTCTCAATTCTTAGTTCTCATGTAGCCCATTCAATTCTGTATGACCTTTGCAGTTATATGAAGTGTTATGTAAAATTAAGAGTCAATATTTAACACTTTTGCCACTTTGCCTTGAGATATGGGTTAGAGTTGAAATGTAAAGAGAGATTAACATGTGCCAACTTTGGAATAGTTTCATAAACAGTTACCAAAGAGTTGAAATACTGGGAGTGGTACTGACATACACCACATTGGTTGTGGCAGTGCTCAGCACCCAGTATGCAGTAGGTGCATTCATTACTGTGAGCTTAATTTTATATTATATTTGGGATGATTTAAATTTGGTTGCTATAAATAATGGCAGGAACATCTGAAGATGTGGATCTGTCATGGAGATCATAAATATCAGAATATTGGCATCATGCAGGAGTCTTTCAGATACACACTGCATTCATTATTAATGTAGTTTATTCTGGACTTATTAGCAGTTACACAAATAATACCTGAGGGAAGATTTTTATCAAGATCCTTTTGAACACAGAACAAAGGGAAGAATACTGATTTCCTATGCCATAATTTTACCCATAGTTGTGGATCCTTTCAGTTACCCTCATGGAAGAATGTTATCCCATATGTCACTTACATTTTAGTTGAAACTGTTACAATTTTTGTAGCCTATTTCAATTCCTTTCATCTACTTGTATGTATAAATTAAATTACACTACTACAGGTAATTTTGAAAGTACAGGCTTTACAGTGCATGAATTCCTGAGTTTCATATTGGTGGATGCTTTGCATGTATTTTCCACTTGCCTTCTTCTTCCCTCACCTCTGACAAAATCAAAATTCTGAATATGGTGTTTCTACCAACCAGCCAACCCCACTACAGGGGTTCAGACCATATCAATCCTCTTACTAGCTAGCCTCTTGCAACAGGCTGTTTCACAAAATTTTAATAGCAGAAGAGAGACCTCTGCACCTGAAATAAGCAGTAATCTTTATATTAATTACCTGCAATAGGAAACGAACATGTCATATCAGGCTGTGGCATGCTAGAAGATTCTGACTGCCTGATTTGCAGTAAAGGTTAATGTGAATCATTCTTAGTTTGAATGATGCTGTGTCAGCTGTGGACACTATATACCACTGAGTTACAACACAGGCAGATGTTCATGAATGGCTTTGAGGCAAGACTTTGGGAGTTGGTTATTGCCTGTTTGAAGGTGTATATTGCCAATTCATATAGACTGATGAATGCCACAGGAAACTTAAACTTGCAAACCAGTAGTCTAAGCAAGATTTGTAGTGGGTGCCTGCTATTTACTGCTTTATTGCTAAACCCAACTGCTGTAGGTCCCCTCAGTTCAACACCATTTCCCATCATTGTCCTGTTGCCAGTATATGCACTCCCCTGATGGTTGCTTTTGTTACACATTTGTTGGTGGTGGGGGTGGAGGCAAGCAGGCACTGGCAGTCCACCTTCCATCAGTTCAGTCATGTTCCACTGTAAGTGGTTACTGTTCTCAGAATCGTCACACTACAAAATGCATGTGCCATGTTTCAACATGCGTCACTGTGATGTTTTGATGACTATACATCAGTTCTGTTGTTAATCTTCCTCACCTGCTTTGACAAGTTATAATTAATCTAGAAGTTACAAAGTTATGTTTGACACCTGAGGATTGAAGGTATAAATGAATTTACTGTAGTCTTGCATAATTTTATTTGATTTTAGAGAAGTAACAGGGAACACTAGTGTTTCTGTTAACATGGGAAGAGGTTCACTTCCATTTGTTGCCATATTACCAAGTTGCAATTTAATGTTCTACAGACGTTCTGACTGAACATGATAAAAAATTAACATTATATTTATTACTATACCAATGTTTGATTTATGTACATAACATAGCAATCTGTAAACATACTGAAGACTTGTGAAAAAAATGAACTGATACAGTACTTTTTTCATATTATGCATTAATACACAGTAAAATAAAAAGCTCCAAATTTTCCATAGCTGTTTGTGTTGTATTTCATACAGCATGATTTTCCATTAGTCTCCATATCAGAGTCCGAAGGTTTCTTCAGGTACTGCATTAATTCCCACACCACATCCAAAATAAAGTGAAATCCATATGTAGAAATGCACAAAATATCTGTATGTCTTTTGACACTGAAGGCACTACAGAAAAAAGTCTGCTACAGTCACACCTTTTTTCCTAGCACCACAAATGCAAAATTTTTACAACACTGCAAGTTACAGTACAAAATATCATGCTTCTCAATGCTAAATAAATAACCGCCGTTCATTACACACTAACCGTATTTAAAAAAAAAACTATTACTGTAACAGGTATTTCTATATATATTTAAGGAATTAAGCAGTAGATGTACAATTTTATATAATTTCAGCACTGTGTAATATGCACTGAAAGAAAAGTTATGTTAGTTTCCACACTGCAAGAGAAATTAAAATGGGCTCAGTAGTTGGTGAAGGTTAAGTTTACAGGATGATAAATACCTGTACATTAAGGAAGGGCAATGGAGTACTGAAGAGGTGAAACAAGGTAAAAATTTGTTGATGTAAGACCACATGGTGTTGCCATCTTCTTCCCCATCCTGCGGATGTAGCAGGAACTATCCTCACCAGCATGCAGTGGACGAAATGGGAAGTTGTGTTGTTACGGGTCTTGGCGACATCTTTCTTCACACGTTTCCCATCCTGTTGTACAGTCCCATCTCCTTGGAGCTCAGCCCTGCTGTGATTATGTAGTACGTGCATTTGCTGCTGGAAAATGCTAACTAGCCTGGCAGGACATGAAGGGAGGTCCCAAGATGTAAATGGCTTTATAGCAGAAGACAAGGAAACACCTCAGGCAGAAGACAAACACCTCAGCACTGGATAATCAAGACACCCAAACACCAAGATCAAACAAAGGACTGCGATCAAGAATATAAACAGATGTCGCCTCATCTCACAACTACTGGCACCAATGTTTGAACTCATATCTTTGTGGTGATCAGACAATACCGCAAATAAACTAATACTGTAAAATGTGTTAATTTTAAATGATGGACCTTTTGCTGAAAGCTCAACACCCTTTTCCTTCTCCAAAGACAGTAGTGAATTGGCACCTTGTATTTTTTGTATCTTCTTTGTTTCCATGTGTTCTTCCACTCTGATGAAATTTCATGAGGATATACTGCAGCTTCTGAAAAACTGTAGTTTTTGAAACAGGATGTGCAAAGATAGTGGTTTACTCTGTCAACAGCATTTTGAAGTTATCTGATCCATTAATCACTATGGAGAGCAACTGCTTCTCAGCATGTCTTCAGTCCTTGCTGTGGTAAGGAATTTTTCACTTTTCTCAATGATCCAATTTTTCCACATCTACTTTCATCGGTTTTTCCTTTCTTCTTCTACCTTCCTGAACTTGGCGTTTCTTCTCCCTGAATGATAAGGTTCAATTGGGACTCTGCATAAAATTAGTCTCCTAACTCAAAACATATCTGGACACTCTAAAAGCACATGAAATAACCCAACAGCAGCATCTCCTCAACAAACTGGAATGTAGCCATGATAGTTTGATACTGACTACATTCAAAATTTGTCAAGTTATGCGAAGTTGCTTTCCAAATTCCCAAACAAGGCTGATAAATTTTGTTCCATAAGCAAACTCTGTCCATGCAGTCATCCAGGTGCCTTTCTTCTAAAGCAATGGATGATAACACAGGATCAGATTTGCACTGAAACAAAAACTGGGTAGGAGGCAATCAATGTGCAACTTCACTGGAATCCACTGTCAATACTATGATGATTATTGCCATGCACCATTCTTTGTGACTTCACCTTCCATATCCTGTACTGAAAGTGACTTGCCTCTATGATGAATTTTCAACTTCATGTTGCCTTTCCCACTTCACCATAATTTTCTTCAAGCATCAGAAGTTTTCCTTGTAGACTAAGTACTTCCTCTTCAGGCTCCCAAACTTGGACGCAGTATGTTAATAATCAATATCCATAACAGATGGCAACCTCAAATTCTTGCAGTGTGCTGTTACTGATTGATTCTGTATATTAAAATTCTGTATTAATGTGATTTGGCATTCTGGAACATCAGTTGAATCCATCTTCCAGTTTCATATATCTGAGTTACATTATGCTGAATGGAGCTGAATTTCCTTTCAGAAAAAAATAGTCCTCTTTAGCAAACTTATAAACATTTAAAATATCTATCACCTGGAATGTGCTGTCATCACTCGAGTAGGTTTCTTGCTGGGATGTATATGAAAGTCTTCTCCCCACACTACACTGTCCATGAAAGCAGCAAATAGTCAACAAAAATTTGTTGCTTTGCATTTCTCTGACAACTTGACAGCAGAAAGTAACACTTCTGTATCCGTATGATCAGTTGCAAGTTTACATATATAATAAAAGGACAATGAAAATATACAATGGCAGTGGAATATTATTAAGGGTTTTGTTTGTATGAAGATACGAACAACCCTCTGGGACCTCCCTGCAACATACACACACTTCACATTGTGTTGAGAACTGCAAGACTGGCTTTACAATCGATCTTGGTCCTCTGGATATCCTCAAATATGAGGCCAAATGATGTTATAAACTCTAAGCACTTCTCATCCGAATCGAAAGCCAATTCCTGCACCACGAAACTCAGGGGCAAAAACGGACGATAGCTGAGATCACAAACACAAGAGACACAGTATTAGACAACCAACAGACCCTACTCAGTGAAGATCATTGTTCTGCAATGAAACAAGAATTATCACTCCATACCAGAGCCTGGAAGAAACCAAATGTTACATTCAGTATTGAATATTGATGTTTCCGAAACTGCCTTGTGTTACACAACCTGAAGGTTCATAACTTTATCATCCTCTGCCAGTTCCCTGCTTTAGTTCTTAATTTCATTACCCTAACTATATTTGGTCAAAAAAACAGATTATGAAGTTTCTAATTAATTAGATTTTTGTGTGACTAACCAAATTTTTGGCTTATAAAATGTGGAGTCATTCACCCAACGTCAGCCCCAAATTAGTAGCTATAAATCAATGATCTACTGATGAAAACAAAACCTAGTGGGTACAGTACAAACCTTGGGAGGTGTATTCTGAAGCTGGCAGGCCTAACCCAGAAATGCTTGCTGCCTGCTTTAAGCTTGTGATTCCACATGTTGTGCAATACAGTGTTTACAATGAATACTGTGATTCATTTACTTGTTTTAACTGTGCCAGGTGGCTTTCAAAAACTGTTCTCATAATGTGCATGACCACAGAGCATTATCCAGAAGATGGTCTCAAAAACTAACACTAGAGGAACCCTGCACACATGGCACAGAGTGGGACAGCCTGTAATTACCAGTAACACAGTGCAGCCCATGCAGCAACAGATCCTGGCTTGATCTACATCGTAACTGTGTCACTGATGAAACAGCAGAAAGGGAAGGATTCACTCCTACTATACAGTATGCACACAAGGAAATCAGAACATACTGCCCCTCTACAGTGCCGTCTAAAAACCCAACATCTTGAACATAATGTAGTTTTTAGATGCAGCTTCATTTAACTTGTTGAGATACATTAACAAACAAAATACATGTGGGCTGTTGCACATCCCCAACATTCACGAGCAGTCCTCCACCCACAAAAAGTGATGGTCTTGTGTGATCTGTCATATACCTGCACAATGACTTTCAACGATGTCTATTACCCAATGACCTCCACATCTTGTAAGAAGTGTACTCCCATGACGTGCAGTTACTGATTTGTGGCCACCTCTGAATGAAGCACTGTACTTCAAAATACATGACACTGAAGGAAGCATTACCAGAGCAGCACTTTATATCCAATACACATATGCACTTGGTTTTATTTCTCATAATGGACATTCAGTGCATGGTCATGTCTTTTCATAACTTTCTAACCACATTCAATGAGAACATGTAATATGCAGACTACAACACAGATGATTACAATACAGCAGTTTATCATCAGGGTGGGCATTTTTTAACACTGATATCAATTGCTAAGTTTATATGTCAGTGACAGATGAATGAATGAGTATGGAGTGTTGGTGGAATGATACTTATAGGGGGAAACTTTAGTACATTGGAGAAAAACCTGTCCCAGTGCAACTCTGTCTACAACAAATTACACATGGACTGGCAAGGGATGGAACCCAGGCCTCAACTGCTGCAGGCTGGTAACAAACTGCCTGAGCCATGGCATAGCCTATAAATAAATGAAAGTTTAAATCGGTAATTATTAACAGAATAATGCTATAAGGATATCAAATAACTGGACTTTAGCTTATATTCTGGAATTCTGCATGACATTGATGAGTTACCATTCTGGGAGAGGAAAATAACATTTTCCAAAGGATGCTGGGGCTTCAGAGCTGGCAGGAGGTGTACAAGTATATGAGAAGTTGTCATTTCACGTTTCATAGATATTGTCAGCACGAAAAAAGGGAAATGTTAACCAACCTGTGCACACTCTGAACTTTAGAATGAATTATTAATTTTGATTTCTTGGAAGATGTAGTGTCAGCATGAGGTCCAGATATTTAAATATTTTGGTATGTGAATAGAAGTGTCCATCAATGATTGTATATCAATGCTGTCAAGAGCTACCAAGTATGTAAGGGTGCTGAGGTATTAAGTTCTATTAAGTTCACCTAGATCTTACAGCATTCACGTAATACCTGCTGGCACAACTTTATATGGATTGTATATTATTATTATTATTATTATTGTTATTTTAAACTGCAAGTGTAGTATGAGTCCTTAAATTACACCAATTTGGTTTCAATAACAGTAAGAGGAATGACTTTAGTAATACGTACGATTTAATCATAGACTTGATGGCAGCCTTACGTTCTCTGTCCACAAACCAATCAACAAGGTATCCTGCCATGCGAGGTGCTTCTGTGTAAAGTTTAAATAAACGATGGTAATTGCCTAGCCACCAGGCAGATCGTACTGCTAATGCATGTGCCACGCATTCATCAGTCTTTTCTTCTGGAGTCAGTGATGTCAAAATTGTAGTCAAGTCTGAAACAAATTCAAAGTAACTTACTACAGGTTTACTGAGATGGGAATGGATAAAGCATTCTTCCACCTTAAACGTGGAATGTAAAATGAGTACGGGTACCTGAAATTGTGTGTGGATTTCACAGATTTTTAAATGTTCTTACCTAGGGTGTTTTTGGTGAAAATATAGTACAGGATGCGATATGCAGTGAATTCCAGTTTGTTTGCACCACCTATCTCAGAATACAGCATCTTGAGCTGTGTCTGGCACTGATTAAATTCTTCATGGTCTCCTTTCTCCAGAGCAATTCTTGCATGTGTTTCATATACTTCCACAGTAAACAAGTCTCGAATTCCTTGAACCTATCAAATAAACACACTATTAGTTGCTACTTCCTTCACTATCTTTAATTGTGATACTCCAGAGTGCACAGTCACAAATACATAAATACAACAAACATTTCCATCAGCATCAGCAAAACTATAATCTTCATTACAACCATCATCCTCATAGAGGTCTCGTCAACAGGTATAAATGGTATGGCACTGTACATACCATTTACATGTCAAAGAAACTTGCCTGCATGCTTCCGACCTTCTACTCTCTTATGTTCAGATACACATGGGGGCGGGACATTTCTTTTGCCCTAGCTGTTTAAAGCTGTGGCAAGGTCAAGCATGCCAGACAGCAAATCAAAATGTGACATGTGACATATCCCTGACTCAAATTTCATATCTTTAGTGAACCAGTATATGCAAGAATCTTGTAGCATTATATTCCATGCGACATGTAAGACCACATATATCAAAGTGAAACTAAGATGGAAGCACACAAATAAAAAACTGCTAGTTACATGTGACTCACTTACTAGGTGCCACGAGTGATTTAAATCTACACAAAAATAACTACAGAAATAGTAATTAGTGAACACACAGTTATTAGTGTAACACTAAAAAGAAACTTCAGCTTTACAACAGATTATTCTGGTCCACAAATCAGCAGATGGGTTGGTGGAATGCTGTTTTTGCTGGGAAAGTGTGGCCCTGGAGAGTGCTCATTGCCAAAAGAGAGTTTGTACTTACAGTCAAGTCTTGTCTAATGGATTTCATCTGATCACAAACATAGTGATAATCCTGAGTTTCCAACCAACGATCTTTCACTTTCTTGATTGAATTTTTTAAAACTTCTAGGGGACGAACTACTGATGTGTCAGGGGCCTGAAAGTAAATAAGTGCACATTAGGGGGGAAAAAAATGAATTCTCTTCTCTTAACCACTACCAGACAACACCACACCACAACTTTATCTGCTTCCTATGGTTGACCAAACCCATAAATATGCAATTTTCTGCAGCCTCCCATCACTTCTTCCCTCCTAGGATGAAATATTCTTCTCACTGCAATGTGCACATCCTCAAGGCATGTTCTCCCCACATCACATAGGCTCATATGAGCCTAAATAAAGGTAAGCAGAGCCCTCAGTGCAAATCCCCCAGTACGAGGCTTAATTGAAATCAAATGTATAATTTAGATGAAACATGCCGACAATATGCACTTACTGAAGTGAGTCGAAGATAGGGCTTTTCAAGATCTTGACATGTCCCTACAACATGAAATTCTGACCAATCAATATCTCCAGTTAGATCCTCATAGATGCTCATATTATTTACAGTTGTGACTAAGCTTAAAGGTTTCTTGCGTCGCTGTGTAATCTGTGAACCCAGAGTACTGCCTGTATTGTTCTTTACACTACAACTGAATCTTGCAGCACGTTGCTGGAGACGTTCTGAATTGCCAAGGTCATCGTTGTGTAGCCCAAATTCTGAATAGAAGTGAGACTTCGTCCTGTTGATAAAATGATAATCCATTAAGCTACCACATCTAATGTCACTTTCTAGAAGTGAATAGTGCACTATAGTACAAAGACTTGCTTACATAGGAAGTTAGTAAATGGGACAGTAGAATTTCACCTATAACTCTGATAATGAATGTGTGTCACCTCTGTTGGATGGGCAGAGGAAAGAAAAGAGGAGAGTTCAAAAGGACTTGGGAAAAGGAATTGCTGATAATTAAGAATCCTGTTGCTTTACTTTCAATTCTAAATGGAAGTCTTTCTGCAAACTATATTTATGCCTGAAACCTAGCTCAGGTTTGAATGAAGTGTCTACTGAATACACATCTAGAGCACAAAGTGAACCAGAACATACATCTCATCATACTATCACCTAGTATAATCACAAATGTGAAGTGCAAGTCAGTTTTCTACAATTAATGTGAAGCTATGCTTACCCCTTATTGCCCTGTCTGCCTTTTCCCTTACTCTTGTTTCCATTTCGTCCCTTCAGGGAAAGTCTATCAGTAACCCGACTTCCTCCTCGATTCTTTGTTACCTTGAGAGGCTTGAAATTCTCATCGCTGCTTGATGAGCTGTCACTTAACAAGGAAACAAACAAATTACAATAATGACATGTTCAAAATCTCATTGCAGTTATGTGAAATCAAATATCTATTGAATATCATAACAATTTCCACTGAAAATCCTCTTGGAAGGTGCAAACAAAAGGAAATAACAGCTAAAAGTTTATTTAGGTAAATACAATGTGACAAAGTCCACTGGCTACGAATGTCTTTGGTAGGGCCTTAGGAGTGAACTGACCCCACATTTAGTCACACACTGTATCATGAACTTTTGATCTCATTCAGTTGTGTGGCAGATATGATGCAAAATTTATATTTACTTGCAACTAATGCATATTCCCATCACACATTTGTTTCTATATTACTAATAAAAAAGATCCTACATTACAAACAATTATTTGTAAGAAAAAAATTTACCTGAACTAATTACTGAACACTTATATACATACTGCTGTCCACCACAACAAATGTTATGTCCCATCAACAGACGTTACATGTTTCAGTTGTGCTGACCATCTTCAGGTATTAAATACATGATATTTAAAACTCAAAGTAAAATGCGTGTAAATAGAATATGTGAGATTTCACAAATTGTACAAGTCATATTAAATTATATGTAGCAATTAAAATAAGGATCACTTCAATTTATCAAGCAACAAATGCACATATAATTTCACATAAGACACTTTCAAAACATTTTAAAACAGACAAGATCGAAACATGTTGGAGTGTTTTAAAATGTTTTGAAAGTGTTTTTGTGTGAAATTATAAGTGCATTTGTTGCTTGATAAAGTGAAGTAATTCTACAAAAAATGCACGGTGCTACAATAAGATTTATAAAATAAGGATATTCTTATATTCCAATTGTGGTTTTCTTATTTTCTTTTTCTTCTTTATGTAAAAGCTGTTAAAAAATTGTGAAAGTCATACTGTAACTGAAGTACTTTGTTGCCATATGTACTTTGTGGGCATTTGTACAATAAAGGGTCTGTTGTGCCTGCAACAATAACTTTTGTATTAGTGTTTAGGCAAATTGTGTGTACTATTTCTGTATTTACAACTGCCCAAAAAATACATCTGGCAATGAAGTACCTGAGTTACAGTATGGTTATTAACAACTTTTCAACAGCCTTTACATACAGAAAGAAGTGGACAAAAAATATGACAAACAACAATGGGAAATATATGAATACCTATATTTTAACTGCTACATAAAATTTAATATCAAGTGTACAATTTGTAAGATCTCACAAATTCAATATATATGCATTTTATTTTGAGTTTTCAAAATCATGAATTCAATGCCTGAAGATGGTCAGTATGGACAAAACATGTAGCATGTGTTGATGGGATTAATAAAATGTTTGTTGTGGTTGACAGCAATATGTACGTCAATTTTTAATATGATGGACAACAAAGGGATTAATTCTTAAACAAATGTATGACTCTGTTCTTACTTCCACAAGCCTGCCATGGGGGACTATCATGGATAAATTCAATCCAGTTGATATCTTAACAATCCAATAGTTTCAATCAATCTCTTGAGCCTTCTGAACAACAGTTTCGTAAATATTTCTCTCCCCTCACATTCCATAAAATAACTTGTTATAAAGGGCATTATTAATTTTTCCAGTTGCTAGATTTCTCCAGGTGAAAAGACTAATTCATCCACAGAAGAGGAAGGATTTAAAAGCATTTTACAATCCTTCATTTAACCAATTCTGATTTACCTTCTAGTTCGTCTGCGACGAGGACTGCGTGAACTGTCACTGGACCTTGACCTGTTCCTCCTTGACCTGCTTAGTGATGGAGACCTAGAGTGTGACCTTGTTCTTGACCTACTTCTTGACCGAGATCTTCTCCTGTAACTTCGTACACCTAACCTCGATCCCACTGCTGCTGACAGGCCCAATTTCTTGCCTCGTCCTCCAGACTGTTGCTTCTGCGGTGTCAAGCTTGAACAGCTTAGGTCTGGGGATGCTGGGTAAGTTTTCTTGATCTCGATAAATTTCCTTTCACTGTGTATACTGCAAAAATTGGAACATTTTACTTCTTATGGGCAGCTTCCACCTATTTATATCTACTCAACTCGCTTTGGCATTCACAAACATTATAGCGCAGTGGGGGCCAAAATACAGTTCATAAACCTCCTATTACAGCCACATTATTTCTGTGAGGTTTTAGTTAACAAAATGGAGTGTCAAAATAATGGTTTATTTTTAAATATTTAAAATGAGTGTCAGAGAATAATTTTACTCATAATGCATTTACTCCCTGTAAACCAACTTCCATCTAGTCATCCTTTCATTATTTGCAACATTTCAGCACTCAGACAATAATGAAAGTAAAGCTTGCAAGTCAAAAAAATAAAGGTAAAGTGAGGCTGCCCTATGTCTTAGCCTTTTTTACTCACTGCGATAAGCATTGCAGAGCAAGCGGCATCACTCATCGCTATGCAGCAATGATGATGTCTGCTCTACAGTGAGCAGTCAGCCAACAAAAAATACTCTCTGTACCATACCATTACGACATATAAAGAGACTACTACTGTTATATGCATTCTAGACATCAGCCCTATACACAAGACACTTCTCTGCCCTGTTTAACAACACTCTATCTCCAACAAAGCCATTTTGAAAATAATGAAGATAAGGGCAACCCCTGCCTCTGCTAAGAACTGAACACATATCATCCACTCCACAGGTAGTCACTTAATAGAGATTAAGCTAACATGGCTAGTTTTATGAACTTCATTAAGGAACAGAGCGACTTAAAATTTTTTTGTTACTTTTGTCTTGACTCATAGTAATAGCTAATAAGGACAAGATTGCATATATTATGGAATTTCTTGAATTTGAATGCAGCCTTCATGGTCAAGATGGGGTGCCAGTCAATGTATTACCTTGGGAGAGGCTCATTATCCCAGTTCTTAATCCAAAGTGAACCTTCGTTAGCTGCTCTTGTAATCTTGCCCTTAAGTATTATCTCTACCTGGTCCTTGTCCACATTCTCCACACATTTGGCGTAACAACGATTTACGTAATTCCTGCAATTAAAATTATCACAGTATATAACACAAAATGTCCCTAAAATATGATTCTATTCTGTGGACAGTCACAAAACATGTTATCATTGCACACAGTGTGATGATATTTAATAGTGGTATTCAATCATGTAGCTGGATGGTGTCAAACCAGCATTCACGTGGGAAGGATGTTGAGAAAAGCAACTCTTACTTAGTGGAAGACAGTATCCTGGTGTTTCTCTTGAGGTTCTGAGTAAACCTACATGACATAAATAGCCTTCTGATCAAGATCTGAAGTCAGAACTCCCAGACAGAAGGAAGGAACTCAACCATCTTAGATGGTGGAAAAATCTAAAATTTTTTTTACACACAGTATGCTCCGGGTTTTCTATTATATAGAATTCAAAGGGCCAAGGGAATGAGAATAATAGGATAAATTACTGCTGTCAGAACAGATACAGTCAAGGATTAAACACAATAATGTACAATACTACAGCACTGTGCAATGCCAAATGCTCATCTACCTGGATGAAGATTGACCTGACTCCTGGGTTACTTAACCATATTTTTTTCAAACATGTATGTTATACAGTGTTGAACAATAAGACAAATAAATGATGAATAAAGATGTGGAAGTGGTCAGCTACCATCCCAGCACCTGCCTGTAGGATCTGAAGGGAATCACAGGAAGCATGATTTACAGAGAAACTGCACTGTAGTCACTTCAATCCGTGATCTGAAGATCAATGAACTTTTACTTGCAGGATTCAGTAAAGATGATAATGCATCATGATATATATTCCAACAACAGCACTACGATTAGGTAACAGATACAAACATGGAGCAATCCTCCTACATGTTTCAGCCTTTTTTGGCCATCCTTGGGAGGTATGCAACGAACAAAAAAGACAATAATATAAGATATGCAACAAACAAAGAATACAATAACAGCCTGCACTTCATTATCAAGAACAAAATGTTATCAAACAGCATTCTGAATAGTCATGACTCATGACTTCAAGATGCATGTCATAATAGTAAATTAGCATCTGTACACATTCGTGTTGAAGAAACAACAGAATAAAGCAAGTATGCATGTTTAGGGACACAATGAATTAAGTAAAATTTCAAATCACTAATAATCACAACAGAGCTGTTTGCCATAAGATGGTCTTAAAATGAAATTCTGCCAGACGTCACTTACTTCTGGAATTCAGTAGGAAAAAAATGTGAAATGACTGCTACACAGACAGCACTGGATATATATCCCTTCATCAAAGGTACATCTTAAGCAGACACAGAAAGCAATAAGGAAACCAAAAAATGAACATTTCAAGACTCAAAATTCATTACTGTGTATTACCAATCTTCAAAAGTCTGCTGGGGTTTGTTACTTACTTGAGACTCTCTGGCCAATCACCAGATGGATTGAAATGTGTGGCAGGAGCTGAAGTTTTCTGCTGGGCTTCTGAGTTGTTCACAGCAGCTGAGGCACGTTCCTCCAATGTCTTTGTTGTGACAGAAAATGGTGTATCAGGAATTGTTTCCATAGACTTCATTATATGTGCTGTGTCCATTGCATCATCTTGGGGTGGGTCTTCACTTGGAGGGGCAGGTGGAGCCGGTTCCTGAGGAAGTGGTGGAAGTGGTGGGAAGGGAGGTGGGGCAACTTCTGGTGGGAGGGGAGGTGGATGTGAAAACAACTGAGTATTCCCGACCATGGAATTGTTAAAGCTATTGTTGAATTGGTTATTCTTATTCTTCTTCCGTTTCTTCTTGTTCCCACCACCGCCAAATGGTTTGAAACCAAGGCCAGGCTTCTTATTGGCAAGATTAAACTTCACTGGGTTATAAGCTGTAACACACAATGCCAATTACAACACAAGTATAACCAACTTTCATATAAGGAAAAGTATTTAAGAACATTATAAAACAAAGTACAATTAACATATCACAATCATTCCCAAATAACCGTGCAAAAAATGAAATACTGACACTTGCAAAATAATTCTGGCACAGTACTGAGGCTCTTCTTCTTCTTCCTCATACTTTTCTAATACATATGTCATTGCTGAGTTTACAACACTTGATTAGTTGTTCGTCAGTGAATGCTTCCACAATGGGTGTGCCCTTATCAGCATCAGTCCAGTCCTTGACATCACCGTAAGCCTGCTAATGGGATTTGCCTCTTGAGTATCTGAAAGAATATCTAAAATTCTTATGCAGACCTTCTAGCAATGATGAAGTTTTCAAATTTTTCACCTAAAGAGTCATCCAGAAACATGGAAGCCAGCCAGTTTTCCCACTGCTTTCCTCAGGGTACTAGCCTTAACATCCTTTCATGCCCAAGCATTAGCACAAATAAAATCCTTTATATTACGAGCCTGAAATTAAGAACACTGCAGGCAGAATTCACAAACTTTCAAACAAAATTCCCTCTATAAAATTGCCTGTAATTCTGAATGACACCTTGGTCCTGAGGTTGGAGGAAAAATATTACAATTGCAGGCAGCTATGTTGCAAAGATATTATCACAAACAGATTCTTAAGGTGACTGACATGTCCTGCAATTATCCAACTAGAATACGGCCTTGTTTTCTTCAGGCAAACCTTGCCTTTTTACGTTTTTCTTGGCTGCTACCACAAAATGGTTAAAGAACTTGTCTTTGAAAAGTTCTGCAGTCATCCATTCATGCCCTTGACTAGTACAGTCATCAGGAAGGCATGCAGTAGTCTTATAAGAACTTGGTTTCTTGACTTAACCACAAAAATTTCAACTTACAGCTTCCATCTTCATCAGCACATACAAGAACTGTTATTCTGTTTTTATGTGATTTGAAACCTTTAGCATGCTTTTCACTTGCACCGGCTGAAATGCTGTTGGGCAAGCATTGCCATAAGAGTCTAGTTTCATGAGCACTGTAAATCTGGGTTGGAAATAATTTGTGATGTTCCACAAGATTATAGAATAGTTCACTGTACTGTTCTACAGCTTCATCATCAGTAGGCAGCACTTCACCACTAATATTAAGCTCTCTAAAGCCATGACAATCTTTAAAATTGTGCTGCCAGCCATTGGAGAATGTGCACTTGTAAGATATTTTGATTTCATCAGAAAAAGATTTAGGGCTTTCAATTATAGGCCCAGTCGTGAGTTCTCCTTTGGTATGCACTGCTGTAAACCACTTTTAAAGCACCTTGTCATGAGGCTCTTTCAATGTACATCACTTCACATTGTCACTTGACGCCATAAAGGACTGTAACTGGTCCTTCTGTTCCTTTATATTGTAGATGGCTGATGATCTGATGTTGTATGCTGCCATAATCACACTGCAGCTCTTGTGCCTCCAAATTATTTCAAGTGTCTGCGAGGAATGTGTAGGCCTACTGGATGTTAATGATGCTGAAACATTCAGATATAAGAGATTTTGCTCAACTGCCAAAGTACAACTTCCAGGAAAAAGAAACTCTGCTGTATATAATTGACTTGACAATGTCTTCCCACTTGTACACAACTGTTAGGTTGATGGATGCAGTTTTTAAATACAATATTATTAAAAGTTACACTGTGTAAAAAAATTGCATTAATGATATGCACTACCATAAACACTGATCTGAGTGGGCATTAATGCCATCTGGATACTCTGGGGCACAGAAAAATCTCCTTCCCATGATTCCTCAGTTGTCCAGCCTGTTGCTTACACAATGCAGTGACTGAAATATTCCATCCAGGTAAGATGCGAATGTCTATTTTAATGAAATCTTTTAAGTATATATGAGTAATGTTCTACACATCAAACATTCCAAAATTTACTCAAAAAGGTTTCAATACTTACTATTACTAGTTTGGCCATAAAATTGTACCCTAAGAGGAGAAGTACCAGGAGGTGCAGGAGGTGGACAACTGTGTCCACTAAGAGGTGGAGGTGGCCCAGGAGGAAGTGGTGGTAACTCATTTTGATCACCTGGTTTCTTCTCACTTGAATCTGGTTGATTATTTGAACCGACATTATTCTGTTGGCCAAAGTCTGTAAATAAGCAGAAATTATCGCAAAATAGCAACACGCTCAACTCCAACCACAGCTTCCAAAGAATATAATTTTTTCTACATACCCGAAGGGAACGACTTGCTGGACATCACATGGTTCATACCCTGCATGTGAGGGATATTCTGATTATGTGGCCCACTTGGAGCTTGTGGGCTATTTGGATTAAAGCCCATTCCCTGTAATGGCAAACACATCATGACATCACAAGCAAATGGTTTCTGTCACAGCTTGGACATTTTAAATAGTAGCCAATATACACAATATACAATGGACATTACCTAACACTCATTTAAAACCATAATTCAAAAATAAATTTTCACTCCAAAAATATGTTCCAAGAGTATCAGTACCAACAATATACTGTACTTCTAATGTTTTGTAAAAACACTTGTAAGTTACTTACTGAATAGCCATAAAAATACTGCCCTGGATGGCCATATCCACCATGTCCATAAGGTTGACTATAATGAAACATAACACATTAGTAACAGTGCAAATGCAATATATAGAGAAACTACCTTCTCCTTAGTCACTTAAGTCCAGCAGGTAATGTGAACATAAATTTAAATGAAGGAACATAAGATTAAATGAAGTCACTTAATAGAACTCTAATTCATCACTCAAACAGCAATCATATAACCACCAAATCACATCAAACATTATAGGCACATTCAAAACATAATGTTATTCTTTTAACATATAAACTATGGAACACTTAGCCCTGTATAATACATCAGATGAAAATGATGGCTGTCTATGAAGAAGTAATAATTAACCCTTTTTGTAAAACAAGAATAGAGAGTTCAGACTTGCATCACAACATGTAAAATAAACAATGAAAACTATCACACCGATTCTGAAACATGCACTTGTAAATATGAACAGATGAACGAAAAAGATGTCAACTATTATGCTGCTGTTGTAACATAGCACATCCATTTCAATGTCAGCTCTATATTAGCCACTCCCAGTAGTCTGGTAACAGCATTTTCAGTTACACCACATCACCAGCAGTTTGAGAATATGATTTAAGGAATAAGCCTCTTATTGTGGAAACCCATATAAGGTAGAATTCCACTGAGAAGTGCTGCAGCAAATTTTGAAATAGCTCCCTGGTGTTTTAATTTCTTCAAAATCAACAATACATTAAGAGGTAAACAAATTTCAAACAAAATGTTTAATGTGGAAGTGCAAGCAAACCTAGCACTTTCTTTCAAAATGAATATGAGATTAAATTGAGGCTAGAATAGACACATCTGCATGAAAATCTTGATGACTGTTATCCCACGAAACTAGTGTTCCGCATACACAGCCATACAACTGCATATGACACCACACAAATTTGAGTTGTGCAAAAACTCCAGGACAATGACTGTGTTGTGCTTATATAATAGTGAAATCTGTCAACTGCTAACTTACTTTATATTAGACATGGGCATACCTAAATGGCCACATAAATGGATATTACACAGTACACAGGTGGTGCAGATTTATTATGAGAGTTTGCATGTAAAATGGGCAGGTACTGATTTCAGAAGTACACCCTGTACTTTAAATGCAAATCTTGCACCTACAAGAACAATGTGCATTTATCCCAATCTCGACATTCTTGACATATAAAACATCCTATCTACATTCACTTGTAACTCATACCTCAATACTATAACATTTAAATTCTTACTTGGCGTATGGGGCATAAATTCCATATGGTGGAGGATACTGCCATGGGTTGGTAAGCTGCTGGTTTTGGCATTTATCTCCCATTTTGTCCACTTTGTAGTAAAATGTTATCACTGGATGTAATAAACAGCAACGTTTCTGTAAAAATGATCCACAATGAACCACCTGCAATATGATTGTACTTCAGTTTCCAGTATCTTGCAACTGTACACTACCAAAAGTCACCAATTATGATCTGTATGTTCACACTGACATCGAAATCTTTACTTGGGCTTTTATCAAGTCAATGAACTACACACAAGGCTGGCGCAGATAATACATATGTCGAAGTCTGAAACCCATTACGCTACTGCACCCAACAAATGTATCTTCATTAAAAAAGTCTTGACAATGCTACCTGCAAACCACAATGAAATTATTTTGCACCGCTACGCACACTGCAAAAGCAGCCGCACTTCAAAAACTGAGCAGCAAATAATGTTTCTCTGATCCTTGTCAGGAGTACCTACGCAGCCGTTTTATGGCATCCATATTTTCTTCCTAACAACTCAAGCCTAAAATAACGCATTACAACAATGCCTGTCAATTCCGCATAAATAGCAGTATAATCACGTCTTACTTGAAATGCTGTACTTACATCATGACTCTGGGTCTAATAACACATATTTTAACACAGGAATGAGCTAAATAGTTGATCGCACAATCTAGATATACAATTTTCATCAATACCATCGAACAGGATGGCCAATATCACACGATTCGATGTGAAGTGTATTGGCAGCATTTACTGACTGTTTAATCCGTGTTCATGTTATGCATCAAGCACGGTTAATGCGTGAGGTTAGATGTGTAACAAATGTTTTATTTTCTTGGTGGAAGAAATCCCGTTTTGTCGTTTGATTTAATAACATGATGATAAGCTGTAATTATTATCTATATTATGAAGGATTTGTAGGTATTGCACCAAGAATACGAGTTATCTGTCGTAACTTTATGCATGGTGGGGTCTTACAATCTAGCCACAACGTTGCAAAATCGGAAAAAGGATTCCTGTTTGAAATATGTAGTCACAAATCATATGCAGTCAAGCATTATTAGCATAAATCGTAAAGGAAGGCAAGGTAAACAATGATATGTGCTATGTGCCGCAGATAATTCCGAAATCCAAGAGCGTAGATGGAGTATTTGCTGTTTATTATTAATAAGAGTATGAAAGTTCTCCATGAATTAAGTGTAGTTAGCAGGGGTGGCACAGTGGTATGCAGAGTTCCAGCGGCAAGCTGGTGAGAACTGAAACGAAGTATTAGCGCGCGCTCACAAGCGTTTTTTGTCCGTTTTAAAACGTCCACAGGGACAAGGTATGGATATTACGCAGCATACGTTAGTAGCCGGTTACCGATGTTTCGCGACAGCCAATGAATCCCATCTTCAAGGGTCAATGCTGCGCGTTAGTAATCTACCATCAACACACACGCCACACAAGATTTCAGAAGTTGGAAGGAGTCAACTGCATGGCGACAGATTCATAAATGATGTGTGAAAAAAATGACGTGTGTGCCGGTAGGTAGCGTGGCCGAGCGGTCTAAGGCGCTGGTTTAAGGCACCAGTCCCTTCGGGGGCGTGGGTTCGAATCCCACCGCTGCCATTTTTTTTCTAAACATTAGGCGTTTATGTATCAAACTTTTATCGCGATTGTTTCGTAGTTTACCGGTTTCTGCGTACGTATTGGATCGAACATTAGAGGTGTTTTAAAAACTGTTTCCATAGGTTATAAAAGTTAAAGGAATCATTGTGCTAAATGTAACTCATTCTTTGCAATGAAGTATCATTCGTTTTCACCATAATACCTGTGCTCATCAATGCATTCGTCATATCTGAACATAATTTTTAAAATTCGGTCATGCTAGAAATTGGGCTGTTGCATTTGAAAATATTTATGAAATGCAATTTCCACTTCCTCAAAATTGCAGAATTGGCAGCCAAAAAAACGATAATCTGATGGGGCAAGGTCATCATTATAGGGTGGACAGTCCATATTGGTGTCATGATTATCATGTATGCCCATTTCTCAGTTTTCAAACCCTCTGCATAATTTTCTAAAATACTGCACCCTCATTATGCCTGCACCAGACACTTCTATCAATTGGTGGTGCAATTCAATGCAGAAATATGCTTTGTCCATAAATACCAAATCACAGTGAGTACTTCAGTGGTCCAAGTTTCCATTGCACATTATTTTTATGTGCACTATAGCACCTGACTGAAATCTTGTATCATTTGTTTCAAATTATTCTTCCTACCAAAATTGATAATGGTAGCACAAAACTCATAGGCTAGAAAATGATTGAACATTCCTTACATTTAGCCTGTGTGTAAAGGCAGGTTGTCCCTGCATTTAATTATACACCATGCCATGAATATAAATGATACAGCAGAGGTACCATTTTAGCTCAAAAGGTTTTCCATTCCATCACTAAATTGAGTTGGTAATTTTCACATCCGTGCTGCTTTATCCTCAGAGGAAATTCCTCCTAGGTTTTTTTTAGGTAGGAATCAAATCTTGATTGCCTAGTCACAGAGTGTAAACTGTGGTGATTAAACTAGTTTCTAGACTTAAATATTTGAGGCAAGGGAAGAATGCAACAGATGCAAACCAATGTACAGTATGGTCTCGTTTGTTTTACGATTCACTTTTACGACCCTTGTCTAGTCAGGCCAAGCACTCCTGATTTGTGGTGCATTACTGCTGCAACTGAAGTGTCCTTTCTCTACCTAATGCTCTTCTAGCTCTTTTCTGGTGTGGATGTGTTTCTTCTTTTTCCATTTTAATGCAGTTCTTTTGAGTTTATTGTGATTTTTTTACCCATGACATCCATCAAAAATACAGAAAAGAAGAAAAAATCAAAACAGTTGACATTACATTCTTTCTTAATGTCTTCTGAACCACAGCCTGGACCTTCTTCAACAAAATAAAAAGTGATTTGATTGATTTGTTTCCAATTATCTGTGTAATTTTCTATATACCTAATTCATTAAATGAAAATCGTATGTCATAATGTAAAGAAATATTGTAAATTATAGAATTATGTGACTAATTTGTTTGGCTCATGAACCTTTCTCAGTTTAAACCATTTAGATAGTACTCGTTTTATGAGGATTCGATTTACAACCAAATATTCAAGAATGTAACCCCATCGTAATACAAGAACTTACTGTATTTTAAAAATTAACTGCTTTAATTTATTTGTTTACATGCACAGTTTTTTGGTTGAAGCAGCAGTAGAAGTAATGCACAGATAACACAATTTATCAGTTGCTTGGATCTCACAGAACACTCAATTTCTTTGATTTTCCAAGTGAAATTCTCAGACATATACCTGAAGCAGAATCTATGTTCATGTCAGGTGAGGACAGTACTTTCCAAAAACCTTACACATGTATCACCACTGGCAATCCATATCATATGACATTATGCAACTCTGATGGTAACAGTATTGTCATGTAACATAAAATTGCACTTCTCCATACCCATCCACTGCAAGTCTTACCCTTTCCGCCGGTATCAATGTTCAACGGTGAAGTACAAATATAACAAACATTATGCTTCTCAATTTTTTGAGGGGCATCAAAAGGGTTTTATAAAAGGAACTGCATAGGAATAACAAAATGGAACGCCACAAAAAGGCACAACCATGCACTCAAATGACAAAGCACAAAAGTAATTCACAGAGTTTTAATGAACATATTCAATCCTATATAATTTGTTTTACATGTTTCACATTTAATACAGACTCAAGTTATGTAATGTTTAACACAAAGAACAAAATCCTTACAATGGAATGGAAAGGGAATATACTATACATAACATGCCAAAGACCCCTGGCACCATGAAATGATAGTCATTGAAAGATTATGTAGGTTTTATATATGTGCAAAGAGTGAAAAGATTCTATTGCTCAGCCAACATTGCTTAGGACTCCATCTTCTGAGTCTCATCTGCCTTGGGTATTTCTGCCTTCAGTGCTGGGGCCTTGGTGTGACTAATTGGTACAATTCTTTCCCCAGTAGGTGCAGGCAGAGCCTTCCTTGGTGCAAAAACGGTAAGAACCCCATCTGATGAAAGCTGTGACACTACGGTGTCAGCTTCAACATCATCGGGTAGCTTATAACGACGCTGGAACTGTCGAGAAACGAATCCATGCTCATCCTGTCGCTCTTCATGTTTCCCCTCTACAACTACAAAGTTGTTTACCGTCTTCACTGTAAGTTCATGAGGCTTGAACTGCTGCACATCCAAGTTCACCTAAAACATTTCACAAGAGAATTCTAAGTTCAATTTGCATTTACTGCATGAATTCAAGTTGCTGGAAACATAATTTAGAACTAGCATGAATCATCAATTTTACTGTACTTATTAATTCAAATGTTCCCGTGTATGTATTATATATGTATGTATGTGTATATATATATATACCTATATGTATGTATGTATGTGTGTGTGTGGGGGGGGGGGGGGGGGCAGCAATCAGTATAGCAACTCACTATGGGCTGGACAGTCCAGGGACCAAATCCTGGTTGGGGTGAGACTCTGCATACATTCAGCCTCCTAAACAATGGGTGATGCCAGGGTAAAGTGGCCAGGGCATGGCATTAACCACCCACCACCATCTAATGTTGAGGTTAAAGAACTAGTACAGCTAAACCTCTACTCACCCCCCTCTATGCCTTCATGGCATGTTTTAGGGTCATCTAATGTTGAGGTTAAAGAACTAGTACAGCTAAACCTCTACTCACCCCCCTCTATGCCTTCATGGCATGTTTTAGGGTAAGTTTTACCTTTCACCACATATAAATCTAGTTTCAGTTGCACGTCAAAACACAGACTGCATAGAATAATATTACCCCTTCCATTTTAAATTTAATGAATTATACTTTTAAAAAAGTTATATATATTCACTTCCAAAGTACAATTTTTTACTCCTGGCATAACTGACAAATGCAGCAACTCTATCACAGGCATTCTCAATACCAACACACAATTCAACTGCAGTTATTCCTCTGACTGCCTACAGAATACATTAGCTTGTGTTCTGTGCATTCTACATGCAGCAACAATGTGAACACATCATGGAGTCACTTAATTTCTTTCAAAACAATGGTAACCACTTAGAAAACAGAACAGCATTATGATTCACAATACCAGGCCGAATTTTCGGATCTACTGTCACTACCACCAAAACCTGTACCTCCTATGAAATACATGAAATTTGTTGGTTAATTCAACGACGACACTTCAGATATCATTGTTATATACGTACTTTGAAACCCTCTTTGTCATGTTGAATTTTAGAGACGCCACTTTGACGGGCAGCCTGATTGCGCCATGGCCTGTAATAGCCGACGCGAACAGGCCCTACAACAGACGCATCGAGAAGATCATCTGGTACCATTCCCCGACCAAAATGTTGGTCGAATAAACTTGCAGGCCTTCGCAAATCGTGAAGCAAATCATCCAAGAGCAATGGGACAAGAGACATCTGGAATACAATAATTTATGATTACTTACACACTTGAACTATGTTCCGAATATTTTACTTACAGACTTTTACGAGGACTATTCAACTTACCTTCCAAATCTATGCGATGACTGTCAATTCAATACACGCCACAGATATATCACCCTAATTCAGCGACTTTGAAGTACCTGGTAACTCGACGCACAACCACTATTTGAACTTGTCATATGCGCCGCATGAGACGTAATATATACTACAGCCATGCTCCGCCCACCACATCCAGAAACTACCAGAGAATTCGTTACGATATCATCGCTGTGTTCCAGACTCTTCGAACCGGGCGTAGTACGATTAACGGAACTATCTAGATTATATGTGCTAGCTAACGAGAAACTTCGAGAATTGTCGTCGGAGTCGTTGGGTTTTTCGAGATGGCCATCGCCGTGAAATCACGACGAACTACATCGCCATCTATGAAAGAGAGTGTAGCTGCTCCGTAACTGAAGCCGTGGGTAAGGCGTTCCCTCTGGTGAGATGGTCTAGAACTACGTAGCATGATATTGGTAACGCTGCCACCTACCATACTTCCCTGCCCTGCACGAAGTGGAAAGCTCAAGCCATCCGATCCGAAGCAAATGGCTGCGGGACGCCATAATATATATGGGGGGTGGAAGGGAGGGTACTTCATTAATAATTTCCTAATTAAATAAAATAAAGGATGTTTAAATTCTTTTTATTCTTAATGAACCATGAAAAATAAAAAAAAAAGTGTTTTAGTTGGAAGAACACATTTGTGTTTTTCCTAATCACCTTGCAAGCATAATGACGGATAAGGGTCCCAGATTTCATGACAACGACACAGGATTGTGGTAAGGTTGTCAGCCTTACGCACCGGCCGCCTTTACCCCCAGGAAATGCTCCTGGTACTCATTTCTGTTAGAGGCTGAGTCGACCCCAGGGCCATAGTGCGATCAGAAGGATTTTATGTC
>Ga0123354_10000761_pt1 | contig 34830 bp, 14 predicted proteins | sample TergutLab28metaG_2_FD_97872 | JGI IMG/M metagenome (GOLD analysis project Ga0123354, IMG submission 97872) | Labiotermes labralis P4 segment gut microbial communities from Petit-Saut dam, French Guiana - Lab288 P4 | ecosystem: Host-associated > Arthropoda: Insects > Digestive system > Gut ... | reverse complement strand
TTCTCAAACACCCTCAGCTTCCTTTCCTTCCGCAATGTCAGCGACCAAGCTTCACACGCATACAAAACAACAGGCAAAATTATAGTTCTATTTATCTTGATCTTTAAATTTTTGGATAGCAACCTGGAAGACAAAAAATTCTGCACCGAATGATAGCAAGCATTTCCTGACCTCAATCTGCTCTTAATTTCTTCCGCAATTGACTCAAGGTAACACCATGTAATCTTGCAATAGCATGCCGAATTTGCGCTGGTTTCTACTGCTTCCAACATTAGGGTATTCTGCGCCTTCTTAACTACGTTTGTGCTTTTATATTTGCTTTCAGAAGATGAAATACATTATAAACTGTGTTGTCTGTAGGGGTGTCTCTCCCTATTGCATTGAAAGATACTTCTGAAAATAAATGACCCTAAGTACAAAGACTTGTAATGCTGTGTTGTGTTTGAAGATTGTTTTTTCATGCATACGGCGACTCTTGTTTTCATATTAGCTTCTGCCCTGAAGATGGAGGTACATACATTTGTGAACTGTAATGCTGTGTAACACAAGACAAATCTGCTAAGATTTAGGAATGACAGAGTACTTTCATATTTATAGGCTGAACATACAGACACTATAAACTTTTGGGCTGTGACTTCTTGTTGTAGGCGGAGACACTTTTGACATTTCGCGCAAGACCATTGATTTCTCGTTAATTCTGCTCCGAAGTCTGAAGTAGTATAATCTCACGGATAGGATATGTCTTTTTAACTGGAAATATCTTCAGAAGCTACAGGAAAGTCAGGATGTTCTTTTTTATACCGTTTGGACACACACAGTATAGTCTTGTAGGCTGCAATGCTTACACACTTCGTCTTTGGGAGAAGCTTTCCTAGAATCTTTTATCATGAATATAGGTGAACCTTATGTGTATTGTACCGTGCATCATTGTTATAGTTGAAGAATAAAAGACCAACTTGATGTCACTTGCTATTTTATTCCACTTCTTATGTGCTCAACATGTTTCGGACATTAATATATCCATCATCAGGAGCTTGCGACTTTACTGTTGAATTACTACATCGGTTGTTGCGTTTAGCCTGCAACACGGACACCACTCAAACCGAGCCGCACCAAATCTCCAACACACAACGAACCGAGAACGCAACAACCGATGTAGTAATTCAACAGCAAAGTCGCAAGCTCCTGATGATGGCTATATTAATGTCCGAAACATGTTGAGCACATAAGAAGTGAAATGAAAGAGGTAGTGACATCAAGTTGGTCTTTTATTCTTCAACTATGAATATAGGTGTTGTAATTTTGTCTGAAGCGTCGGAAGATTCTTCATGTTTGCACCGTGCGTCAATGACAAACACTTTATTATCCAACAAATGCACAAATATATAATTCGTAGATATAATTAAAATTATAAAATATTTAAAAGTTCTCCAACATGTTTCGGATCACAAAGGATCCATCATCAGGGAGCCTTATACAGCACTTGGCTAAAATTACAAGAATGGTTCTATCGTGCCCGTTGAATTTAAAAGAAAACTTGCCGTTGGATTTAAACTGGATATAGTTCGGCTTCAGTTGCTTGATCTTACACATTTTGTTAAACCATAGAGCAGCATTGGTTTTAAGTAATTTTATCCTAATGTTATTACAGGCGTAGCATATTTTTGCCTGTTTAGCATCAACAATCTTCATGTTTGCACCGTGCATCAATGATAAACACTTTATTATCCAACAAATGCACAAATATATAATTCGTAGATATGATTAAAATTATAAAATATATAACGGACACGATAGAACCATTCTTGTAATTGTAGCCAAGTACTGTATAAGGCTCCGTGATGATGGATCCTTTGTGTTCCGAAACATGTAGGAGCACTTTTAAATATTTTATAATTTTAATCGTATCCACGAATGGTAAATTTGTGCATTTGTTGGATATTAAAAAGTGTTTAATCGTCGGAAGATTCTTTCAGCAATATAGGTCTGTGGCTATAGCGTGCGGAGGAAACTTCGCTTTTGTGCAGTTACAGACGAGATATTGCGCAAAGTTTCACGACCCTGGTCCCTGCATTGAAGTTACAACACTGTGCTTGTCCATTGCTACTGAATTTGGCAATGAGACACGCAGATCGCTCGAGGCGATGTGGCCACATGACCATTAAATAAGACTGGAATAATCCTGCAGGCCATATCGAAAATAAGTGCTTCACCAGATCAAAGCAATTATAGAAGTACAAAGTGGCAGTTCATAATTATTCTCTTGTATCATCAATGTTAAAAAATACGGAGATAATAATAAATAATATTTGGTGTATCTGTCAGTTTTAAAATGTTCGGTGATACCACTGATTATCAGATGAAATATGTGCACGATTTTCCTGAGTTTTTTTCTTCGTTATGCATTATTTGGTAGCGAACACTGGAATGGAGCCTTATATAAGTCAATCCGCCCCATGTAAAATCTTTTCTTGCTCACCATTCGTCATAATTTTACTGAATAATCTGCCGGAAGCACTAATGCTCCCGGCTTGGATTCAGACAGTGCCCGTTTCGAAAATTGGCTGGGACACGGTCTGTTCTGACTGGGGGTTTTCGCAGCTTTACTGTTTCATACAGGCTTATGCTGGGACTGAACTGAAAGTTAGACAAAGGCCACTTTCTTGCACATATTGTATAGTACATTATTACACAATCGTCCAATTTATCGAATGTATGGAGACGCGGTTACTGTAATCTCGTTAAATAAATTACGTAGAAAATAATTAATTAAGATTTTCCGGAGTTCATGTTTCGGCAGGAGAAAGAGATTTTACCCTTCTCCAAAACACCCAGAGGTTCTCTGGAACCCTCCCACCTATCTATTCAATGGGTACCGGATTTCACCCCGAAGGTAATGCAGTTTTTAGTTCTCACAGTATTCAGTTCTCTTACCTATCCATTGGTTTTATGATCACATAAATAATTCGTATCTTGAAATTTACCTAACAATGTCATCTGCACTTCTTCATTTATTCTTTCGTACTATTATATTAATGTCGAATTCTCATACTGGTATTTGAGGGCTAGTACTGCTATTATATAAATTTTTGGGGACAGCCTCTAGCAGGCAAGGCCTTTTTCATTATCGGGCTTCACGATCACACTCAGACACATCACGCTCGATATGACTTCTCTGGACGAGTGATCAGCCCGACGCCGAGACTTCTGCCTGGCAACACACGACACCCACAAGAGACAGACATCCATGCCTCCTGTGGGATTCGAACCCGCAATCTCAGGAAGCGAGCAGGCGCAGACCCACGCCTTAGGCCGTGCGGCCGCGGGTATCGGCCATCACTGGATATAATCTCAACAATATTTTTTTATTACCCGTATTGTTTCAATGTGCGTCTAATTTTTCCACGTTTAAATTTAAACATTTGCAGTTTATTGTATATGTCAATAGTATTTATATACGATAAGTTACATTCCAAATAATTAAAGTCCTTTATTCGATTATTCTCTTATCAGTAACAATTTTCTCTATCATTATCTCGCTTACTTTATACGTTGTGACTTTTTAAATATAAGTGATAGAGTTATGTCTCTTACAAATTATATGTATAATTTATATATTTATATATGCAATGCCGTTGGAATACATCTTCTGTTTTGGCAATTAACTGCCTCAAGCCAACAAAGCAAATATTGTGAACAATATTCTGACACCGGAAATGATTCCTTACTTTATTTTGTCATTTTCTTATAAGAAGTGGCGCACGTAAAACTAGTCTCGCCCACACATAAGGAGGCAGCCCCTCTCTGTTTTAGCAGCAAGCGTAGTCGCGTGGTCGCGGTAGCCCCACGAGCCGCTGGTTTGCCCAGGGACTAATATTCTTTAATGCCAACAAAATAACTTTTCTAATGTACACCTGTTAAAGTGTTTGTTGTTCTTGTATTACCAGTCGTACTTTTACTGATATGGGCCGGTAGCTCAGTCGGTATAGTGACTGAACTACGGGCTGGACGGTCCGGGATCGAATCCCGGTGGGGACGAGATTTTCCGCCCGTCCAGACCGACCCTGGGGCCCACCCAGCCTCCTGTAAAATGGGTACCGGGTCTTTCCCGTGGGTAAAGTGCGGCCGGGACGTCCTGCTGACCACTCACTCCCTTCTAGTGCCGCGGTCATGGAAGAGTAGAGCTATACCTCTACCCACCCTCTGGGCCACACCGGGCCTGTAACGGGACCACTTTACCTTTACCTTTACTTTTACTGATAGGACCGGCCTAATTTTACGTGCGCCATCCCGTACTGACTTTCATGTATATCGTATGTAGTAAAATGCGTCGGTGATAACGAGCACTCTTTTCTCATTATATGGTTTATGTTTGTCGTTTCTCTATTTCAGACTGTCGCAATGTCATATGTTGATACAACCTTTGTATCAGTATTATTACATTTGTTGAAGAAATTTTATCAGTCATTACTTGCCAGATTTTATTTCGAATACATTTATCGAAGACTGGCATCATTCAGGAAAGGAGTTAAAGCCGGTAAGTTAAGTTACGACGTGGGTCTGCGGCCGCTAGCCTGCTGAGATTGCGGGCAGCATAGCTGTCTGTTGTGAGTGTTGTGTGTTGTCAGGTAGAGGTTTCTGCGACGAACTGATCACTCGTCCAGAGGAGTCCTACCGACTGTGGCGTGTCATTATATGTGATCTAGGAACGCCAAGAATTAGGATGTCATGGCCCGCGTTAGGCTGCAGCGCCACAGGAAGAGAAAAAATTAAAAATTTCCCCTTCCATTCTGTTTATTAATAGTGAAGGCACACCCCATACAGGACTTCTCTTCCCTGAATTGATTCAAGGCTTCATATAACACAGAAAAATAAAATATACATTATCACATATACGACTATTTTTATAATTCCTTAAATTGACGGAATATATAAACCATCAATTGAACAATCCAATGCAACTCTGTTGCTGTTTGAATTTTTGTTTAATTAGTTACAATTTTAAATACGCCGGTGAAATATACAAATTTTAATGTGGTATGAAATAATTTGTGACCTACAGAGTGCCATGATATAACATCTTAACTTTCACTACGCTGTACTGTAATATAGTGTAGTACAACGCACGGCAATGAAATGTAGAGCAGAAGGTTTCTTAGTGATATCAAACTTTAGTATTTTAATTGATCGGCCTTCTTCAATTTCACTTGAAAGGTGTTCAGAAAAGTTTTTGATAGCCCGGGCTTGAGTATGTGTGTGTGTGTGTGTGTGTGTCTGCGTGTGTGTGTATGTATTTGTATATATATATATATATATATATGTGTGTGTGTGTGTGTGTCTGTGTGTGTGTGTGTATGTGTATACCTGTGTGTGTATATGTGTGTATGTGTGTCTGTGTATGTGTGTGTATATGTGTGTATGTGTCTGTGTATGTGTGTGTGTGTCTGTGTATGTATATGTGTGTGTGTATGTGTCTGTGTATGTGTGTGTGTGTCTGTGTGTGTATATGTGTGAATGTGTGTGTATGTGTGTGTGTGTGTATGTGTATGTGCGTGTATGTGTCTGTGTATGTGTGTGTGTGTATGTGTGTGTATGTGTATGTGTGTGTATGTTTGTGTGTGTGTGGGGGGTGTATGTGTAAGTGTGTGTGTCTGTGTATGTGTGTGTCTGTGTATGTGTGTGTGTCTGTGTATGTGTGTCTGTGTCTGTGTATGTGTGTGTATGTGTGCGTCTGTGTATGTGTGTGTCTGTGTATGTGTGAGTCTGTGTATGTGTGTGCCTATGTGTGTGTGTGTGTGTATGTGTGTGTGTGTGTGTGTGTGTGAGAGAGAGAGAGATGACAGCTGAGGTTTAAATCTTAAAAAAAATAAGAAAATATGTTTAGGAATTGTGAATGGTGAAAAGGCGAACATTAAGAAAACCACAGTAATATTTAAATAACCTTTTATACATGATTCTTGAAAACAGCTTCGTGGTTTGTATTTGAGATAGAGGGCCACGTATATGGAATTTATAGCAGGAGACAAATGGCAGGCACTTTGGCATGTCTAGAATCATTAGTTCGAAGACCACCCGGTGGGGAGTACTGGTATCGGTCGGAAAACAATTACATTAGCGTCTGTCCTCGATTTGAAAGGTATGTTAATTGGCAGCAAGACTGGTTTTTGTAACTTTATTAAAATTGATTTTAATAAAGATACAAAGAGAAAAAGGAACAGCGAAAAGTTCTAATCAAAGAAGAAATATAAACATAATTTCTGTTAAAATAAACACAGAACCACATATTAGCAATTATCATTTCATTTCCATACTTTATTGCCATGTAGAATAATAGCTGTGGTCAAAACATATTGTGTATTTCCTCTAATAACACGTTTATTTACTGAACTTATGCACAAAACAGCAGTATATATTTTTTATTCCGTTATTTGCACTAAGCTAACTTTTTATACACTGAGGGCTGCTGAATGGCATAAAGCGTGTTATATATTTGGTTTCTTTAAGTGGTATTATACGATCTATTCTCAAATATCATTAAGAAAATCCATGGGGATTAGTCAGTTCTAATCGCGTTTTAGGCCCAGCGGTCTGATGTGGCGGATGTACACGCGATGCGCAGAATGCCAAATCAGACGGTGAAAAGTTCTGGCCCGCAAGCTTAGTTCGCGTTTAACGCATCACCATCGCCAGGTTTCAGAGATTTTTCTGTAAATCTTATATATCTATACAATTATGTAAATAAAATCGCGTGTTTAAACATACGAAAAACCATTCTTAATCTGAATAGCATAATTGTGTGTAAGTACTTAATAATTTAGTAAAAACACCCTGCAGGCAAAACAGTGTGATGGTTACAAGTATCGGCTTATTTTGACAAAATCATCAGGCCAACTCGAGCACTGTAAGGAATAATTCAACCTGTAACTGTAAGTGGAATGTACGAGTACCTAAAACTTGAGATCCCATCTTAGTAACTGACCAACCTAATGCACAAATTCTTGTTTTATAATAAGTTTATTATATTTCTCTACATGTTTCGAGTACTATGTGCTCATCATCAGGAGGTCAAAATTGTAAAATACAGCATCTGGTGTCGTCACACATGTGGCCGTCCCGTGCACAGGTTGAGAGAGGACTCCTCTCTCAACCTGTGCACCGGACGGCCAACTACAGGTGTGATGATACCAGATGTTGTATAATACAATTTGACCTCCTGATGATGAGCACAACAGTGCTTGAAACATGTAGGGGAATATAATAAACTTATTATAAAACAAGAATTTGTGCATTAGGTTTGTCAATTTCTAAGATTATACTGAAATGCACGGTTAGCAAAACATCAAAATTTGAGAGCCCATGTACATACACTTTTTTTTCTCTTGATTACTATTCTAAAAGTACGCACTGCAGGTTTTTTGTTCCATATTTCTATAAAGCTACTTTGAAATTGGTATTTATTTTACAAGTAAGTCATTACTGTTTCTTTCATATCGTTTTTATTATGAAAATTGTAAAATATTTTTATCTATAAATATTGAGGTTTCTTGTATAAATGTATTTTTTTATTATTTGTAGAATGTTTTGTGGACTGTGTAAAAAGGCATTAGGTTTAAGTGTAATAATAATAATAATAATAATTAGTTTTACCTGCCTGTATGGAATATGAGATTTCTAAGATCAGTAGTGTTAGTTATTAGAAACAATTTTTTAGAACTCTTCTATTTTTTGTGTTGATTTTTGTTGTAAGTCGTTTTTGTTTTGTACTAGAACATCTAATTTTCTTACATCTTATTTTTCCTTAATATTTAGAAAACCAAGATGCACGAAGAGAACACAAAGCAGAAATGTTAATGACAATACAATACAACACAACATTCACCCGCAGGAAAAACATGTCCTGGTTTATACAAAAAACACACGGTACTATTATAGGAATGTTTTTTTTTGTTTCTCTCGTCTGGCCCTCTGGTGAATCTGGGCGTTGGAGCAGCTTCCTGCCCCCCTCCCCACACCGCCCCACTTAACGCTGCAGAGATTTGTCTGTGTGCCCATTTCTTCGCCATATGTGATATGAAACGGTATTCGTCGCTTAAAATTGATACGATAAAAAAAATGAATGAGTGATCCAGCCCCGGAAACTCGAGATTTCTGCGCCGGTTTCAATCACGGCAGATGTGTGCGATAGTAGCAGGTGAATCTCCATAGCCAAGGATTACAAACTAAACAAATTAGAACAGATTGAATGATTTGAAGTTCTACTCCTAATGCTAATGAGTTACACTACTTACGCCTTTAATGAACCCGATATTTGTACGCCTCGTTTTCACATAGCTTTTTGCTTACGATTTGGCAGCTGTGATCGCTTTACCGTTACGTTACGCCATAGCAAGCATAGAGAATTAGATTACATTAACACACATGTATACTGCCCAAGTTCAAAGGCACAAACGTACTTTTAGAAAAAAGGACCAGATGGACAAGGTATTAAACCTGTGGCATGTAATGAAATTGATGACTCCACCGCATGCTAAATAATCATATCAAGATAATATAGGAGATACTGAACCGGACTGTGTCCCCGATCACCAGCAGAAGGTGTCACCCAGGAGCAGGCGGCACGATCAATCTGTTACTGAAGTACTGATGTAAGGAAGACCACTAGTGTCTTGAACAGGTGTACGTGGCACCTATGTTTAATACTTTGTAGTGTTGACGTGAATGTAAATTACACACCATGAAGCAAAGTAGCACGACGGCTTTGAAACAAAAATTGACTCAAAAATATTATTTCTCTCTTTAGTTATATTTAACGGGGACCGCGGTAGCACAGTGGCTAAGCTGCTGTGCTACAAATTGGAAAGTTGCTGGTTCCATCCGAGCTGGTGTCATTGGATTTTTCATTGACATAAAATCCTTCCGATCGCACTATGGCACTGGGGTCGACTCAGTCTCTAACAGAAATGAGTACCAGGAGTGTTTCCTGGGGGTAAAAGCGGCCGATACGTAAGGCTGACAATCTTACCACCATCCTGTGCCGTTGTCATGAAATCTGGGAACCTTAACTTCCTGGAACCCTCTAGGCCACTCCAGGCCTGTAACGGGACTGCTATATATATATAGTTATATTTAACAAAATGGGGTATTTTTAGAAGTATTTTATTCACAGTTTTAGTGTTTGCATTATATCAGTAAGACCACATCTGTCCTTCTTAATAAATTACTGCAGTCTCGAATGCAAATTTCCCTTTACCCGCCGAGTCATCCACCTCAGTATTAATGCCAGCTCTTCTCTGACGTTTCCATCACATTAGACGATATTCCTAGGGTTCCTGAAGTACATTTCACCCTTGAGGTATCTCTAGCGGAGGTCGTCAACAAGGGACAAAACAGTACAGAAATTTCCCACCATTAATTCTGCTGCAGAACGTCCATCGATTTTCTTGCAGTGTGATCCCACGTCTGTTCTTGACAGAACCGCAAGTTTTTGAGGTCAAGGCCGTGCTATCCGGGCTCTGACTGTAGGATGATGTTGCATATCACCTCGGCGTAGCGATACATTTACCGCAATGCTTTTGTCATCCGAAAAAGCAGGGAAGTATCACCACATGCGATGCCTCACCACAACACGCAATCAGCTTTTCCTTGTGCAGAGGCAATTAGCGGAGCTTGCTGCGATTTTGTATTGTTCAGTAGCTTAAGTTCTGCTTGTTAATGAAGACTGACATTAGGCAGTGTGCTTCATCTGTGAGTATATTTGAAAAAAGTACTGTGAGATGTGATAGTCCGTGTCTATCTTGAGGAAGAAATGGTTAGAGTAATTTATTGTACCAGAAATCGGAAACAGCAGAAGGTGACGAGTTTGATATCTTAGGTAAAGTAGCTGACCACAAAAAGACTAGTCTAATAATGTGTAGAGAACAATACACAGTCAGTTCGCTACATTATTGTACAGGGTCATTCTAAATGATTGTCGGGGTTTTAACAACTTGTCATACACAATACACTTGAGATAAAAGTATATATTTTTTTTATTTAATAGAACAGCACTCCAAGTTTTTGTCACATACCTTACAGGTGCTCTATATGTGCACCATTTGTGATTCTACAAACATAAACACGATAATTGAGTTCGTTCCAAACTGTTTGTATCATGTCAGCGATGATGGTTTCAGTGGCTGTTCTGATTCGTACTTTCAGTTCCGGGATACATGCGGGAAGAGGAGGAACATAAACCTGATCCTTGACATAACCCCATAGAAAGAAATCACATGGGGTCGCAGCTGGAGAACGAGGTGGCAGTTGTTAAAACCCCGACAATCATTTCAAGTAAACCTGTATAATCGAGGTCTGTCACAGGAGGTAGACACGAATTGGACGTACCATTCTGCCCACGAACTATTGCCTTTCCATTTGCCAGTGAAGACATAAGCACTGAGACACAGAGAAATGCAGTTCTGCCTGTCGTTTGCTGTGGATATGAAACCTAGTATGTCATATTAAGGGAAGAATACAGGCTGAAGATTTCGAAAACAAGGCTCTGAGAGAAATATTTCGGTCTTAAATGTAGGAAGTAACACAAGACTGGGGAAACAGGCATGATGAGAAGCTTTGTGTCCTCACAAAATATCTTCGGGTGATAATTATAGTAGGGAGGTTTCGAAGTGCAGGCAGTGTTGCAACAATGACGGAACAGTGAAATGTATACAGAACTTTGGTGTGGAAATCTGAAAGTAAGGCAGCCATTGGGAAAGCCTACATGTAGATGGGGGGATAAAATTCAAATTTATCTAATAGGAAGAGGACAGGATAGCATGGACTCTTTTGATGTGGAACAGGATAGGGGCAAATGGTGGGCTGTTGTGAAAACGGAAATGAACATTCGATTTCCGAAAAATGCGGTAAATTTCTCGATTAGATTAGGCAATCTTAGCTTCTCAAAAAGGACTATACCCCATGGAGTCAGTGAGAGAAAGGGATGTAGCCGATATAAATGTTAGTTTCTGTATTAGTGAAAGATACTGAGTTAGAATAACAAATGAGGTAATGTTAAAAGTAAAAATGTCATATTATTTAGTGTGAGATTTGAAATGTTGGTATTGGTATCGCTGAGTTTTGAATTCCTCCACAACAAGGATATTTATTCTAAGTGAGAGATCCTTGTTGTATAGTTTTCTCATCTCGAAGGTTTCTAACCTTTCATGTTAATATTTATGTACTTGGGAATATATTGATCAGTTTCGTGTATATTGTAAAACCAATTAGCATAATTATTCTTTTAAGATCTTCCATGTTACACACTCGTAAGAAAGAGTTTTACTTGCTTGTTTATTATTGATAATTTATAATCTTTTGGGATGTTACGTTGTGCCTTGGTCAAGCAGTTCCCGAAATTTCGAGGCATAATCGTGTCTTAATCTTTAGAGTGAAGCAGTAAAATGTCTTTTAAACCGTTTGAATCTGGAAGTGAAGCTCCTACGAACCCTGGGCATGGCAGGCACCGCTTGTCACTTTACAGAAGACCTGAATCTAAAGCACGTGTATACTAGTATATTGCCTTTGTTCTATACTTTTCGGACATTCTTCACACGTCTTCAAGCGTACATACGCGCAGACATACACACAAAGACGAAGTTGTCTTTTTCCTTAACTCCCTTCCTGGATCCAAGAAATAATTTCGCAACGTCAAATTCGGGAGGACGTGACTGATGTGATGAATCCAAGCGAATAAACAAGCTACACGATGTGTGTGTCTAAGGTTCAAGCTTTCTGGGGTGTTACACTGTGTCAAAAAGTTAAGAGTGACCGATGTTTCGGTGACAGGAATGCCTTCGTCTTCTGGGTCATAGAGTGCAAGAAGGTGTCACCTTTCTGCACCCCTGGATCTTGAGTTAAAGGCTGTAAAAGTAAAGCTATCTCTGAAGAGGTCTGGACTGGCTCTTAGGGCTCCAGAATTTTGAGGGTCCCAGAATTTCTAGACAATCGGCACGTGAGAGTGGCATGGTTGTCAGCTCCTGGTACTCATTTCTATTAGGAGATGAGTCCACCCTAGGGCCATGGTGCCGCCGCAAGGATTAGGTTAGTGAAGAATCCATTACCTCATCGGGAACTGAAGCCGTGACCTTCCGGATTGTAGGGCAGTGCCTCAACCAACTGCACCACCGCTTACCTCGGTTTGATCCTATGAACTAGATCCTATGAGCTGTCGGTAAATGTTTAACTTTGCCAAGACATAAATAAGTAAAAAACTTAAATCTTCAGCAACACCGCTGTAAGAACATCAGTATTTTGCGCCACTTTTGTTTTTCACCGCGACACAATGTTGCTATAAGGTCGGGCACCTTGGCACATACGGCCACTTCTAAAAGTTCTTAGGACAGGAGGTAAATGAGATTTGACAAGGCAATTAATCCTTCATTAGGTATGTTGATAGCACGCGTTGACGGCAGTAACAGGCGTGTAGTCTTGTTAAAATAATGTAATCTTGCGTGTTACGTGTCTTATATATGAGAAGACTAGACTGGAGACCTTGTACCAATACACTTCTTATAAATTATCATTATGTAGTTAAGTATTTTTTTGCAGTTTTCTGAACTTATATACAAACCTGTTCAATTGAAGGACCACTTCTTCATCTAAAAGACCGTCTGGCTTATTTCGTACAAAAAAGTAGAGTTAGTATCCGGTTAAATTCCTGCGTGTTTGCTTGCACGATTACTTAAGGCATTCACTCATTTCTGTTACACACACTTCCGGAATAAGGACTGGACGCCTACGATATTTTCCTTCGAGATAAATTGAGACCAGTGGGTATGGATTCATCCGGCTTGGGGCTGCTGTGGGCGCGCCGTGGTGCATAGACAAAGGGGAAATTACGTAGAAATTTTATTATATTCTTTATTCTGCAGAATAGAATATTATTTATTTTTAGTTCTACTACTGTTTCACCATACACATACATGGATTTAAATCCCGTCTGAGGCGTTCTGTCTTCTGGGATGTTAGGTCGTTTAACAACCCAGAGAGGCGAACATCTCATCTACACCGCCCCGGGAGCCTAAAATCTAGCATAAATCCTGTTTGTGCTGTTAGCACTTGAGTTAATCGTAACGGTCTCTGTTAAAAATAGCTCGGTATATTGCTAGGTTAAAGTGGTAAACCCATCTTATAAACACTTTAGAATAACCCGTTTTATGCAAGATATATTATTTTGGATGTCATCCACTTGAAGTAGAAGTTTTCGTATGTTCTGAAGTCTTTTGTGCAAATCCCTTTCCGGAAAATATCTTTGTTTGTGGGGCAAAAGTTGAAGGACTTCCATCATGGGTGAGTACATGATTTACTGTGACACTAACATATATTTATGTAAAAAAGCCTAATTATGTTATATTCAGTATGTTGATATGTCACAAACAAATACTTCGATGGAAGCAACCTAAACTATGTAATATAAATTGAAATACTTTCAATCATTGTCACAAATTTTACGGTGCTGTTTGAGTTGAGGAAAAGAGCTACATGGTAACCTTGCGCATAATTATGATGTGGGTCCAGGTGAATAAGCTAACATATTGTTTCTTGCAACAAAGACTTAAGTCGCATTAAGTGTCGATATGTAACCAATATGGACTGTAGCCAACTCTTAACCGTCACTTGTTCAACCTGCATAAAACTAAAACATAATGGGATAAGTCTTTGTTTACTTTCGTCCCTGTACTAACTTTCCGAAACTACTGGAGGATATAAATTACTTTTTGGGAATCTAAGCAAGACCTCCTTTCTTCTGGATGTTACGCAACGTAGATACGTAGTTAACGGCGTTTCGGGGCAACCTATCGTTCCCATCTTCAAGGGTCAAGCATTCCAAGAAGAATGCCGGGAACACTTAGGTACGCAGTTTTCTAGGGAACAGTAACAAGTTTGTTGAGTAATTTTAATTTCGATTCTTATTGGTGTAACATTCTTTGAATGGACTGCAAGCTCACGTCTTAGTTTTGTCGGAGACAGCATATTGTTAATGGATTTACACGTAAAATAAAATATTGACCTATTAAGATCCACGTTTTACTTCAGACATGCCTTCGATTTGAGGAATACTATTGCCTTGTATGTGACATAGTAGTCTCATTTAAATTTACAACATTTCTGTGAAATCTTATTGCTTCCATCTTCTATCCCGAACGTGAGAAAATAGGTTCTTCCGAAACAACCCTAACTCCTACCATATTACCGTATTTCACACCCCAGAAACCAAAATGCATAGTCACCTTCGACAGAACCTGAAATCTCACGTTTTCTAATACGTTAAACAGTGGAAAAATCATTATCTAAGTTCATTTTGTATTACATCTAAACTCATTCGTAACGACTATCATTGTGGCATAGTTATTTCAAATACATATTTTAAAACAGAATTTTATGTAAGTAATAATATTTCTAATTATCTTTATCGTTGCACCGTGTATTCTATAGTTTATTTAATTAATACACCAACAAGTGCACATATATTCATTTAATGATCTAAAATTCACATTAAAACACTTAAAACGTTCCTACATATTTCGATCATACGATCATCCTCAGGGAGCATACATTGTTCCGTGCTAAAGTTACAGTTTAAAAACACTCAGTGATTTACATCGTTACGTTGAGTTGGTGCTGTAGCAGCATGTCTTGTGTATTGTGTGTGAGTCGTATACTGTTCGGAATGAGCCTGGCTATGGATGTGCGTTGTGCGATGTATAGCGTGAGACTGAGTGTTTTTAAAGTATAACTTCAGCAAGGAACAATGTATGCTCCCTGAGGATGATCGTATGATCGAAACATGTGGGAGCTTTTTAAGTGTTTAATGTGAATTCTAGATCATTAAATGACTATATGTGCATTTGTTAGTGTATTAATTAAATAATATTTCTAATTATATAAAGAAGTGGTATTTTTGTTTCCTTTATGCATATGTGCTGCCCATCCAATTCACTTTTAAGTTATACACATAAATTGATTTATCGCGGCCCCGAGCTTAGGGATAAAAGATACCGGTGTCCGTAGGATCGATAGCCGACGTTATGCTCCTGCTGTTGCCGCTGATATCTAAGCCACTAGAGCGGGCACGGACTAATTAGTTTTCTATTATTAGTGTACTCTGGATCTCAGATGGTTTCAGCGTAATTGCGAATATCTTCGGCTTAACGGAGAGTGTGCTTGTGATAACGGTTTGCCAAGTATTCCTCACGGATAGCATGTAGACCAAAGCTTTTTATACAGTACAGGTATGCGCCACATAACGACGTTTCGGTCAACGACGGACCGCATATACGACGGTGGTCCCATAATATTCTAATATAATATTATAGTACCACTGTGTTACAATTGCCTACCGTATTCAGTACACTAACATGCTGTGCAGGTATGTAGCCTGGGAGCAATAGGGTATACCATATACTCTACGTGTGTATTCGGCTATACTGTACTATCTAGGTTTGTGTCAGTACACGTTCACACAACAACGAAATCGCCTAACGACGCATTTCTCAGAACTTATCCCCGTCGTTCAGCGACACATATCTGTATTTCGTCTCGGTAGGGCCGTATATAAGAGCAGTGCACACGTACGGAATAGTAGACAGATTTCGAATGATGGGGCTATGGTAAGGAGCAGAAGTAAAGTAGGAAATCATGCGCTTCTCTGTGACGAAACGTGGTTTGCATTAAGAGAGACAGTGACCTGCCAAAGAATAGGCGGTACTCTTCCAAATATCCCCGTACAGTACGTAATGTTTCTTTAAGGGTGCGTAAATTCGGAGTCTGTTGCTTTCGGAGAAGGAAATTCCAACACTGAAGTTCAGTTAATCAGCAATCTTATTCAGGTAAAAATTCAAGAATATACCAACAACTGCACTATATTACAATATCATGTTTTTACAGCTGAAAATCTAGGATTCCATCTTCTTTCGACCATTTACCGTGGGTCATCCTGAGGGAGTGTATATCGATGTTTGTATGAAACGTAGATTATGAATGGATAAAAACCTATTTTTCAATTCATAATCTACATTTTAAACAAATATCGATATATACTTCCTGAGGATGTTCCACACGAAAAGTTAGAAACATGTCGGAGTCCGAATGTTTTAATTGTAAAAACTTTATATTATAATACAGTGCATTTGTTGGTATGTTCTTGAATTTTAACAATTAGTGCAAGGATATGAACACCATAAAATCAACAACAACTAATAAACGCAGAGGAAATGCGAGAAAAACAATACTTTTGAAAAATTTGAAAAATTCGAAGAAAAATTGCTAGTGCATAACCTGGTTGTGTGTCCAGAAACATTTGCATAAGGTGAGCAGCCTACTTGAAAAACAAAGATCGACAATTCGAGGTTCTCTTATGAAATCCAGGAGGGGAAACCAACTTTAAAATCTCGGTGGTTGTTGATTTCGTAAGCAAAAGTGCTTCTGACAGCCGATATGCCCGGTGAAAGGACACATTATAGTCACGTATGAACAGGTGTTTTGTCGTAATATTTAAAGTGGAGTTTTAGGGCTTGTTTCTGTTTCACAGGGTGAGTGAAAAATGCACAGCCAAAGCTACAGAATGTGACAAATCACCATTGAAACACAAAGATGTTACTTGAACACAGGTCTTCTTGAAGCGTAACTCCGATTTCCAGCCTCCTGAAGATTAAAGAAAATATTCAAAGTTTCCTTTGGAGTTTCCATGCAAACACTGCAGGAGAGAGACTCATGGGACCCTGCTTTCTTCCCCACTTCCGATTGGCACTTTTTACCAATATTCCTACGTAACGTCCCTCACAGCTCTGGCATGATGTGAATCTGCAGACTGGGATTCATTTAGGATTGGTGTTCCATCACATTTTCTTCTCGCAGTTCGGGAATTCTTGACCAGCGTGTTTCTGGAACAATGGATAGGAAGAGTTGGACCAACAGCATGGCCTGTTCGTTCCCGTGAATTAAATCCTTTAGATTTTAATATATGGAAACATCTAAAATCTACTGTTTATACTACAGAAGTCAGTGACCTCCAGAGACTTGCAACAACAAATAGAGAATGGATTTCAGGTGATTCATAAGACACCTGTAATTTTCCAGCGAGTCAGGCAGTAACTATTCATACGTACTTATAACTTCCTGCGTGAAAGATGAAGGTGGACACTTTAAGCAGTTTCTTTACTCTTTAAGAGGCCGTAATTCGGAATCCATGTTTCAAAAGTTTCTGTGTTTGTAAAACTTCGTCTTCTTATATTATGGTTTCGGTTAACTTTCCGTAGGTTTTGCCTTACATTTGTCGATCAGGCTTTATTTGTGTTGCAGGTAGGTACGAGGGCTTGTTCAGTCCATTAATTTTTCAATTATTGCCCTAAACAGAGCGAGGATTCCTACAGTAACACAAATTACAAGAACTAAAGCCTTTTTTTTGTGTGGCGCTGCGGCCCAACGCGGACCATGACCTCCTCATTCTTGAGGTTTCTAGATCACACACGACGCACCACAGTTGGTAGGTCTCCTCTAGACGAGTGATCAGCTCGTCGCTTAGACTTCTACCTGACAACAAACAAGTGACACCCATCCATGCCCCCGGCGGGATTCGAACCCACAATCTCAGCAGGCTAACGGCCACAGACCTGCGCCTTAGACCGCGCGGCTACTGGGACCGGTAAGGCCTTTATTACGTTATCAAGTAATTTACTTTTTGTCACTACGATTACAATGAAATACTTTAAGAATTACATATGAACACTTCAAGTGGGTTGGTAGACTTTTCGGATTTACATGTGTGCCTTGTTTTTATCGGAATGCAGACGTTCTTACGAAAACGTGTAGTGGCCCCCAGACATGTAGCTTATGACTCAAAATGTTGTGCTACTAATTATAAAACAACGTTGAGTTTTGGGATCGTCTTATGAATAATAAAAAGCACTAAGTGGCATCCTTCGTGACTTGTTTCAATTTAAAGTCTCTTAAAAACAAAATCGTGATCAAGATATTTACTCTGGAATTAGATTCTGGAAACTTCGAACCCCCTGTCAAGTGTACTAAACATTTACCTAAACATCCGAGATAGGAAGAGTGAATGTGGGAAGGAGACAGTGTTAGAAGAAACCAGTATGGCACTGATTCTGTATTATTGCAGGAACCCTACTGAGGGTGGGGTCTTCGAAGGAACGAAGACGTTTAATCTTGCATACGAGTAGCACATCCACGTCTGGGAAAAACTTCCGAGACCTTTCTTCCTATTCATTAAAGTACACGGCGTCATATTCCATATATCTTTAGTCTAAGTAGTCAGAGCCCTGATAAACCCCAATCTCAAACAGCACTAATAACACAAATATTTGATATGATTCGTTAAAATGGTCGTGAAACTAAATATAAGACACTCAAACATCGTACCCACTCGTGTAGGTCTCTTCTAGGGTAAAGCTGATGTAATAAGGCTCGTCAAAGCGGTTAGAATTTGAAGCTGAAGTATAGCCGTGATGGGGCATAGGGGATAAAAACAGTTAATAGTCTATGTATTGCGTTAGATTATGTTCTGGCTCTACTGCGCGACTCTATTGTCGCTACACAAGACAACATGATCAGCTGGACGTGAGATTATCATAGAGGTGTTGATGGCCATTTAAGTCTTCTTGGGTGTTGCGCCGTGTCGACTGGTACACAGCCAAACACATAAAGGCACTATGTTTCTACCAAATATCGGTAATATATTACCAGATTTGAATATTCAGACTCGAAGCTCTTGTTTTAGTTGGATGAAGATTTTTTTTTTTCGTTATTTCGCTGGAGGAAGCTGTTCCAATTTGTAGTGCCTGTTTGACGCAGCGGAGAAAACTGCAAAAATAAATTAGTACCTGTTAAATTACCAAAATGTTTTGTTTGCTGGACATAATTTTGTGATAATTTGTTTGTTTTTATCATACGTCGCAGTACGAATCAGTGCCAGTTATATTCCCTGAACTTTCCCTTATCCATTAAAAAAATTCCAGCTTCGAGCTTTGCAGAACTGGCGACCATCGCTTCTTCCCTACTTTCTCGCCGTTGTTTTATTTCTGTGCTGTTTGAAACTTAACCTTTTGATGCCTAATGTCAACTATAGTGGTCGTACCGCACCGCTAACCTCTAAAGTTGCATTTTATATATTTATTCAACAAATATAGGCATTGAATATTTTAAACATGGTTTATACTCTCAGATTTTTTCTCTTCAAAATGCAGTTTGTTTCATAATTATAACATATTTGGTTCTTGTATTATTCACATTTTATATACAGGGTGTGTTAAAATTAAAAAAATAATTCCGGCGCCAAAAGGTTAATCATGTCACTGACACCTCACCATATTGAATTAATTTCTACGCTATATAAGACTGGCCGAACTTAGTCACAACCACAGGCCTACTAGCCATTAGTAAGACACATACACTGTTGCCTGTGACATGACATCAGTCGCAAGTATGGCAAATTGTCGTCGCATAATTACTAATCCCACTCATTCACCGAGGTCTTGGTGGTCAGGTAGTTAGCTGTCGGGCTTTCGCCGCGGAAACCAGGTTTCGATTCCACGCCAGCCAGTGTGAAGTCTGTCACGGACAAAGTGGCATTTGAACAGGTGTTTCTCCGAGTACGTCGGCTTTTCCTTTTAGCTTCGCTCTACAGAATCTCCATACCCATATTTTATTGATCTAATACCGAGACTGTGTGGTCCTTGCAACTGATAGCGTCGTTAAATAAAACACTTCCACCTATTTCTTCAGACATTTTGAGCGTATGCTGTTGAGGACACTGAGGAAAACGGGCCACGACGGAAATATACAGGACGAATGAAGGGCAACAAGTTACAAGAAGAGGGTGAACTAGAGAAGCAGAGAGCGTACGAATTGGCAGAAGAAGGAAGTAAAGGGGGAGATCGTAGTTAGGAATAAAGAATATGGAAAAAATAAATTTAAAAAAAAAGGCCAAGCAGAGAAAGAGGAGTCGAAAAGAATGAAAACGTGGAGGAAGAGAATAGAAAGAAAAAGAAGAAGAAGACAAAACTATCACCAGCATAAGGAACATTTAAAGAGGCTGCGCAAATTGTTGTGAGAGTGTATGATTGATGTATGAATAAATTATCTGGTTTAAAACATGCAAAAAGTGAATTAGAGGTGTTGACTTTTGACGTGGAATTAGGTAGCTTCTATCTCCAAGGACACTGCCATTTTGTTGAGGACGGTCTAGCTCTATCCAAGGGACGGGGTCGTACGTGCTAAAAAAGACAGGCGTAAATGGTCAGCCCCAACTCTCGTACCTGCTGACCGTGGCTCGAGAGCTGTGCCGTTAAGACAACGTTAGATTAATATCGGTTGTCAGGCAGATTGGAAGAGTGGTTTGTTAAAAAAAAAAAGCGTTTTAGCCTTGGTCTTCAGCACGTGGTGTTGCTAATGATACTGATTTCAATTAGTACACAGTGCTTAACTATTTTTAAGTCCAGTGATTACTCTACGTACTAGCCGGATTAACATTCAGTACTTCTGCAGTATGCCGATAGAATGTATGTCCGTGTTATTTTAGTTCCCAGAAGAAAGATTATTTCCACGCACTACATCAACTTATATGTTACTGTAACAGAGACGTCGTGCGCTTACCGCCACATTGGGTTCCTATGCTTTGAAGGGAAGTGGAAAATATGTGGCTTGACGATCTGATCTGTATTTTCTAAGTAAAAAAATCTAATTTGGCTTTGGCTACGTCAGTCTGCTTAGTTCTTAAGACAGCACGAATTTTCGGAAGCTGACTTTTCTTCTGTAGTCAAGTGAGACAAGAAGAAGCGCCCAATCTGTTTGCTCTCATACACTGGGCACCACAGAGAAGCAAATGTTTTGAGGTACTTACCTTAGACCAGACCTTGTCCATAGACAGTTACAAGAACATAGATATTGAAAGGCTAAAATTTAACTAGAAGACTCGGAAATAAAAACCTAGAATTTAGAATCAAGAAGATAGAATATTCCCCAAAAATATTTTTCTTTCAATTAGTCGCTTATAAACATTAGAGCCCTCTAAAATGGGCTTTATCTAGCTCAGGATGGTGTACAGTGTCCTTCATAAAAGGATAGGATTTTTTGGTTATCTAAGGAGTTGCTAGCTTCTCGTAGAGGACTACGGTGCCTGCAGATAAGTGCAAACCTCTTTTGTATGAAAGTAGATAACCAGACGCATTGTACTAAGGTTTTTTTTTATAAAGGTGAGAAAACTGTAATGGTGATCCATTTGCAGGAAGGGAATGTTGGTGAGAAAAAAACAGGAGATGCCTAACACACAGCGAGAAACGTTCCCTGACATACTGCGTTACACGCAGATTAGATGATTTTTGACTAGGACGCTACGTTCAAGGGAAAATTATTGACGTATGTAACGTGTATGACGTACGCAAAGTGTATGAAGTGTGCGGGGTACAGGTGTATTCGTAAATTGTGCGTAATTAAGGCTTAAGTGTGTGTCATGCTTGCAAGGAACCACAGTTTAGAGACTTTTTTAAGAGCGGGAATATAATAAAATTGCCGTTGAATGAAGACACCTTCTTGAGGCAAAGTTAAAAAAATGTAAAATTACCCGTGTTCAAATTTCGACCCTAATACTTGTTATTACCACTGATATATTTGTGGTTTTTCTCAAACCCTACGGGCAAATTTTCGAATATTACTGTAACATAGAGAACGACCTCCTTAGCATATATCTATATAAGTTCATCATCAAGGATGATTCCTGAAGACACACGCTGCTGCTCCTGTATATGGAAAGTGCCGTTAAACGAGCCAGGAATTACGCGCAGTTGGATTGTGCTGATATCCAATTAATTAATTTCCAGAGACAGCAGTGGAATATTTCGCGACACCTTGTCAAAACCACTCGTAGTGTGTGTGTGTGTGTGTGTGTGTGTGTGTGTGTGCACCTCAAGACAATTTCTGGCACATTTTTGATTCCTCCCGCCCCACTGTTTTTTGTGATATTGCCGGAAACAGCGCCCCGGCGCGTAGGATGGCGGCAGGTGTTTATGGGCGCCACCAGAAGTACGGCACGCGCCCTGTTTATGCAGCACGAGTCAGAGCCGGCGGCACAGAAGGCCTTGACAGGAGTACTACTGACACTGCGGGCAGCAATGTCGCAAGCGACAGTTGCAACTGTATTGTATGTTGGTCTTTATGGATGTAATCCTCTTGTGTTTATTACTAAACAAACCACATTTATTCAGTCTAACACAACTTACGTTTATTTTAACTCAGTTACTTACCTTTACATGTATGCTGCATGTTTCGGCATGTACTGTGTACCTTACCAAGGCCTCCTTTGTAATTTTTTTATTGACATACCCGAGGACGGCCTAAGTAGAGGCCGCAACATGTGGCATACATGTAACGGTAAGAATCTGAATTAAAATACACCTGTTTTGTGCTAGACTGAGTAAGTGTGTTTTGTATTGTATTGTAAGTCGTATGCTGTTTGCAGTGTTCTGTTTAACATTTTTGGTAACTGAAACCCGCACAAGATTTCACAACGCGGTCGAAACAGCCTATATTGGATTTGATTTTCTTCTCAGGTGGGGAATTTGCTAAAATTATAACCCAAACATGTACGTGGCTGGAGAGGGGTGACGAGAGTTGCGGCCGCCCCAGGCAGCAGAATTAGCGAAGAGTAAAAAAGGTAAAGATTAAGTGATCCCGTTACAGGCCCGGTGTGGCCCAGAGGGTGGGTAGCGGTATAGCTATACTCTTCCATGACCGCGGCATTAGAAGGGGGTGAGTGGTCAGCAGCACGCCCCGGCCGCACTTTACCTCCGGGAAAGACCCGGTACCCATTTTACAGGAAGCTGGGTGGGCCCCAGGGCTGGTCTGGACGAGCGGAAAATCTCGTCCCCACCGGGAGTCGATGCAGGATCATCCAGCCCATGGTCAGTAGCTATACCGACTGAGCTACCGGGTCCACAATTAGCGTAAAGTAAATACTTTAAATGAAAAAAGTTATTAGTCTTCGCTTAACAAACGTTAAGTCATTTAGCAAAGTGAAAGGGAATTCCATTACATTATTGCGATTTTTTAAATTTATAATTTTTTATTGGCGACTATTGTGTTTATTTTTCGCAGGCACCAGACGACCTAGTTAGCCACTGGCTCCTTTCACATGTTGTTAGCCTAATTTGGTTTGATTTGATTATAAATTGCCCTAGATTATTTTCCTAACGCGGTATTTACTTACATTAATTATTGTGATCATTTCTATCTTCAGTCCGCAGAGTCATGAAAATCTGTGTACGAAGAAATAAAAAAAGTACAGTTTTCTCTGTGCAGGGAGTGAAGGTGTGTAGGGGAAAGGTGGTATAGATCCACTCATTTTTAAACACTGCAGTATAAGGGAAACATGGCATTATTTACGCGTCAAGAGCTTACCCCGGCGGAAGGGCCCCGGATGCCTGTTAAGTAGTAGTATGGTTGGGTCAGAGAGCCTATTTTGACGTTTTGGAGAAGGTAAAAATATCTTGCCTCTTCAGGCAGTGAACCCAGGACTCCTCGACTCTCCTGCCGCTGCAGTCTTTGTATCGACCAGTCTCTCCTGGCCCCTAGGCAGATAATATCAACAGCAGTCTCTTATGGGTTCTGTGACTGTAAATTCATACTAGGGAAGACAGTATTAGAGTAAAATTTGTGCCATAATCTATAATGTTCTAATAGACGTATTCGTCATTATTATTGTATGCTCTTTTTTTGGATTGTCCTTTTCTCAATTTTCAAATAATCTTCTCATTAAAGATCACCTTGATTTCGTGCTCCAATTTAATTTGACGAATCTGTATTCTCTCGACATATATCGATGTCTTAGTGTGTCGCAAAAATTTTTCTTCTTCTTTGTCTTCTGGCATTATATTTCTTGGTGAACCTTAGCTTCTTCCAAAATTTTCCTCCACAGTTCTCGATCCTGAGACTTTCGTCTCCAGTTCCTCAAGCCCTTGTTCTTTAGACCTTCCTCATCTGACCCGAACTGCCTCAACTCAGGTTTTAAAGCACGTCGAATTCTCTCTCTTTTAAGTAGAGTGAGTGAGCTTCCTGCAAGGATCCAGTTCTCTAAAAATTACACCCATGCTAATCTGTCTTCTAACTGTCGAAACTATTCCACGTGCACCCCTCCCATATTCACTTAGTCGCCCGAACGATGAATTTGCATACAGCAGCTGTGACTGTCGACTTGTCTTCGGCCTTCGTCCACCGGCTGTAATTAAGCCTGTCAGAGGAAATAATTCTCTCATGTCTTATTGCGCCTTTTTTTTGTAGGTTGTTTAACGACACCGTCAGTATCTACATAGCGTGGAATGAATAATAATAATAATAATAATAATTTGCTGCAATTGGGTTGTTACTCGGTGGCAGTGGTTATTTTACATGTATACAAAATATGAAATTGGACAAAACATGAATAGCTGATGGTCAAAACGAACTGGAAATAAATGATGTGTTAGGAAGCGGATTTGGCCTATTTTAAGGTAATTCACAGGATTTTAGGCGGAGGGACTGAGGGAAACCACCAAATATTCCAGTCGGTGTTGTCGGTACATGGCTTGAATCACAACCGGGCACCTCGAATACTAGTCAGAAGTGTTGCTGCTTGAGCTAACTTGCAAATGTTTAAATGATTAAGTAGTAAAGAATCTGCCAGGAAAGGGCTATAAATTGTTATTTAATTAAACACATATAGCACTGTTGTAAATGAAGAGCTACATGCTTCGGCATCACACCAAGCCGTCGTCAAGCTAGTACAAATTTACAGTAGCTGGATGAGCTGATCCCAGTGGCCGCGCGGTCTAAGGCTTCAGTCTGCGGCAGCTTGCTTGCTGGGATTGCGGGTTCGAATCCCAGCGGGGCATGGATGTCTGTCTCTTATGAATGTTGTGTGTTGTCAGGTAGCAATTTCTGCGTCAGGCTGATCACACAGCCAGAGCAGTCATACTGACTGTGATGTGTTTCAGTATGATCGTTAAGCCTCGACAATGAGGAGGCCCTGGCCCACTGGGGGCTGTTGCGCCACGGAAGAAAAAATATATGGATCATGGCTTTATATGAAGTCTAATTGTGGCCTGTGCTGTGCTGGTATACTTCAGTGGATACAGTCGAAAAAACGTGGCCTGCCCAACGCCATAAGCCCACTACTGACCACCTAATAAATTAGTCCATGGAGGAAACAACCCCTGTTAGGCTCAACTAGTCCGAGGCTCCCTTTGGATTCATGGCTGAATGGTGGGTAGTGTAGCCTAATATTATACCGTTTGTAAGACTATGGGTTGTAAATTGAGGAAGGGGCAGTAGGTGCGTTCTTTCTCCATAACAACGAAGTTTTGTTTCTTACTACAAACTATATTTCGTGATATTTCCTGGAATAACCGGATACAAGTCTTTCTTGACTTCAGTTCACACAGTAAACCTTCCACAAGGGGGTCAGAGCCTTAAGGTCGGTAAGCACGAGTTCCTACACTCAGAGGGTCACAATCTGACTTACTACAGATCTACCAGGAAATAATAATGACAGACGCTATTAAATGGTGTCATCGCTTAGACTCGTAAATGAAGACAACTTCTCAACCTCTAGCCGGCATAGCCTTCTCCAGCAAGTGCCTTCTGACCTCAAATTTCCATTTCCATGGGTTTTTAAGTGATGATTTCGCTGCACTCTCAGTTCTTCTCCCTAAGTTTAGTGACACTTGTTCTGATTGCCAGGTTGGGATCCTGCTGAAATAGCTTTTTCATAACTTGGTCTGATCTACTGACGACAAGGAACTATATTTTCTGCTGATTATTGGGATGGCATAAACTGCTGCAATAAGTGGGGCTGGTGAGCAAATTGTGGTCAGTTGCCCAGTCTCGTAAAGTACGGGATTATGGTCTGGTATGCGTGTGTAAGGATTAACATTAGGTGTAGTGTTGTGTTGAATAAAATTCTTCGCTCCTTGTAAGGACCATACATTAACGCGGCTCCATGGAGCAATAGCTGGATATTAACAGGTAGTTAACAACTGCCATCAACACGACTGTTTAATTATGTTATACACATGAGCTACACAACTACATATTTCGGCCAGTAAGTGGTCATTCTCTAGTCATTAAAATACATGAAATTAAAATAGCAATTGCTGTTTCAGTTGTGGGAGTTCACGTCTCCAGTTCAGCCGTTGGTGCTATAATATACGTGTCAATCAATATGGGATGATAAAATGAATAAAATACATGATAAGTAATTTGTTAGGAAATAGTATTGACGTCGAGAAGGTGCAGTATATTCCGATCCAAATCCAAAAAATGCGGCATGTTCAGTAGGTGATTTGCGATAGAATGTCGGGGAAATCCGTTGATAGGTGAATTTTTTGTTGTGGAACTGGTCGTATAGATCCGTGTACACTCGTTGGCCGGGGGGGTGGGGGGGATGGTATGAAGTTAAGCAAGCTGGTGAGAAGCTTGTTTAACTCAATACCATTAATTTTAATTTAATGTATTTTAATGGCCTGAGGATGACCACTTGGTGGCCGAAACATGTAGCCATGTACCTAATCTGTATAACAGTTGTGACTGTTAACTAACTTGCAATATATACAATACAAAGAATGTCCAGGGTGAAGGCAATAGCTGAGTACATCTCCGACTCCATCTACACGTTACTGAATTTTTGGCACATTGCACCCTCACAAACTCCCTGTTTTATCCCCTCGTCCTCATGCTGGACAGTAAATGCAGTTAATTAACACACAACTTGTTCTTGTAAACAATAGATATTTTGCGGCGTGATATATTCTTAGAATTTTAATTTTTAGATGGTAATGTCGGCTTGATAAGGTCAATTTTAAATGGGACTCTTCTTATAGCACATAGGTCGACTTTTCAGAGCTCGTATTTATTTTAATGGCACGAGATTTATTTATTTTTACATTTGGTCAAAAAGTTATTATTTACTCGTTCTTTGGGTTTGGAGAGTGGAATTTGCTGGCAGCAGTAATGCATTTCTAAACGAAGATATCACTAGACCTTCGATCTTGTGTTATTTAGCACTGGTTGGTAGCTGGTACCGACGTTTCGGGAGAGCTTATCAGTCCCATCTCCAAGTGTAAAGCAGTCTTAGTAACCTACAAACAACATAAGCCCCATGATGTCCCAGAAGAACGAAGGCCGTCTTGACTACACCGCGACAGAAGCCTGAGATGTCGCAAAAGGCCATTAATTTTACTAAAACTCCTGATGGCTGCTACTACTACAGACACTACCAATTACGGTAAAGGTGGTTTGTAATTATGCTTAAAATAATATTAAATCTCGTGTTCCAAAAAATTGTCTCAACGGTTTTGGCTACGTAAAAAACAAGACTGGACCCACCTGAGCAGGTGTGTTTGGCGGTACTTTCATTTGGGAGTTACCTGATTTGAATTTCGTCTAGAAAAATATTAAGTGAGGAATATCGTGATATTTCTCAGTCGGAGTTGTGCTTTAAATAAAGTCACGAACACTTCTTCTACAACTGTGGCAGTTTATTAGTCTCTCACAATTTTACCATTCGATGTTATACAGGGTGAGCTAATGAGGGCGTTGTTACATAAAATATACATGAATAAAAAATGGGTTGCAAGAATGGGACCACTCCAAGAGTGCACACATTTTGCGCAAGCATATTTTGTACCTTAGCATTCTGCAATGCAATATTACGTAGCTACAGATCAGCAAACTAAAAAAATTCGCGAAAATGACAATACAAAAGCAGTGTGGCCCGTTAAGATGAGCCTGTCTGGGAGGATTAGATGTGCGGGGTGTGGAAGAGAATAGGACTGAGTACTTAAAGTTTGTCGGAAAACAGAAAAAGGAAAGACGTAACTGTTGAAGGAAGAATACTATTAAAAATTATTTTAAAGAAAGGGTTTGATGGCTTGAGCTGGATCAATGTAACGTAAAGACTGCTGGCTTACTGCTGTAGACAGTTTAACAGTTGCTCAGATTCTATGAAGACAGAAGTTGCGCGGAGCTACTTTGATTCTCGGCGAGCAGGATTCCACACTCACATTCAGGCGAACTTAAATATATCGGTGCTTAACATGTCAGGTTATGTGCCTAGCGAGGCACCCTTTCCTTTCAAGGCCATTTGACAGGTTCTTGCCTTTGCAGCAAGAATAACGAAGTGTAAAACCTAAACAATCCCTTAAAACTTTGATATGTGTACTAGAAGGAGAATGATTGCAAACGGTATGCGAGTCCGAATTCCATCGTGTGGTTTTTGTTCTCTTTACTATACAGACGTTTCAGGGGTTGTGTAGTTGTAATCAAGTCCAGATATGAACGAAAACAATTATTAGTCTGTGTCCTGTTTGTTACCGGGTAATAAATGTGGAATACAGAAAGGTGTGAAATTTAATTTGAGCGCTTTGCAGTGCCTATATACGATAGTCATTACAGTTAAATCGATGGTCAGTTACTGCAATAGAGCTTGTGGAAGCGATTGGATTCCTCATTCCCAATCTATCGTTTTAATTAAAAGAGTAAATTTAATTTAGTGTTTTGAATGTTCTCATTTCTTGCAGTCTTCTTTTATAAATATATTGTGTGACAATGGCAAGGAAAACCCAGTCGAAAACGAACGGACGTTCTGCGTGTGAATATTAGGATATCAATGAGTGTTTCTGTCTTGGTTATAAACAGTTATATTATGCGTGCTAAAATAGATGTAGAAGCAAAGCACAGTACTTTTAAGCGAATTACACTGAATCATTAAGATCAGTATCATGAGCGGAAGTTATATTCGTATTAAGTACAGGACTATCTTTAATGAAAATTAGTCAAACGAGGACAGCCAGATTTCTATCATCTTGACCAGATGACCCATGTTATAACGAATGTAACGAACGTGCCGACTCTAGTGACTGCTTCAGTAGCAGCTTTCTATTCCAAGGCCGGTATGTTGTTTCGCATTTATTTCTGTTTCAATACGTGCGTAAATTATGAAAATTAACGACTGTGGATTGCCTACATGACGGTTACATCTGAAGGCTATTAACAGCTTTACATCTTGAAAGTAATAAAGTCCTATTGTGGATTATTATTTTTCAATTTTTCCTTTATATTTTTTTGGAAAATCATTACTCACACTAATAGTGCAGGTAGAGACATACTGTACTTATAAAGCGGTACTGAGTCTCGTGTATTTGTTTTGCATCTCACGTTATTGGCGGAATGAGGGGAGAGAGAACGTAACAAGAAGCATGAGCCAGTTATGCAATGAGGAGTTTCATAGTTTCTATTATTGAGAAATATTATTGAAGGGAATAAGGATAAAGCGGGCGAAGAATGTAACAAGCATGGGGAAGTTAATGACGGCACAAAATATTTTTTCCGATAATCCGAAGGGGAGGTTCTGATGAGAGACCATGTGCGTGAGAGAAATTACAGTAAAAGAGGACATGTGATTAAGAAGTGGATATATGTGTGTCGGGGAGGTTTCACCGACGAGCTGTGATGAACACGGCAGTGAATTACAGATTCCAGAAAAAGCTGGAAATTTCTTGGGTAACTAAAAGACTGTCAGATACTAAAGAGGGATTATGTTCCATATACTAAGTTATATTCTGCTCTATGTACTAATTTGCACTATTCTCCAAATAATAAGCGACAGTTCTAGTAAGAGAAAATTTTAAGCTCTAAGCTTCAAATTTTAAATTTATGAACCCCTGTTGAATTTATAAAGCAGTGTGAAGAGCAATGTAAGTTTGTAAATGAGCATCGTGTCTCAGTGTTTTCAAAACTATGCTGCGCCGAGGCGTTCTACAAATTCATACAAATTTCTCAGTTTTACATTTCTTTCGCTATTGTATAAGACGCATCCCTCTGGGCGTGTCCATAGTAGGGTATATTATACTGCAAATAGGTACAGGTATTTAGTCAATAACACAACATTTTGACTAAATACCTGTACCTGTTTATTTATACACACAACGGGGGTGGCACATTTCAGAAATATTATGCTGCATTAAACCAGCATTGTTCTTGGGTCGAATGACTGCACAATAATCGGTTCTTACTGCGCTCCTTAGACAGAACACACGGCGATGTACAGATGCTTCGCCGCTCAAAAAAATAATTGTGAACCACCCCCTTATCTCATACGTCCCGGAATATGAAAGGAATTTTCAACCTTATTTTGTGTTACGTTCCGTTGTTTAGAATTAAGGGCTCTCATTAGGGAAGTGTATGTGTGTTATATTTTATTATTATGGAATTTATTTTAAGTTAGAAGCATAAACGATTGTGTACTGTATTGATATGGTGTTACTATTAACGTTTGTCACTTTTTTTTCCGCGTGACAAATTCCGATAGCTATTGGGTGGGCCCCACAGCCAATCTGGATGCTTTCGAGAAGAGATTTAAAGATGTTTCAAAAGATTTTCGGACTTTACGTAAGCCAATAGCAAGGCAATATATTGTAAAAACAACACTTAAACTTGACAAAGGTTTAACGTGTGACACCTCACTAATATATACCAGGACTTTTTCCACTATCGCTGAACACGAACACTCATAATGTTTCGAAAGCACACTGCTGTGTTGTTTCACAACGCTAAATACCGGAGGGCTAAAAAGATAAAAGTTACGTACAATGAACTGTTCTGAAGTGTTATATCTCACTACGACATTGAATTGTTATGTCCTCTGAAGTTGCTGTGTTACTTTTGCTTGTATAATGGTTTAGCCTGATGATAGCTTTAGTATAAGGCCGAAACATGTGACCAGCTATTTTAAAAATAGTTTTTAACAATAAATTTCTGTCGGTTTAGTGAAAAATGCATTTGTTTCCAACTTTTCACTCTAGCGCCGTTGCTGGGGTGCAGAGAAAACCCATTCCTGATGGGTCGCACGAGCACTCTAATAACGTTTGTTATCTCTCCCTCCAAGTTTATGTTTTACTGAAACCTGAAAATACAAAGGCAAGTAGCCTATCAAAAAAAAATGCAGGTGATATTTAGGAGCTTGTTTGTGTTTAGACATCAGTACAGGAATGCCGTACATGTGGGACAGGTGCATGTATTATAATGCACACAAGTGTCTGAGGAATCAGGGTCAGTCTGCTGCCAATGTCACGTACATGGAAACTTAAGGATGGACATGACAAGACTCTGTGGCCTTAGATATTATTCGATTCATTACAGACTAACTTGAGATCTAAGCCAAATGTCAGAACGTGGCTATATTTGTTTTCCTAGCCTGCCTGGGGCCGTAGTATCGAGAGGACTGTGAATTTAGGTCTTAAAATGACAAATTAAAGATAGTAGTTATTTCCATGGAAAACGATGTTGGATATTTTACTTCTTGTACCGTCTGTCGTCTCGAAGAATCGGGATTTCGATATCCTCCAGAGGCAAGAAATTTTTCTTTTCCCCGTGTCTTCCAGATCGGGCCTAGGTCACACATCAAGCCTATTATGATTACCAGGGTCACTTTTCCAGGGGGTAAAGTGACATGAGCGTGAACCTAATCCCTCACTTCCATCTGGTGTCAAGTTGAAGGTGGTATAGATTTAAACCTCCTTTCCCCGAACGTCATACCTGTCGCAATTCATCTTAAACACAAGAAAACTTGACCCGTAAACATAAAGACAGAATTTTGACCTTTTGCTGACCGTGCATCTCAGTGTATTTATCTCAGTATTTAACCAACTTGATGCACAAAATTTGTTTCACAATAAGTTTTGTTTCATGCCTATACATGTTTCGAGCACCATGTGCTCATCATCAGGAGGTCAAAATTGCATTACACAGCCTCTGGTATCATCACACCTATAGGTGATGAGCACATGGTGCTCGAAACATGTATAGGCATGAAGTAAAATTTATTGGGAAACAAATTTTGTGCATGAAGTTGGTTAAATACTGCGATAAATATAAGGACAGACGTTTTTTCGTTCCGTTACGTAAGTGGCAATTTCAACGGCACAAACTGACGTCATGCTGACATTAATTTCCTCTGCATTGATGTACTTCAGCTTGATACACGATGAAGATAGTCCGCGTTGTCCAAAAACAATCTTCGAAATTTTGCCTACGTTTGGCTCATGGGCCGTGTCTTTATAATTTGTACGTATTTAAGGCAGTTCATGGTTTATTCAATGAAGTTTTCATTTACATATTTTGGCACGTTTTGTTCCCAAGTTTTACCAAAACATACACTTAACTAATACCGAACTGCAGTTCATTTATAGTGCAATTGTGCATATAAATGTAGTATTCCGGATATTAGTGCGTTCTGACCAAGAATTGTTTAACTAAATGAAAACAACGAGAAAATGAACACATTAACTCCACTGAACACCATTCTGATTTTGTTGACAGCCGTTCTACTCTAAAACAAGCTTCTCTTTTTGAACGCAGCAACAAGATTCAGTATTTGTTTCACAAGATCCCGCGATTGCGCGTGAATTACGTCCACATTCCTTGAGTCTTGACACCGAATTGTAATTCTTAATTAGGTTTATAGTGTTAATATATTAAGAAGGTTTTTTTTAAATGAAGAGCCATTTAAAATAAAGCCGATAATGGTCTATTTGAGCATACAACTATGTTTTTGTGTAGAAATTTGCTGTCGTTAAATCGAGATGAACGGAAACTAATTTCACCTTACGACTTTAACGTACACATTTCTTCTCTAATGTAAATACCGTTTAAATAGTTCAGTCAATTTCGACAATGAAATATAAACACGAGCAGGAAGACGAATTTGACAGAGAGTTGTTGTCTGTACAATACACTTATAAAATTATTAAATATGAAGTTTCTTTGGGGGTAAATATAAAGAAGTCTTCTAAAATGTGATTTCGTAATTTTTTTTTTCAGAAGATAAATGAAATATGTTTCTCCTAAAGGTCGATAAAGTTTTGTTGAACTGTACGGCGTCACGTCGTAGAAGACGGTGGAGACAGTCATAATGTTTCTATACAAGAATCTTAATTTGAATTTTCGGCACGGAAACGACACCTCGTAGGAAATAAGCGAGCGCACAAAGAAACGAAAGCTAAGATGTCGCAACTGTACTTTGAGAATTTCATTGCCGATGGTTGATTTATCTGTATCTATTTACATTCACGCTGGGACGACTGTCCTTTCCCCATAGTTCCATAAAGCAGTGCTTGGCGCCTTACCTCATGTCAAGTCCAAGAATACAAATGATTTAGTTTGCATGACAGGGCAGCGTTGGAAGTATCATGGAATTTTTATAAGTTACGACACTCACGCCTACATCAGTTGAATCTCATCATCATTTTTTTATTTCACTCATACCTTGCACATTCTCACAGACACTACATCTACCAAAGAAATGCACTTAATAAAATGCAATTCGTAACAATTAATTTCTCAGGGTGTATTCTAGAACAAAAGTGTATATTTATCTCAGTATTTAACCAACTTGATGCACAAAATTTGTTTCACAATAAGTTCTATTTCATGCCTCTACATGTTTCGAGCACATGTACTCGAAACATGTAGAGGCATGAAATAAAACTTATTGTGAAACAACAATTTTGTGCATCAAGCTGGTTAAATACTGAGATAAATATACTGAGATGCACGGTCAGCAAAACGTCAAAAAAGTGCTTTTTAGTCACACGAACGATGTACGTGGTGATGGCTCGAGTCTGTTCGACTGATATATGCTGTCAATTGCTGTATGAGTGGCACAGCAATAACTGTTTGAATAGTAACACGTCTCTCTATCCTTACAGAGGTCTATGCTAATATCCATATAAAGAAAACTTATTTAAATTAATATACACAACTGATTACCTTTTTTTGTTCTTCGTCATGGATTTGGGTGGCAAATATTTTTATGTATTTTAAGACAAATCTATATCACACAGCAGAAGAGCATAAAACGAGACAAATGTGACACTGACAATGTCATAGTGGCACGTAAGGGGAGCTGGAAGTATAGCTGTATTCATTATTAACCTCGGTGATAGAGGAGGGTCAGTGGTCAAAGCCACGCCCCGGCCATTTTACAGCTTGGAAGAACCCTGGTATTCATTGACTAGGAGGTTGGGTGGGCCTCAGAGACGGTCTTGACGATTTTGGAGAAGGTAATAATTTCTTGCCCCTGTCGGGGTTAGATCCCTCCCAGATCGTCCAGCTCATAGCTGGTCATTATCCAGTGTGTTATCCTGGTTTCATAAATTATTTAGCCATTAGTTTCTTTATCCTTCACTTCTACGTTATCAAATGCGATTCAGATTTTTGTAGAGACACAAGAAACAATAATGACAGTTAATTGCTTATTGAGGTTTACGTGTCAATTTCAGAGTCTTTTTCGAAATGGTAAGCTAGCATTGCACATATGATCTTAGAAATTTAAGAAATTATACGAATTAATTTTCGAGTTATTTGATTATAATACTCTGTCAATAGACCTCCCTAGTCGTTGCTCCTTTTAGAGGAAACAGAGGCTATTGGGGCAGAGCCACTCCTAGGTGGTCTGAATGTAACCCTCATTGTTTTCCTTTGTTTTTCAATCGTCTAGCCCAGGGACTGGCAATTATTTTTTAATATTTGGGGTATTTTCAATTGACCGCGGGGTGCTGAGTCTCGCAAAAGTGATTCTGTAGTAGAAACCTTATTAAAAAGATGTCAGTTTCCTTTTTTTTTTTTTTTTTTTTTTTTTTTTTTACAGGGTTTCCTTTAATTTTTTAAATTTTTTTGTTTTTAACGGGTTTTTTGTTGGACACTTTGCGCTAGTTGTTCCTTCATACCGTGGGATAACATCACAAATTTTTC
>Ga0123354_10000760_pt1 | contig 34872 bp, 25 predicted proteins | sample TergutLab28metaG_2_FD_97872 | JGI IMG/M metagenome (GOLD analysis project Ga0123354, IMG submission 97872) | Labiotermes labralis P4 segment gut microbial communities from Petit-Saut dam, French Guiana - Lab288 P4 | ecosystem: Host-associated > Arthropoda: Insects > Digestive system > Gut ... | reverse complement strand
GAGGAATAGATTTGTTTAATAATTTTCAATGATAACACAGGTCTGAGAAAACGTATCATATAGGTGAGTGAATTTACTTTAGAGGTGATTAAGTCTATATGTTTCCCCCATGTCATTGTGGATACTAATATGACGCCTAAAAATTTAAAGGAATCAACCGTGTAAATTTTCTTACCAGTATTACCACTAGTATTTTTTTGCCAGTTATCCATATAGGAAGAAAACCCAACTTCTTTTGCTTTCTCTTTCAGTTCACCTTATACATCTGAAGTATCCCTCTTTATTCTATCCATGATGTTTATATCATCTGCATATCCAATTAATTGCTCTGATTTATGAAATATTGTTGATGTGGTTTGTACTGACAGTTGCCTCATTATGTATTCCAGTGCTATATTAAAGAGGCTGGGTGCCAGTCTGTCTTCTTGTCTTAATCCAGTTCCTACCCTAAAGCCATCCGTCATAATTGTTTCTACCTTTACACAGTAAGTTGAGTTTTCCATAGTTGCTTTCATAAGCCTTATCAGTTTATTCGGAATTCCAAAGTGCGCCATTATTGCGTACAGTTTGTTCCTTTGGTTACTGTCATATGCTTTCTGAAAATCAAAAAAGATCTGATGTATCTCTACATTATGTCCCAGGCTTTTTCCAATAAATTTTTAACTGTAAAAATTTGGTCTGTAGTCAATTTTCCTGTTCTAAATCCTGCTTGGTATTCTCCAATTATAAGTTCAGTGTATTTTTTAAGTCTATTATTAATAACTGCATTTAATATCTTATACCCTGTACATAGTAATGATATTCCTTTGTAATTTTTGCATTGCAGTTTGTCTCCCCTGTTTTTATATATTGGTACTATAATGTTCTCTGTACAGTCCATGGACATCTTCTCTTCCCTCCATATTCCCTTAATCAGGCTATGTGTTTTATTAATTAATAGTCCTCCTCCTTTCTTATAAAGCTCCATGTGGATATTATCTATGCCAGGTGATTTGTTGTTATTCATAGATTGTATTGCCATTTCTATGTCCAGTATGTTTGGAGGTTCTTCTTCCAGTTCCTCCTCAGTGTCTGCTTGGTTTATTTAGGTAGCCTCTAAAGGATTGCTTTTGTCTGCTGTTGCTGGGAGGTTAACAGATCTTGAAAGTAGGTTTTCCACCTAGTCTTTATTTCTTCCTCCTTAGTTAGGATCTCATTATTTGTGCCTCTGCAAAGGTCCATATGTGGTTGGAAACTGGCTTTTAGTGATCCAACCTCCTTGTATGCATTCCTGATTTGTTTGTCCTTGATGTTTTCTTCTATGTCCCTTATACGATTATCCATGTGAGTTCTTATCCTGTTTTTACATATTTTATGGGCTATTTTCTGCAACCTTTTGTATTCCATTCTTTTAGCTCAAGTTGGTCTGTCGATCCATTTCTTATATGCTTCATTCTTTTCCTCTAATGCCTTATGACATTCATCATCAAACCATTCCCTCCTCTCTGGTTTTGGTTGGTACCTTATTGTTTGTTCTGCTGCTTCCATTATCACCTCTTTTAATTGTGTCCAGTCTTCCTCTATATGGCTTTCCTCCTCTGTTACCCATTTGGTTTCTAACTTTCCAAATTCTTCTTCCAGTTGCTGCTGGAACCTCCTAACCATGCTGACTTCTCACAATGCATCTACATGGGGCCTTCTTGTTGTTATATTTGGTTCATATTTACTGTATGCTATTTTGCATCTGTATCTCCCTCTAACTAAAAAGTGGTCAGATTTGCTGCTTGCTTCCCTACACGATTTCATGTCTAAAATGCTGCTTGCTTTCCTTTTATCAATTAGTATGTGGTCAATTTGATTATTGGTTTTTCCATCTGGAGACCTCCATGTTTGTTTATGAATTTCTTTATGTAGGAAGCAGGTTGAGGATACCACCATGTTTTTTTGCTGTTACAAAATGTACTAGCCTCTGCCCATTGTTATTTGTGTTTAAAAGCATGTTATGCCTACAAATTACTCCTTGGTAGATTTATTCTCTACCCACTTTGGCGTTCCAGTCCCCCAGCACTATTTTTATATCATTAGAGGGACGTAAATTATATATATCTTCTACTTTCTGATAGTAGGCCTCCTTTTCCAACTCTTCCTTTTCTTCTGTGGGAGCATGCACATTTATGAGGCTTATATTTTGGAATGCTGTTTTAATCCTTAACACACATATTCACTCATCAACTGCCCTAAAATCAAGTACATTCTGTTTCATATTCCTTTCAACTACAAATGCCACCCCAGATTCTCTGGTTCCCTCTTCTTTGCCACTGCAAAACAGTGTATGTGATTTCATATCCATTATGTCTTTGCCCTGCCGGCTTGTTTCCTGTAATGCCATTATGGCAAGTCTGTATTATTTTAACTGAGAAAGCAGTGGTAGCAGTGATCCGGTCTTGAATAATGTTCGAACGTTCCATGTACCAAAAATCAATTCCTTTTCCTTGCAGCCAGGTCGTCTATTTGTTAAACCTGTCCGAGGCATCTCTGAGGTTTCCTGAACACAAGTTCTTTTCCGGGGTGGGGTCGTCACCCCCACGCCCAACCCCCAACCTGGAGGACCAGGGTGTTGCTTTTTCTCTGGGTCATCACCTTTGACCTGTCCAGCTTGGGTAACCCTGCCAGTAGCTATGCTACCGCCGGCTTAGCTCTCAGGATCATTTGACCACACAAGCCTGCACCACATTGTCAAACTAGGGACACCTTTGGGGGGACTTAGGAAAACACCCATAGAAAATCATTTTATATGCTTAGGCAACAAGGAAGTTTATTACATTTTTAAGACATGTTGCCCAATTTCTGTTTTATTTTTCACAAAATGCTGTTTATTTCATAATTGTATTTTTTATGTTCAAATACATTTTTCAAACCATTTTAAAAATCGGTCATACACAACCTGTAATATGTTTTAAAATCAGCCCTCACACACAGTTGGTTTTTAAGATATGTTTGAAAATTGGTAACTCGAGGGGATCTGTCACCTGAAAATAATATGTTTTGTCATCAACCATGCATTTACATTTAACTACCCACTCTGGTTGGTTAATGAATTTTGGTACATTTTAAAAGTGCCGAATGATGCCGTGATCCTGTAATTGTCCTGTTGTGTGATGTTCTACCAGTATACTCGACATTCTGCCAGTGAAGAGGAACGGCTTGAAAAGTTGCATAGCATCCTGAACTCCTTAGAAACAAGAATTCCAAAAGTTCTGCTGAAGAGAGTCGAAGAAGATCCTGATCTGAATTTGGTAAGTGTTAATCATCATGTTGGATATTAATATCTAAAGTGAAAGTGGCTAATCATAAATGTGCGATTGATATTTTAATAAGAATCACATTAAGATTTTAAATATTACGTCTCTGTAGAACCTGAATGTGTTTATTACGAATCGTCATTGTTATTGAGTTGGTACGTTTAATTTGCTGTTATACGCATAACTTCCATTGTTGCATTTGCTCATAGCCCCAGTCACAATCCTCCTTGCTTATACTGACATGTTCAGCTCACTCCATTTATATTGAATGTATGTGCAAATGTTTCTATTACCTCAATACCCTAGAACGATACTACATATACAGAGAGTTTACAAAAAAACAATCACCTAAATGACGAACACACTATATCCCCCAACAAGATCTTAGATGCTCTGCTCGCACCCGACCAACAGTAATCCCGCACCCCCCCTCCTCCCCCCACCCACAAAACGGTAACACCACCGAACCACCACCCCGTCGCAGATCTAACTACCCACACGTAGTGCACGCATACCGTTATGCTGCCACATACAAATAACAACCGAACAAACTAGACAAACCTGCATAAATACGACACGTTAAGCCAGGGAATACAAGTGACACCAGACTACGGATATATAACCAACAGTGAAATATCACAGTGCCAAGTGACAATTACCAACACAGTGCCAAGCGACAATTACTAAGCAGGTTTGGGACCCAGTCACCGAACCGCCAAATATGACGCTAATGGAGTAGAACGCACACACTCCCTAGATGGAAGACAAGTACACGCACACACAAAACGGACTGGACACAGAGATCATCACAGATACAAAGGATAGAGAGCACACACGTAAGTACATACATTCAATTACCACTTAATTACAACTCGTCACACCAGTCACCTACACACACACACACTGACCCACATCAGCTCTTATTCTTTGATTTTTCTCCTCTCCACAGAACCCATAACAAAAGCCCATCAGCAGTAGATATCAGATATGGACAAACAGTAGCTGGAGACCCACATAGCACAGCAGCGAGCAGACATACTTGAGCTGCACCCCCAGGATAACGCACATCACAGATACCCCCCTTCCCGTGCCCCTTAACAATAGCATATAACAAACATCACAGATGCTGAGATCTCACCATTGTGACATACCCATACCAATCCTGTAAAGCACTACCACCATACTTTCTGATGTAAACCTGATGATGGCCACATTAGGCCGAAACATGTAGTTTACTTCATCCTTTATTAAACATCTTTTTAGATATTGTTGTGTTATTGACTGATACCACCTACACCTATTGAATTATATGGGGTCACATTCCAGATGACCATAATATTAATATTGACTGCTCTAACAGCCCTGTAATGTATCATAGAGGCTGCTAATTATATTTCCTTGTCATTATACAAATTGAAGTAAATCTTACTCTTTATTCATTTCAGAATGTGGGAACACATAATTCTGGACGTAACTGTACCCTGCTGAGCGAGGGAGCATATGGAAGTAATGGCTATACAAGAAGGCGCAGTTTCAATGTACACAGAAAGTGAGAGCTAGAAAACTCAGATGAAGAGTGCAGGGTGTTTGATAAATGTCAGCACATACAAAATGAGCTTGCAGAGTATGGCAGTGATAAATGTACAATCAAATGAAATGGTTGCACAATTTATGATCCTTCCATGCGCTATCCGTGTAAATATTGTATGAAGTGGTTGCGAGGAAATTAAATTAAATTACACATGATGAGGCACATGGGCACTCTACCCCATGTCTAAAATCTGTGCAAAACAGTTCGCCTTCAATTCAAATTTGAAGTTACATTTTTGGTGTAAACATGGCTTTCAGTAGTCCAAAGGAAACTGAACTGGGACCGGCATAGGAAACAAGGAAAGCAGATTAAGGGTTTGTCTAGAAGTTATGGTACACACATTGATTGATCGTTAACTTTGTAATAAGACTGTATGGTTTGGTTTTTGTGATTGTAATTGACACTACTCCTGGAGCATTGGCCAGGGTGTGGATTAATTGGCACATGAAAGTAGACTTCATTGTATGCTGAATATCCTCATGGCTTTTACCTCTGCTACCTCCTCATGTCCCAGCCCAGCCATTTCAACAGTCCATTAGCATTTTGCGTTGTTGCACAGTAAAATGACTATCACATTATGCATATGGTCAAGAAATCACATGCATTGTCTAATAACAGATGGGCAAGGGTAACATAGTTGATATAGTGACTTTCTATGGACTAGACAGTCCAGGGATCGAATCTCGGGGGGGGGGGGGGCAAGATTTTCTGCACCCCTCCGGACTGGCCTTTCTGTACAGTGGTTACCGGGCCTCTTTTCCAGGGGTAAAGCAGCCGGTGCGTGGTGTTGACTGCCACCCACATCTAGCGTAAAGGTTAAGGATAGACTGGAGCTGTATCTCTACTCCCTCTCAGGCCCTTCATGGCTTGTTCTAGGTTGAACTTTACATACTACTACTGCTACCACCTAGTAAGAGAGTTAAGACATTGTTTGATCAAAGCATTTTCACAGTGAAAAATTGATGGCATTGGCAGAGTACCAACTTCACATTTTAAACCTGTATGATAAGTAAATAAATTAAACTACATGGTCAAGATTATTATTGTGTGTGAATACCCATGCAGTGCCAATAGTGGACAACTTTATTTTGAAATTGGCTGCTAGGATTTTGAGTGCATGTAGAAAGTGTCTTTGGATGAAAGTTATTTGTCTGATCTAACCTCTTGGTCATCCATCTATTGCCTTTGTGAACTAAGTACATACCAGGTTAGGTTCCATTGTATTATGCAAATATTTGTGGATGTGTCATAGTGTGATATTACTTACTGAAATTGATACAAAGGTGAGTTCTGATATAATTTAATTATGTATGGTCTCACTTCTATGAGCATAGCTTAAAATATTTCTTTTTGCATTTTTAAACACCTCTGTAAATGTTCTGAGCATACATAACCTTCAGTTAGGGTTGCCATACACTGGTACAAGTATTTACAGTGGTTGGCTAACGCTGTCATATATTGGCACACCTTTCTGAAAGCTAAATCTTAGATTATTGTAACCACAGGGTACATTACGACAGTGAGAAAGGTGTCTGTCAGCTGGAAAATAAACTTCTGTTGCTTTAGTCCAGTAATTGACACTGTCAAGCGCTAGTGCAGTTGTGGTGTTTAATATCACTGTAAATACATTTTTTTTTTCATTGTTACACCGTGCATGTTTTTGAGTTACTCAATTATTATACCAACTACTGCACATATATAAAATTTATAAAATTTACACATTAAAACATTAAAACCGCTCCGACATGTTTTGGTCCTAGGACCATCATCAGGGAGCCATATCGTCCTTGCTAAAGTCACACTATAAAAAGTGTGCATTCTGTGCTTTGTTGCAACGCAACGAAGCACAGAATGCACATCCATAGCAGGGCACTCTTCACAGCATGACATTACACAACACGGAATGCTGCCACAATACCCAATTGGTACAGCAAAATTAATGTGACTTTATCAAGGACGATATGGCTCCCTGATGATGGTCTTAGGACCGAAACATGTCGGAGCGTTTTTAATGTTTTAATGTGTAAATTTTATAAATTTAATATATGTGCAGTAGTTGGTATAATAATTGAGTAACATTTTGCTTTTGTCTGCTAGCAGTCACGCAAAGAGTGAATGACAATATTTATGATTAAATTGTTCGCGTTACAGTTTTACACACATTGTTGAGTACGGTGTGGGAGATATGTGAAGTGTGTCGACAGGTGGTTCGCTCTCTATCAGACACTGGGTCAATGAAAAGTTCTGGATGCCCAGTGGTGGTACAGTTGCAGTGTCGTACAGGCAAGGATGGGTGTTATAAGGATGGGTGCATTAAGGGAATTGTACAACTAAATTATTTTATCTGACAGTTCACAGTTGTACTTTACTTAGACTCGTTTACAGACACCAACATATTCACACAAACAAATTATTCAGTTGTACGTAAACATAAACCCACCCACACGTTTCAGCAATATATTACCGTACTCAGGAAGACCTCAATAAAAAAGGAATATATACATAAATTTCACTTGCATAATTTTAAAAATATGTAGTAACAACTATTAATATATATGGATATTATGAGTAGTGTGCTGTTGATGTATTCTTTGGCTAAAATACATCAATATGCCATCATTTGCAGTGTGTCATTATGTGTATGCAGACATCTAATACTGATGTTCCCGATTTGGAAGGGTCAAGTCCTGTAAATGTGGTTGGAATTTGAAATTGGGGCAGAATAAAAATATGGACATAGCCCTAGTTTTTGTTCACATAACACACATTGCATGCTCTGGTTTCTTCAGTGCTGTTTTTTCTTACAGTACGTAATCCTTCCATATGCGGCCATCCACTCTCAGACAGGTTCAAGACGAATACCTGAACAAATGTGTGGACTTCTACAGCTCTGCCACTTTCTTCGTTGGAGAACTATGAATTGCAGCTAACGCACATGTTTCAAACTGTGTCACTTTCCTACATAGGACACATGAATACATGGCACATAGTACATACATAATATTAAGAGTTACATATCCACTCGACATTTTAACATATGTTTATTCTGCTCTAATTTTAAATTTGAACCACGTTTATTGATCCTTCTGGGTTGAGAACATTCATATAGATGTCTGCGTACATAACAACAGCACAAATTGTAAATGAAGACATATCAACAAATTTTAACCAAGAATATTTCAACATCATACTAGCCATTACATCCATATTATTATATTTGTAGCTGCTGGTATATTTATAATACAGTACATGTGAAACTGGTGCGTTAATAAACAATCTTTGCCACCAAATTGTTGAACATTGTTTCATTGTTATTGATTTTGGCTGGGAGATGTTTTGGCCATAGCTGTCGGCCTTCTTTCACAGAGCCCACAAGTTTATCAACATGTGCAGCTGATGTGTAAATTATGTGGAAGGGGGTCCTCATGTCAGTGTTCAAATAAGGTTAAAATTGTAATTAAAATGTTAAAATTCTTAAAATCTGTTTACGGTTAAATACATTGTAAAATTATTTTAATTAGACATTGGTGTAATTTGCTATATCCAAACATCTGTATTTCAACATTTGTTCATTTCACATAAATCCTAGAATCAAGTTGCAGGTATTTCTTGTTCAGGCTGTGAATGGAAACACTGTGCAACAGCGTGACAACAATTATTATATATGTAATATAGTTGCATGGGAAATGTACAATATTAAATTTGGTGTATTTGTGTTGTATATTGCTTTGCATTGAAGTCTCCCTGCGGATGATGATGATGATTGCTGAAAAAATGTAGGAGGGTTCATTTTATGGATAACTTATATTTTATTCTGTATATGATGGTGTATATGAAGGACTGTAAGCACAGTGCACAGAATGAATAATATTTGCTTAGACTGTTTCATTTGATTGCATGCTGTGTGGCATCTGTTGCCATTCTGCTTTGCTGTGGGTCGGGGTCCACACCTTTTGTTGCAGTGTGTTGCAGTTAATACCAAGTTTTTACTCACCACATTTACAGAAAATGCTGGGTAAAGTTTTTGTTTGCCTCGCCAACGTGTGTCGCTCCTAACACACCGCTTGTTGCACATCGAAGCTGCATAGTTTAAAACAAGCCAAAAGGAAGTGACTATCAGATGTTATCCAATAAAATAACATACCTAAAATGTGGCTCAGTTAATGCTGTGTACTGTCTGTGTTACTTATAAAAATGGACAAACTAGTTTTCTTGAGTTCTAGTTAATGTTGTACATTTCATTCCTTATTCTGTACATAAATATATTTTTGTATATAATTGAATAAGAGTGCTGTCTTGATGATAATCAATGTGTCTTCCTCGGCATGAGGTGTGAGCATACACAGTCTAGTGTATGGTGACAGGGAGACACATGATTCAGAGAGGGATTGGACACTGCAGTCATGTACAAGCTGTCTGACCCATGTCAGAGCATGGATTTTGAGACCTGTCTGTAGTCACTGTAACACCATGTCGTATTGTTGACTTCCTGAGCCTGACAACTCGAGATTCATACAGGCAACCAGGGATATAGCGGCCAGGGCGTGAAGTTGACCACTCACTTCCATGTCATGTTGAGGTTGAGAGTGAGTGGAGCTATGCCTCTGCTGCCCCCAGATGCCTGTGTGGTGTGGACAGGGATAACAGTACCTTTTTAAAGGCAAGTCGTAAAGTCTTAACAGAATTGATGACACCACCTAAGGTAGCACAATATACTTCATCAGGCTACCTATTCTAATGTAAATATTACTGTAGGGGGCACGCAGTGGCACAGTTGTTTGAAGCACTGAGCTACAAGCCGGGAGTTCACGGGTTCGATTCCTGATGATGTCATTGGAATTTTTCATTAACATAATCCTCCTGGTCGCACTATGGCCCTGGGGTACCGAGGCCATAGTACCAGGAAATTTTACTTGGAGGATAAAGGTGGCCGGTGCATAGGGGTGACAACCTTACCACCTTCATGTGCTGATTGTCTTGAAATCTGAGAGCCTGAACCTCCTGGAACCCTCAGGACCTGTCCAGGTCTGTCATGGGATTGCTTTATTCTAGCGCTCCTGTCATTCCTGTAAAGCATGTTCTGTGACTAACAGCTATGGGCCTTTCAATATTTTTGCAATGTTACCTGCAGTAGTGTGCCAAAAAATCTTAAAACATAGCTGTGTCACACTTTGGACAGTACACAGTGGTAAATTTTTTATAGCCTTTCAATTGTGCATGTATAGTGCATCCCTTGTGGTTACCACTGTTCAGAGCACTGGGGCTACAGTGGGATGTCCCAGCAGATGCAGGGGTTCTGTGTGATAAAACTGTCTTGCTCTTTGTGGCAATGAAAGAATGAACTGCTTTACCTGCAGTATGTTCTGTATTTTGACATAGGCGGTCCCAGAAAACATCTTCATAAGCCAGTTTTGTGTGCCAAAGAACATATAATGCTTTGCAACATGTATCTCACAGTTCTTACTTTTATTCACTGTTTTTGCATTTTACTTAATGTCTTGTTCACCTGCATAGTTACAGCAGAGTTATCGGTCTCTACAGTTGCATTGTTATGTTATTTTGTAAATCTTCTCTGATGTACGTATATTGATAACAGAAAGTAACATTCTTTGGTCAAAGAATGCTGCAGAAGAGTGTAAGGCAGACCAGGCTAGCACAATCTAAGTGTAACTTCAGAATGTACAGTTGTTAGGACAGAGTGGCCAGTCTTACCAACTGTATATCTGTGGGCATAGCTTGCTTGCGTCTGTTCCGTCAGTCAGCTGGCTCTATGCCACTGTTGTCAAGGAATTACCCAATTGTACTTTTTGATTGGGGTGCACATGGTACAAAGTATGAGCATTCATTGGTAGAAGGTTCAGAATAGAAGAACAATTTCTTCCACCATTTCGCAGATTGACTTTGGAATAAATGGTGTGGTGGCATTTGATGTGATTGTTCAAGACCAGTTTTGTGTTTGTTGGAGTCCATTGCTGAAGTTGGCTTTCCCTTCCCACAGGCTGCTCACAAAGCTGGTATCTCAGCTATGTTGTGTGCATGCGGCGTACTTTGAATTACATGTCAAATAAATGTCCCGATTTTATGGCCAAGAACTCTTTCTTTCTTTTTCTTTTCTTTTCTCTCTCTCTTTTTTTTCTTTCTTTCTTTCTTTCTTTCTTCCCCAAGGCAGTTTCTCTCCTAATCTTAATACATGTATGGTGCATTTTAGTTTCTTTAAAATATGTTTAGACAACTGTTTCTGTTTGGCATTATGGTACAGTCTACCTGTGGAAGTGGATGCCTGCAGATTACCAGCAGACCTGGGACTTGAATGCCACACACACACACATATTCTTTTGACCTCAGTGAATCTTGTGGTCTTATCCACATCTGCAGGGTGTATGCCATGTATACTTCAGATTTGTACAAGTAGCCATGTTTTTCCACACACAAATTAAATGCTTTCATTCTGTATTTGTGTGCCTTCCTTTTGTGTATATACAGTCAAACTTAGTTATAACATCATGAAAGGGACTGAATATTTTGTGTCTTAATAAAACAAGTGTTGTTATAACCTATGAGTATCATATTATGGTGAACAGTGGCGAATTGGTACCACATAAAATATGACATATGGAGGTGCTGCATAAACAATGTTATTATAACCAGGTTCAAATGTACTTGGAAGAATATGCAACTATAAAAGGCCCATATATTTTTGTTACTTCCTTGCAACACATATTCATGTCAAACTGTCAGTTTCTGGTGTATCATTTATGTGCTGTATGGTTACAGGTAGCCAAAAGTCTGGCTAAATACATCCTTGATTATTTCTGCATACTTTGGTATGGTAAATGGATGACCTTTCCCCCCATGCCAAACGTGCCGAATTGAAAAATTGAAATAAATTCCTTTAAGCTTAGTAAAGACAGTCAAGTACGTGTAATGAGTCAATGGAAATTAGACCCATGGATCGACCCACTCTACATTTTCCTCTGTCAGTTATATTCCTCATCCAGCACATTTCCTTAAATTCCCACCTTACCACCAGTCCTCTGTTCACAGAAATGATGGCAGCAATAACTTTCTCTAGTGACAAGCACTTCGGTCTGGTTTGACATTAGCAAGGGGTGTTGGTGGAACTCACCATCGATGGCCTCAGAATACATCTTACCATTTCTTTACCACATCCTGGCCACCCACATCTATTGGCGTCTCTATGCTCGGGATTTCGACCTTGCGTGATCGCCCGTTTTAATGTCACTGTCTCGACCTTACAAGAATTATTCTGACAAATCGGAAATCAGATCACGTGGCTGGCGAGTCGGCGCCTTTCATCCTCCTAATCTGGCGTATACAACTCTCAGCTCAGTTAAACGCTTTCATTAAGCTGAAAGGTCGAGTTGTGACGATGACGCTATTTGCCTCGAAGCGTCAGGATTAATTATCCACTGCCGCAGATCATATCCCAACAGACTCTACGTTCTTTGTTCTACTCTCATGCATGTTCCCGCCTTTAGACGTGACGGGGGCCACGTAAATTATGAAATTAGCTAAACTGAATGATTTCTTTATCTTACATTTTAACCCAGTTTACACTTGACAAACACACATATTGGATTGTGTGGTATCTTTCCGTACGGGAATGATGACAAGTTATTTTATACCACGCTTTGTCCGCACTTGTGCCCACTGTAATCCGTGGTTGTGCCGGATTCTCTGCTAAATTGTCATCCTTGGGTGTAATCGATCATTACATGTTCGTTTGATTAATCAAAAGAAACGTCACTGCAGTTAGTTTTGGTCAATTCTGATGTAAGTGCTATGCCGAGGTGCACATTTGCGTAATTATAATTGACATGGAGGAAAGGAAAGAAGACGCACCTCCGAGGAAAGTAAGTGCTAAGTATAATTTTTTTGTTACAATATAACTGTGGTGTCGTAATTGGTGTTATAACCTTGTTTTATCAACGGCCGTGGTGCTTTCGTCACAAGTCGAGATTGCACTCATGTTTAATAGCTTAATTGATATTATTTGTGCTCTAATAGGTGTTGATTTACATTGTTATGATTTTTTAAACTAACAATTATGGCGTTTTCAGATAGTAATGTGGGTAATGCTGTTGCAACTTTTCAGTTGTCTCTGCGGTTCAGAAGTAATACTGGATTTAGTCGAGCCTCGTTTAGTCACAAGGTCACACAGCATACAGTACCCTAACCTGTAATTGCGTTTTTTTTTTTTAGTTACGGTTACTGGATCAAACAGTTTTTCATATCAGATTGCGAATTACGAAGACGCCATTACAAGAATGAGATTCTAAACCAGCAACTACTGTGGTATAAATATGGGAAGTTTTTACATTAAGAACGAGTGCTGTGGCAATGTGCAGTCGGTTGAGGTACTGAACTTGGCCTTGGTATCGTTACCATGTGCTAATGTTTATAGCATTTTTAATGCTTGTAAAATACATGATATTTATGACTTCATATATCTTTGCCACAAAGCCCCATGAATTTCTAGGAGATCTGGTCACTGGTGAAGAAGATGTATATTCCAAGTTCTTTAAACTCTCTGAAGTCTGAGAAAAAGATAAGATTTCTCTCTCCAGTTTTTTGGAAGAGTATTGCTTTCTTTGAAGATTCCCAGGATTCCCCTACTAGTCCTTCTGGCAGGAGCAGATGAGTATGGAGCATTGGTGAAATGATGCTGGCAGGAGAACCAAAGTTGTTGGAGAAGGACCAGTGCCATTTTGTCTACAAATTTTACAGTGACTGATCAAGGGTCAAACCTGGATCTACATGATGAGAGACTGACAACTAAGTGCTTGAGACACGGCCCACTTGTTTTGAAGGCTGAAATTCATGATATGTAAACATCCAATACCTGCCTCACAGAAAACACTATGTGTTAGAGGCTCTGCCTGGATTTGTGAATATACTGTGGATTAAATGCAGAGTTTCTTAATGTGGAAACTGATGGTAAATATGACATCCATTCTGCAAAAAAGCTGATACCTGTGGTAACAGCATTGCCTTTAAAAGGTCAAAACTCTGCTTTATCATGAACTGTTCAATTTATATTGCAGCGGTACCGAAAAGAGGAGTCGAGTTCTGAATCTGAGGATGATTATGTGCCGTATGTGCCAGTTAGGGAACGTAAGAAACAGCAGTTGAAGAAACTTGGACGTTTGAGTCAGGTAAGCAACATTTTAATGATTCTTTAGATTTTGAATATTCTGATATATATATATATATATAACCCTCTTTTTGATTTGCAGAAATGTTCTTTTGTGATTACTGCCAGTTATGCAATAATATACATCTTATTTATTGATCATTTTATGACAACGACTCTGAATGTAGTGCAGGGAGACACAGACTGCCAAAAAATCTAGGAGCCACCTAAGACTCTTAGCTGTTAGAAGAGTGACAAAAAGCAAGTTTCTTGCATAGGACCCATAAATATTATACACAAGCTACAAATTGTTGTAAAGTTGACACCAAGGATTTTTACACTCCTGGTGTAGTGTCAAATGTCACAATGTTAAATGAATAATGACTTGTACAGAGATGGGGGAGGAAATAGATGTGTAGATGTGTAGATGGATAAGCGTTTCCCAGTATTCTGGCACACATTACAGTTTCCTTTCTCAGGGTGAATCAATCTTAGTTGTTATCTTGGGGCCCACATATAGTTATGGCATTGTGTGGGTAGTGAGAGGTGATGGCCTGATTGGTAGAGGGAAGGACTGCATGGCCAACCAATAGCAGAATTTGAAAGTCTGTTTCTATGAGCCAGAGTGCAGGAGATCATGACAGCATGTGAGGAAATGGTTTGAGATGGGTGGAGGACATCAAAACACGTGATGAAGAGTACATTTTTGGGCCTTGGCAGTCGCAAAATTTGGTGAAAACTCTACTTACCAACCAGTGAACAACAGTTGAATGCCCCTTTTGTAGGCCACATGTAGATTCTGTATCATCATGAGAAACTTATTTTATTTCACAAATATAGTGTGGATAATTACTGTTGTACAGCTTGCATAGTATGTATGATGTGAAAGTTAAAACATGGTGTGCTTGCTGTTAGCTGAAAGATGAGTTTGGTCAGCGTGGGAAATCTTCAAGTGAGAATGAGCATGACGACGACGATGATGAAGATGGACAGGTGTGGGGGCGTAAGTCCAACATCAGCTTGCTGGACCAACACACAGAGCTAAAAAAACTGGCTGAAGGTAAGAGGCCAGGCAGAGTACACTTTCACTGTAGTAACTGGCTGTCACTTCTAATGGCTGCTTGCTCATCACAGAGAGCAGTAATATTTGCTGTTGGTGTGTATTGTGTGGGGCTCTGCAGGGCAGTTGCTCTTATTTTGAGGGTTACAAGTGGTTATAGCAGCTTGTCATTCAGGTCATCATGCAGAGGATGTATTCCATCATTTCCATGCTTACGTTGCCCAGAAAGGATACCCTTTTTTAACCATGAGCAAGGCATAATGGTAGAGATTTTTGTACAGTGTAAACACTTCCTTGCTTTTTGCAACACCTATGTGTTCGCTGTTGGAAGGTTAGGTCACATGCTGTTTGTTTGTGCCAGTATTGTTACCAACATTACAAATGGCATCATGTTTATACCAAAATTCTATTTGAAATGTTGGTGCCTTTAGACATCCTTCCTGTCACTACTTTTTGTGAGATCTTGTGGTGTTCACTTCCTTGCTCTTCCATTGTTTAGAAATCACCCCAATGCATAGGGAGTCTGAAAGGTGCTTATGAGTATGGACACAGGTAACCAAACTGAATCAGAGAGCCATATTAAGAGGGGCCAGGGATGTCTCTGTGTACACACACACACACATACTAACAGTCATGTGTCGCTTAATGATGGATATGTTATGAGAAATGCATTGTTAGGCGATTTCATCATGTGAACATCAAAGTGTACTGACACAAGCCTAGGTAGTACAGTATAGCCTGCTACACATCTAGTCTATATGGTATAGCCTATTGCTCCTAGGCTACAAACCTGTACAGCATGTTACTGTACTGAATAATGTAGGCAATTGTTACACAGTGTTAAGTATTGTAATATTATATTATAATATTATTATCTTATGGGACCACCGTCGTATATTATGTGGTCCATTGTTGACCGAAACTTCCTTATGTGGCATATGAATGCGTGTGTGCATTTTTTTCCAGCCAAGAAGGAAAGTGCCATGGAACGTCAGTTAAAGGAGGAGGAAAAGATCTTGGAAAGTGTTGCTGAAAAAAAAGCACTGATGGGCGTGGCAGAACTTGCAAAAGGCATTCAGTATGAAGATCCCATCAAAACAAGGTAAGGCACTTAGCCCTGTCTGCACAATGAAGTTTTTTTTACTGGTAACAAGTAAGGCTGTCTGTCTGCATGCCAAGACGGTGTGTAAAATGGGTGGTGTTGTGGCACCACTCATTCTTAGCCTTGGCTGTAACAGAAGGTGAGTGGTCCGGCACACCCTGGCTACTTTGCCTGTGGGGAAAGAGTTTGAGGTGCCCACTGAGTAGGCAACAGGATGGGCTGTAGAGCTGGTGTGGGTATTTTGGTGAAGGGCAAAGTCTGTTGGCCCTGCCAGAAATTGAATGTGTGTTTGGGCTAGGATTAGTGCAATGAGTTGCACAATGTTAGTGCTGTAATCAAGAGCATGGAATGGTCCCCTTCAGCTGTCACATTGTTGTCAGATATACTTCCCCATTCACATGGATGTTAGCAGTGGTAACCTTTGTATGCTTTTGGCTGGTTGACATGCAGCAAAGAGGAGCTACAGGGGAAGTCGCCAGCAGCAGCATCATTGTTCCCATGAACTGCAGGACTTGCTGTGAAGATCATTGAAGGTCACCAAACATAAAGCAGTCTCATGCATGTGATTGTTTGTTTGTTTATTCATTCATCCCCCAGTACAGGTTCCTGTACCTCAAAAATTATTGACCCTTCATGTGGTAGTGTTATGAGGCGGTACCCTCTGTGACACGCTTCAGCGTCTGAACACTGAGTTCCAATTCAGAGTTTGGCATCATCAAAATATGTCGACCTCAGAGAGTTAGGTTTTAGTAGTCTGTGTGAATTTGAAATATTGTATGTCACTTTGAGGAGGTCAAGTCCCATGCAAATATATTACTTATGCTTACAATGTGACAGACTGGTTGCAACATTGAGTGACATATTGGAGGTTTAAGTATTGCCTTCTGGAATCTTTTGCCATTTAGTTTGGTGCCTTTCTACCAAACTACATTGTGTCACATCCCAGATAACACTAAGCTCGATATATGCTGCAGTAAAAACAGCAGGTCACAGATGTTTGGTTGGTTGATTAACTGATTAGTTGGATTGTATGGGAATTTCACAGAATGAAAAATCCACTGCTGTGACAGGGTAATCCTTACATAACTTCCTGCCTGTTTCAGTTGGAAACCACCACAGTACATTTTAGTGATGTCTGAAGCACGTCATAATCGTGTGCGTAAGAAATTGTGCATATTAGTTGAGGGTGAGGATGTGCCACCTCCTATAAAGTCATTTGCACAGATGAAGTTTCCACGTGCCATCCTGGCCGGTCTGGAACGGAGGGGCATCGTGCAGCCAACTCCTATTCAAGTTCAGGGAATTCCAACTGTGTGAGTATCACCTGTTACAGGTTCACATTTGCTGACGGACCGGTACAAAGATGCATCTGGAATCAACACAATTTGGTCACGCCAAAGAAGGGAGTTGGGTGGCTGTTATTGGTGTTGTTTTATTGGCTGTCATCACAGTTGCTTGTTTGTGGCGGTTAAAAAGGAAGCCTGAAGAGTGAAAGAATCACTGAAATTATTCATTGGTGTTCTGTCTTACCCTCTTTTGTAATATCTTCTCAGATGCCGAACAGTTAGCTGCAATTGACTCAAGTGTGAAGGGTTTGTTAACTTGATACGAGTATGCTTCAGTGTTGAAATGTACGAAGATGATGGGCTATGAACAGCTGTAACAGCATGTGTAGCTGCACTTCTCTTTTTGTGTAGAGAAATATCAGACAAGTTGAATTCCAGGCTGGCTGGTGAACTGTGTTGATACTGCACAATTCTGGGCTAAGGTAAAGGCAGAGTGGTTCATGTCCATGCCATGAAGGCATACAGTAGGAGTAGAGGAGTAACTGCTCATTCTTAAACTCAGCATTGGATAGAAGTGGTCAGTTTCATTTCATTGTTGCTGTAATCTTGGAACCTTGTTGCCCTTCCAAGAATTGCCCTCCGGATCCTCCAGCCTGTAATGTAGTTGGTGTAACAACTGTAATTTACTGACTCCCATTTCACAGCTAAATTAGGCATAAAATATGGGGAGAGGTTACAGTGTGGTGAAGTTTTAGTTTGTTTCACTTTGTAACTTCTGCCTGTACAGTTTTGTGGTGAATAAGAGTGTGTGTACCAGGTCGGCTGCACCACAAGTTCTGGTCCCACATGTGAGTGGTGTATGCAGTTGTCAGGACTGAGACTTTTGGTTCTTGTAGTGGTGTTGCTAGAGATGCCAGTGTTATTGAATGTGACGCTGTGTTTGGCAACTAGTTCATGACGTCTCTAAGTATCATAGTGCCTTCGTCTTTAGTGCCAAACAGTCCAGTACAGCAGAATAACCAGTCTTCATGGCCTGCTTGACCCTGAAGATGCATTATGATCCTTTGCAATGTGTACAACTACTCACCTAATAACAGAACTGGAATTTTGTGGTCTGACCTGTGGTATATGCAGAGGAGACAATCAGTTTCAGCAGGTGCTGATAGGCAGCTGTTTTTCGTACATGCTGACGGCTTTCTGAACAGTTAATATTAATAATTCATCAGTTGACTACTGTAGCTGCGCTACTGCCATGGAGTGTTGTGTTCAGTCCAAGGTTACATAAAGTGGGTGAGTCATGTGGGTGGATGAAGAGGCACTGGAGCCGGTTTTTCTCTAGTGTCTTCAATTTTTTTCCTGCCGATCACTATTCCACCATTGCTTCATGCTGATCCATGTGAAAGCCCGGACCAGGCAGCATGTTGTGACATCTTTGCATTGTCATATCTATCTCTTGTGCCCCACATGTGGCTGCTTAGAGAACAGTGAAAGAAAGTTTATGTTGTTGATCCTTTGGTGTAAAAATTGCCAGTACCTAATTGCCAAAAGACCCTGGCTTGGTGATTACAAATATTCAATGTGTGATTGAAGAATGTGCTTCTACTCAAACTCAGACTAAGTTTCTAAAAGTAAATTAGAAAATTGTTGTTTTAATTGTGCATTGTCTTGAACGGTTACAAATGGAATCAGGATAGCTCAGTCAGTATTGTGGCTAGACTATGGGCTTGTCAGTCCAGGGTTCAAATCTTGGTAGAGGCAAGAAATTTTTCTTTTCTTTAGGATTTCCAGCCTGGCTCTGGGCCCCACCCAGCTGTCTATGAAATAGGTAGTGGGGGATCCGTTTTTGAGGTGTGGGGCATGAGGCTGGCCATTCACCTGCGTTTAGTCCTATGAGTGGAACTTTGCCTGTGCTGCCCTCTATATGCCTTAATGGCATGCATAAGGCTGTACTGCCATAAATGGCCAGCAAGGTTGAATCATCTGAAAACCAGTCAAAGTGTAAGCTGTCTGTATTTCTTGTGAAATGTTAGGATTGCCTGGCCAAATTCAGCCTGGGTTAAAAGTCGCACAATGTTGCAGCTTCACCGATATGCCGATATTAACCTTTAGACGCCTAACGTCAACTATAGTGGTCGTACCGCACCGCTAACCTCTAAAGTTGCATTTTATATATTTATTCAACAAATATAGGTACTGAATATTTTAAACACAGTAAATAATCTCAGTTTTTTTCTCTTCAAAATGCAGTTTGTTTCATAATTCTAAAGTATTTGGTTCCTGTATTATTCACATTTTATATATAGGATGTGCTAAAATTAAAAAAATAATTCCGGCACCAAAAGGTTAATGTTAGTCTTGGAGAGATCTTCAGCCAAATGTCTGATGTGGGGCAAAGCATGCAGTACATTGTATGTTACGACTGTGTGGCATGTCAAGATGTTATTGTTCTCTGACAGGCTATCAGGACGCGACATGATCGGAATAGCGTTCACAGGAAGTGGCAAGACTTTGGTGTTTGTCTTGCCTCTTATCATGTTCTGCCTGGAGCAAGAGACACATTTGCCGTTCATCAAGAATGAGGGACCATATGGTAAGGATTTACTGCATGATATACTTTCACTTTGATGACGCTGACTGTTATTTTGTGACTGCCTATTAATATGACATTTCACAGAGCAGAAGTTTGTAAACATTTCCATAATTTGCAGTGTATATTTTTCTTTAATTTTGAACTTACTAACGAACCAACCAACCAAGTCTTGTAGCAGATTACTTCTTGAGATGCTGATAGTTGGTTATTTGTACTGAGGCCACAGCCAGAAGCCCCCTGAATTGACCCCTCCACATGACCAACAACTTGTTATTCTTCCCATCTGACACACTTCTGTGTACTCCTGATCCATCATCTAGCCATTCTTGTCTTGTGAATATTCCTGTCGATACCATATGCTAGCGGTAAGCACTCTGTGCTAGTTCACTTAAGCCACAGGGTGCTGGAGGCCGGTATAATTGTAAGCAGAGAGGGGGAAGCCATGAGAAACATAATTTTTGTCACACAATAGACTACTAACTTTGGCCTTAGTACTGCTCACAGGAGCTTGTTGTTGGTCCTTATATATAGTGTCCAGAAATTCATGTTGAGTAATCGTAAATAGTAACTGTGTATTGTAATGCTTTGATGTGCTGTACGTCTGTGTTTTTCTGTTCATAGGGTTCATTCCTTTGATTCTGCTGTTGGTAACTTTCATGAAATTTTATTCTATTTTACAATTATTTAACAGCATTACTGCCCCTCATTTCTGTTAACCTCAGCACCAAACAAGTTGGCACTGTGTTCTGTGAGAGTCATTTACTGTCTCAGTGTATTACTTCTTTATGACGTAAAAAAAATGAAGCTTACTGTGTGCAGAGCTGTTACTGTCTGTCATCCATGTGTATCCTGGTGTGAGGTGCTAAACTGCTAATCATATCTTCATGAAGTTCTGTGTAGCAGAACTATAGGAAGTTGTCTGGCACATGATGAACGCCATGAAAATAGGCTCATTGATGGCTGCACTTTACATGTGGATGTAAATGAATTTCTGCTTGTAATGTCCATATTTATTGACAGATTTCTACATAATGCTGCTGAGTTATGTTGTTTTGTGACAATCAACACAGTGAAAGCAGTACTTATTGAGGGGGTGTAAATTTACGTCTGTGCTTTCCACATTCGTTGTCTGATTTGTGTGAAATTTGGTATAAGAGATCTGCACATGATGTTGCACACTTGCGAGTTTCGCGTAGTTGTGTGGGGAGTGCGGCGCTTTTGTTATGTGTGTTATTGAAATTGCATTTACACGTGTACATTGAAATAGCATTTACACGTGTACATTGAAATTGCATTTACACGTGTACATTGAAATTACATTTACAGTGTACATTGAAATAGCATTTACATGTGTACATTGAAATTGCATTTACATGTGTACATTGAAATTGCATTTACACGTGTACATTGAAATTGCATTTACATGTGTACATTGAAATTGCATTTACGTATGTACATTGAAAATATATGACTCTTGAAAGCAAGGTTGCTTTAATCATGTCTGATTACTAGACCATGAAGTACACTGTTTGTAATGATGTCATCGTTTGGCTTTTCATCACACAGGTCTGGTCATCTGTCCATCTCGTGAACTTGCGAAGCAGACCCATGACATCATTACACACTACTGCACAGGCCTGCCACAGGAAATACGCTGCTGCCTTGCTATTGGTGGCATACCTATGTCAGAATCAATGGAAGTCATCGGCAGGTCAGGATTGTGTTTGAAATGATGACTGTCTCCTGTGACATGTTACAGTTCCTACTGCAGTTTCCATTAAAAAGTTCAGTCTCTATATATTGTAGGGGGAAGTAATAAGTATTTACTGTGAAAATTATATAAAATACATGCATTGACTGTGTGGGCAGATTGCAGAGATTTTGTTGTGTTGAAGCAGCTGGTACGTATGGTTATCACTGTGACATAATGTTCAGTAACTTACAGCTGAGGAATGATACAGAGGTTTGTCTGTGCTGGGGTAGAGGGGCAGTGTATCCAGTGTCGTGGTTAAGAGAGCTTGGACTGTTTGGTACTTGGAATTAGGGACTATAGATCTCACCTGGAGAGAGGGCTGTATTGCTTGCATGGTTATGTTGACAGGGGTGTCCACATTATGGTCGCCACACCAGGTCGATTGATGGACATGTTGGACAAGAAGATGGTACGACTGGATGTGTGCAGGTGAGAGAGAGGTGTCATTTGATGATATGCTAAATGTGTAGGCTGCCAGGCAGTAAACTGCTGGTGACACAGATTTCAGGCATCCTAATTGTAGATCCTTTGTGCCTGTGTTATAGGTACTTGTGCATGGATGAAGCAGACAGGATGATAGATATGGGTTTTGAGGAAGATGTCAGAACAATATTCTCATTTTTCAAGGTTTGTAATGCATGTAGAACTTAACATCTTCTGGTATGTAACACTAGGCCAATGGGCATGTAGTTCATAGTGTTATGTAGGAACTGTGGTCTAGACTACTGGATCCTGAAGATGAATGCATTATGATTTTTCTAAACATCAAAAACGCTTCCCCCAACAACACTGCACTGCATCCCAAAAGACCTGAGTCTTCAGCAGCACTGCTGTGTAAACATAATGTCTCATGTTCTTTCCATTATGTTCAGCATTGGACACAATCCAAACTAATTTCGGTAGTTTCTGCCTCTAGCAGTCCCATTTATTTTAACATTTGTATGTGAAATGGGGGGACCGCAGTAGCACAGTGGTTAAGGTGCTGTGCTACAAATCGGAAGGTCTCTGGTTTGATTCCAGCTGGTGTCAATGGATTTTTCATTGACATAAAATCCTTCCGATCGCACAATTTGCCCTGGGGTCGACTCAGCCTCCAACAGAAATGAGTACCAGGAGTATTTCCTGGGGATAAAAAGCAGCCGGTGCGTAAGGCTGACAACCTACCACCATCCTGTGCCGTTGTCACAAAACCTGGGAGCCTTAACTTCCTGGAACCCTCTGGGCCTGTCCAGGCCTGCGATGGGACTGCTTTACCTTGATGTGAAATGGAATTTGATTTTATGAATGATACTCTTAAAGTTCTGTGGCATTGTCCACTGAATGTTTCAGTTAAATGGTTGGCACTCCTGCTTATATTTGCGGTGTTGCAGAATTATATCTCAAGTCCAGAAACTGGCTACCCTGATTGAGAATTTTCCTGGTATTCTCACTTCTTCCAAGTGGATCTGGGATAATACCTCAAGTATCACCACATCTGTTTCTTTGCACATCCTTTATGATTCTTATAGATATTTGTGCAGCAGGAACACTGATGTAGAGCACTGTGCTCTGCAGGTGTTGAATTGCTATAGCTCAGCCAGTATTGTGACCATACAATGGGCCTATCAACCAAAGCTCATATCCTGGCAGAAGCAGGGTTTTTGCCAGTGTGAGTTTTAATGACGAATTACAGAGAATCAGTTATGGCATGATGTGAGGAACTAAATGATCATTTGCCTGGAATGGTTGAGCAAAGTCACACAGATCCTGAGTAAGGACAGTTGGCTGGCAACTGCAGTTGGAACCTGATTACAAAGCAGAAGTGTGAACTACAACACTGCATAGTCTTGCCTTAAATCATGTTTGTGTTTTCAAACAGTAATACTTGCATGACTCATACTGTTTAATGGTGTTCAGGGGCAGCGTCAGACACTGCTGTTCTCAGCCACAATGCCGAAGAAGATCCAGAACTTTGCAAGATCTGCCCTGGTTAAACCAGTCACCATTAACGTTGGTCGTGCCGGTGCAGCCTCCATGAATGTCATACAGGTATGAAGGCTTGCCTGTTGTTATGTGTTTGGTTGGTAAGTAACTGATATCAAACACCAGGAATAAAGTTGCAGATAAAGTACCTAGTAAACAGTGAAGCAAATGTGACATTCAGGTACCGTGCTCCGTGATAAATTCTCATAATGAAACCAACCAACTGCACTAATGTCTCAAATTTATTTTTGGAATAAAACTCTACATGTTTTGGACAGTTCCTCTGTCCATCATCAGGAGTTTTCCACTGTACACATGGCAAAGGTATATGTCATACAGGTTTGCTGACAGCCGTCCTGATCCTTCTCACAAGCTGTCAGCAAACCTGTATGACATATACCATTGCTGTGTGTACAGTGGAAAACTCCTGATGGTGGACAGAGGAACTGTCTGAAACATGTAGTGTTTTATTCCAAAAATAAATTTGAGACATTAGTGCATCTGGTTGGTTGTATTATAAGAATGAAGTAAATGTGTTTTTAGCATTACTATACATGGGGACTTGTCCTAGAGCTTCATATTTAAGACATTGTTTTAAAAGTGGATCACTTTCTGCCTTGAGATGAAGATGTGGAGAGGCATCAACTCGCTGGATCTGTTTGTAAAAGGTAACCTTAATTAGCGGTTGATCACACCATTGTAATATGCCGTTGTCAGGACCTTGTGGTATTAAATGTGTTTGTAGGAAGTGGAATATGTGAAACAGGAGGCCAAGATCGTGTACCTGCTAGAGTGCCTGCAGAAAACTCCACCACCAGTTCTCATCTTTGCAGAGAAAAAGCAAGATGTGGATGCCATTCATGAGTACTTGCTGCTGAAGGGTGTTGAAGCTGTGGCTATTCATGGCGGCAAAGGTATAGCAAAGCAGCGTATTAAACCCCATTTTTTATTGGTGCACATGTGAGGCAACTGTTTGGCTTGAGCTTTAATGTTTGGGAGTATGGGTCCTGTATGCTGGTGTGAGGGACTGCAGTGTAGCAGTTTTTGTTAGGGTCTGGGGGATTTTAAATCTTTCAGTTTGAGAGAGATGAGAGCCATACTTTGTAACTGAGGGTAATGGTGTTAATGTTAAAAAATACAGGACTTGGCCTGTAAAGGTTAAAAATCAGGTTCTAATTGTCTTGTTCATTCCGTTCACATCTGCGGAACATGTTTGCTGAAGATAACATATTTCCTCAATTCACGAAGCAGGTGCTCTGAAAAAGATTTTGTGAAGAGAATGTGTGCATCATTTATTGCTTCCGTCAGCGCATCATACTTCACAAACTGTGTTAGAATGGTAATTTTAAACCAGGGGCATATGGAGTCTTAGTAAGCAGTATTGTTTCATATATTATCTGTGTTCATAATGGCTTAACAGAGCACTGATCATATAAAGGTTGTTGAAAATGAAATGTGTTTGTATCTTGTCATGTCTGTGATGCATGTTCAGGATGAGAATAGCAGTCATGAGAAAGGGGTAGAGTCAGTTTCATTCTGAGACCCAGTGTAACACTGATTGATAGTGTACTAGGAAATCACTCATGACTCATTTGTGAATGATTCTCATAGGCTGGCTAGTATTAGAGGTATGATACGGATAGTTACATTGTGTGGAACATCTTGAGGCCAGAATGACATGATGGTGTAGATATGAGGCTGTGTACTCCTGTGCCACATGTGTAGAGCGTGAGGCTTCAAAAGTTATACGTGTATTTTAACACTTATCATTAAGTAATGTAGCTAAATCCTGATTCTGTGAACATGAGAAATACTGGACCTTGCTGTAGCCTCCTGTGATGGTTTGCAGCATTCTTAGTAGTGCAGTCTGCCTCAGTCCTTCCCTTCAGCAAGCAGTCTCCACATCAATGTAACTTAAATGTCAGTGACAGATTTGTTGAATGCAATTTATGTATATGTTACAGATCAAGAGGAACGGTCTCGTTCGGTGGATGCCTTCCGCAAGGGACAGAAAGACGTGCTTGTGGCAACAGATGTTGCTTCTAAGGGTCTTGACTTTGCTGATGTGCAGCATGTTATCAATTATGACATGCCTGATGATGTGGAGAATTATGGTGAGTTTGGTATGCTTATTGTGTGACGTTTGTTAGTAGGATTTAAAAGGATGCAAAAATTGTCCCAAAGTTTTGTGCACATGATCAGGATGGGCACATTTATGATCTTGTAAGATGGCATTGTGTAGTCTGGTGTGTGGGTGTAGCCTAGGTTCATTGCAGAGAGACTTGCTGTTATGATCTTCAAAGCAAAACTGTTGGCACGTGTCCATCTTTGCACTTTCGGGTTGTTACATGGTGTAACATCCCAGAAGAGTGAAGGTGTCATTTACACTGTGGCAGAAGCCTGGAATCACATGTAGTATTATCTTGGAAACCATAATTATAATATTTAATGCTGTGAGAGCAACTGATCTCAGATGAGGAGATGTTTGGATGAAGTGTGTGGTTGAAATGTCAAGCCTGCATGTGTAAACATTATGACTTGGAATTGCAGTTCATAGAATTGGACGAACAGGTCGTTCAGGCAAGACCGGAATTGCTACAACTTTTATCAACAAGGCTAATGATGAGTCAGTACTACTGGATTTGAAACATCTGCTGATGGAAGCAAGACAAAAAGTGCCCCCATTTCTTGCTGCTCTGCAGTCAGAGAATGAAAAATATTTGGACCTTGGAGGTGAGACATATTGAGACACATTCATCACTCCATGTCCTCTCCAATCCATCATTTACTTATCATCTTACCATTTGATAACCTGAAATCTCCTATTGAAAATGTTGTTAAATCAGAAATACAAATGATATACTAATTTGTCCAAAGTATGCAGTCAGTTGAAACTGATTGATGTTAACTGTTGCAACATTGCAGATGAACGAGGCTGCAGCTACTGTGGTGGTTTGGGTCATCGGATCACAGACTGTCCAAAACTGGAGGCAATACAGAATAAGCAGGCCTCGAACATCGGACGGCGTGACTACCTTGCTAGCAATGCTGCTGATTACTAAGAGCTGTGCCCCACATTGTGCACTGTCTGGGAACAAAGGGTCCAGTTACAGGTATGATGCCAACTGTAGTCCCTGCAGGAAAATCCTGGATTGGTGCCTTTTGATGTTTTCCCAAAAAATGCCCATAGGTCTGTTGGAAAATATGTCACATGAAGCAGATTTTACATAGGCAAATACATTTACCATACTATAACTGAGTTTGTGTGTGTTACTGGAGTTCGGTGAACGGTGCGACATGAAAAACTTGAAAAATTGTTTGTAAACATAACTAAGTCCATGGGGTAGGGTCCTTGAAAAGCTGATAGTTCCTCACCTACTCAAAAAAATCCCATATTTTATGAAACCCAACAGTTCATTGCCATGTTCACAGCAGCCTGCCACTTGTCCCAAGTGAAATTTGGTCAGCAACCTCCACACTGATTTCTGCAAGACCTACATTACTGTTACCCTTCCATTTATACCTACATCTTCCAAGTGGTTAGTTTCCTTCAGGCTTCCCCTCCGAAATCCTGTGTGCAGCTCTCCTATCCCCCCTACATGCCATGTGCCCCCAACACTCTCATCTCTCTTGATGTAACTCCCATAATGTTTGGTGGCTGCGTAGCATGATGCACGTCATTGTGCATTTTCCTCTAGGCCTATTGCCTTATCCCTTTTTAGGCCCAAACATCTTCCTCAGCACCAAGTTTCACATCCATACAAACCGACAGGCAAAATTACAGTCATGTTGTTCTTTTACATGTGGGTAGCATACATAATAAAGAAATGTACTTGTTTTAAACAATGTTTGCTAAATTACTTTTTTTACAGCATTTCATTTGCACACATTTTATCAGAAACACATTTTTGTTTTTGTACTGAATTAGATATACTATATATTACCCAACTGTAACAAAGTCTTCTTTTTCCATACTTCAGTGTCTTTAAAAAATAAGGATTATCTAACATTCACATACTTGGGAGAACATATGATACTGGAGTCAGTGTTCTTACATCCAGTAGCACGGCTGTTAATGTTGTTTGTGTAGGTACTGGGACTGTTTCATTGCCATCTGTTGTTTTCATTTCCAGGTTAAGGAAGTATACTTACCATCAGCTTTAATCTGCAAAACAAATGCAGCACTCTGTAGCGTATCCACAGCATACTGCAGTCTGTACCATGCGTAGCGTATCCACAGCATACTGCAGTCTGTACCTTGTGTACGTATCATGTCCGAATTGCTTTGTGAAAGAGCAGAATACTGTCGTACAAGTCAACATATGCCACATAACATCCCAGAAGAGCAAAGGCATCAACTAAAATATGGCAGTGGAAGCCTGAGATCATGCATGGGTGAAAATATTGAAAAGAGGTGAAGATATAGGCCATTTACAAAGGATGGATGGATCACGTATACTGAGGGGGGCAGTGTGATTAGTATGTAAATGTAACAGGAATGTGGGACAACCCAAAAGAAGATGGTTAAACGTGGTACTGAAGACATGAATAAGAGAATGGGGAGGTGATAAGAAATTGACAAGGTGTAGGAAGATGGCAGATACTGGAACCTGCATGATCCAGGTCGGATGAAAAGAGGAGGAAGCACAAGCTGTTCAGTAAAATGAAGGCTTAACACTTTAGTTCCTGTTTTCTTTAAATGCATGATATATTAATAATTGCTTATGATTAACCCCTTCAGTGGTTTACTCTTTCTCTTGTACATCTTTGGTGCAATACGCTTCTCTTCTTTGTGAGTCTCTAAGTGATTTTTGAACATTGTCAATGTAAAACACTGCATATTACATGTATTACACAAATATACTTTATCTTTCGAATGGTGCTTCAAGTGTGCCCTCAGATAATCGTATGATGCAAAGTTATGTTTACAGACAGGACACTGCTGAGCCATCTGTGGAAACTTATCACAGGACGAGGTACCTTCAGCACATCTATTACATGAGTAGGGTTTCTGTCTCCAGTGCCACTGGGCAACATGTTGCCTTAAATGTCCTGGCCTTGTGAACTTTACATGACAGACTTCACAAGCGTAACTGGGCATGACCTCAGTTTCAGTAGGTAATTGCAAATTCAGGCGACTGCAGAACTCACGATTACACTCTTCACACCAGAAGATTGAATGAGCCTTTAGATGTCTTTGAAAACTCTGAAGCCACCTAAATTGCCTGTTGCACACCTCACAGCGGTAACTGTCCTCTTTATCATCAAGAAAGTGTCTGCTGTCTTCGGTAATGGTTTGATCATCACTCCCACAAACTCTCCATGGAGAGGGCTGACTGTCTTCGTCTTCACTCCTGTCATCCACATCAGTGGTCGACATGTCGCTGTGAACAGATGATGCATATGGACAGCAAAATTACAGCTGCATTTAGTAACAGAACATTCTCAGCTAACTTCATATTAAACCATCTTTGTGAACATAAGAGCTAGCAGAGGAAGGCAAGCAGCAATCTAATATTCAGGGTGTATTGCTGCCCAAAATAATGTAATTTGTATTTAAGGATATGATACACCAAGTCCTTGTTTTATGTCCTAGTTGTTTTGGGAAAAGTGGGCATGAGTAAAGAATGATATTTCCATCAGAAATAAGGGATTAGCATAATAGAATGCAGCCAGCCAAAGAGAGTTAAACCAAAATTCTGTGTGTGTGTGTGTGTGTAAAGTAAGAAGCGGTGCAATTGATAAGGGGCGTTAAAGCAAAAAGGCATAAAATAAGTCCTGCATGTATTCATGAAGTAAATATTTATAACAGGGAAATGAGAGGAAAAAAATGTTTCAAGGTTACATTACTATTTTTTCCCTACCTCAGTAAATTGATATGGTTTATTAAGATTTCATGTTCATCTGCCAGTATTCCTTCTTTTTCTTCCACATCTTCTTGCTGCTCCTCTTTCTTGCATTGTACAATGCTCTTGAAATGTGTCTGGTAAAATAAACAGCACTGTACTGTGATTATTTCTGTAAACATGACCAAACTCTTTGAATTCTGAATACGCATTATAAAACAGTAAAACTGTGAAACGAAATCCAAAACATTGCTTCTTCTGTCACCTTGTTTCTACATCTGAGAGTTAAATTTTGAAAGATGTGTTACAGTAATTCCAGAATAAAGTATGAAAGTGATAGACAGTAAATATGGTTGTATTGTAAATGTCCTTATGTATACGACAGTTGTGCTATCAGGACAGTGACAGAGGGGAAAAGTACAGGGTGTTCTGTTCAGCTCACCAAGCATGTAGCCTCTATCTGCTGGAACATACAGTGACAGGTGCAGTGTTCAGAACAGTGATAAAAACATGTTATATAATGGGATGTCAAAGTATGTTACAAGGGCAAGCTTTGAAGCTTGTGATGTTTAAACAGTCAAATTCTGTTACTAACTGTTATGTGTATGGAGAGAGAGTTATGCATTCTGTTCATTTCATATGATGTGCAATATCTGCTGTGTAATGTGGCAGTTGCCATGTCAGAGACTTTCCAGAAATTTGCAGTAGGTTTAATGAGCTTCACTCACAAGTGACAAAGAGGGCTTAGAAGGAATATAACACAGATATTTCATAGCAATCATGTTTCTCATCTGTGAGGATTACAGTGTGGCTTTGTTTCAACAGGTATCATATAGCTGTGAATGTATAAGTATATATATGTATATACACTGTATTTTAGACTACATTATTACATGTAGGATGTCCTTGTGGATGAACGCTTTCTGTGATAAAGCTGCTGTGCTGAGGGACATTATGTGTGTGTGTGTGCGCGAGTACAGCAATTATTTCAAACTCACATTTTCAGGATCCTGTGAAGAAAATGGCTCTTCTGGTACATACTCCTCTTTGATATGGGTGAAATTACCTTCACCGTGTGCGGCCAAAGAACTTTCTTCTTGTGTACCTGGTTCCACCTTGATTCTGTCCATATTTTCTTCTTTTTCTTCAAAAAAAACTTGAACATAAAAATAGCATTGCAACTCCTGTATTTCCTTATAATCATGTTGGTGCAATAATGAGTGCAGTTCAGAGGTGCAGAAATTCTGGGTGCTTGGTTGGCTAAATTTTGTATGGTGGTACCTAATATTTTTAGCAAAATTATTGCAGTTCCTTTCCTTACATAGGGCATGTTATCAGTTCACAACTGTTAAACAGAAATTGCGAGAAAGTACCAGTGGTTCACAGGCCACTCTAGCACTGCGTCTTTAGAATGGAACTTGTTTCATGTGATGTGGACCCCTGATTGAGTTTTCTGTTGTCCTAAGTTTTGGATAGAAAAATTCATTTAACCAAACAAAAATGAATTTAAATCAAAACCTGATACAAATATTCGACGTGACTGTGGTGTGGAATGCATGGTGAGAGAGATGCATTATCTATGCCCCAACATCAAATGGATTATTTCTCCTTTGCAAATGTATTATAATTCTTCAGTCATCACACTAAGCAATACTTTTCTTTAACCAAAGCAATAAATATAAGTGAACATGCAACTGTAGTCACTAGTAAGGGTTGTGGTTTACTCGCCACCATCAACTACCAGGATTACTTAGTGCTGGTGGTGACTGAGTATGGAGCATTGGTGGAGTGATACAAAATTACTCCTGGACTGGCCTTCAACTGAACTTTGGTCTCTGGGGGAATAGAACAGTGACCAACTGTTCACAACTTCGCATGGCTTGATAATACAAGACTTTATTTCTTTCTTGCCCCCTCTGCTACAGTTATCACCATATTCAATACCAGTCATGGTTGCCAACATGAAATAAAAAATATACTTGCCAAAAGTGTATATAGAGTGGGGTGTACCAAGCATGGCTAAGCCTTCATTTTGTGCATATGTAGATTAGAGGTCGGGTTGGAATGTCTATAAGCCAAGAACTCATACAAGGTGTTTGCGTGTGTAAAGGAAAGTTATGCTTTTCAATGTGTATTAAAAAAACTGCATTTGTATTACGACACTACTGAGACCCATTACAATTCTTGTCTCATGCAACAGTTTACTAACCATTCATTAACTCCCTTGATTATTGACTTCCTTATCCATAGCAGTATATTTTAAGTCTCCATATAACTGATGTTTTTAGACCACTATAAAATATACAGGATAACCAAACATTTAGTCTACCGAATAAAATCTACCACCAAGTGACCACTATCACGAATCATCACATTCTTGTGTGACAGATGAGAATCTGAGAGTAGAAATTTTTGCAGGTTTACAGATTTTTATTCGGTGAACTAATGTACAAATGCTGTGTTCCATGGTTTTACTCAATATGTTTCTATTATAACGGTAATGTAATATTATAAACAATTGTTACACTCTATAATCTGCCATATTTCGTACCATGTGATGTCATAGTCGCAAACACAACACTCCGAAACTCACACCCCATCTATCAGTAAGTTCGCAAAACTAAGAAATTATCCAATAGCCCTGTTCTCTCAGGTAAGGATATTAGGACGACTAATCCAGATATCGGGCTTTGTGTTTTCTCTTTAATGTCAGAAACTTTAAAGGTTTCATAATATTGCCCGAATATATGACACACGCCTCCTTATCAATTTCCAAAACACCAGCGAGGTATTCGCGTAATACGCCTAGCGCGGATCTGAATCGAACAGCGTCACTCATTGCTGCTCATAGGTAATCCGTGGTACTAGTGACGTCATCCAAGCCGTAGGAACGTCCGGCGTTGTAGCGCGCAATACTAATTCATTTTTATTGTTAATTGGTTTTTTCCCCCCGTGCCCATAACCTCTGTACCCGTGAGTATACTACATGAATGTGCCCGTGAGGGTGTGTATATAGTAAGGGTGATACATAGTGTGGTGTGTGCATAACTGCATTTATACGAGGAAGGTTGGTACTTCATGCGTTAAGACAATGCTAAATCGCACCGTTTCATGTAAATAATGAGAGTTTTTATTTCTGAAATATGTTTTTGCATGATTGTTTTGTGAACTAGGTATGAATATTTCTTACATAAATCTAAAATACAATCGCAAATTTGGGTTTATGCGATATAGTTATGGTTTACGTGTGTTCGGTTATGTGTGAATGAACTACAGATTCTGTGAATCGAAATGTTACACTCCAAAAGACTGGAAAAGAAAACAAGTGACATAGATACACAATGGAATGCAGTACACAGAAAATTCTACAGGCCAGTTTCCTCACGACTTTCCAATGGAAAAGAAAACAAGTGACATAGATACACAATGGAATGCAGTACACAGAAAATTCTACAGGCCAGTTTCCTCACGACTTTCCAACGAAACAGAGTTTTTATAAGTCACATATGGGGAGGTCCAACAAAATTTAGCATAACTGCACGCATTGCATAATGCAGCAGATGTAGAATGCATGTGATATGTATGACATTAGTCAATTGTATTAGAGTAATTGCAACAGTCAGTTGATTACACTTTGAATTGTAGTCAGGTATTCACAATAATCACCAACACATGCACACTTTTTCAGTTGACACTATAAAACTTTAATTTGTTAAAATAGTTAAAGTTTTATAGTGTCAATTGAAAAAGTGTGCATGTGTTGGTGATTATTGTGAATTGTTACAATATGCACGGTGAAAAACTGAAAGTAGTCAGGTATATGTACCATGAAGTTGGAGGCAGGAGGTTGTTCTGGAACAGTAACTGTCTACCAAACTTCGCCTACATCCAAAAGTTTGTACTCTTATGACGTTCTGTGATAATCTCATATGATTGGCCGATTTAAAAATCTAATCTCATGGACATGATGTCTTAAGTAACAATCTCCAAGATACAGTTTCTATCTTGAAAATTAGACAGTCACTCATCTGGGTAAGAGATCTCATGTTGTGTGGAACCCAGATGTCCATCACTGTGCTGAATTTTTATTTGGTGGTAACAGGTGCAGATGCTGTAGTGTTCGTCCGACTGATTGAGGTATTAACGGAGATCATGAATCATCACATGTTAATATCTGACGTTCGTGTCTCCAGAGTGCTGCATATGCTGCAAGATTTGACAATGATTCCAAGGATTGTTATTCGTCGAGTGGATGAGACCTTTCCATCTCTGAGGCACAGTACAGTGAGTAATGCGATGTTGTTCTTCATGTTCTGTTGGGGCAGGTAGCTTATGAAGGTTTCTGAACACAGTTCTTTTGCGATCTTGCATGTTAATTCTAAAGTGGACCATTGACCCTCAAAGATGAGGGTTTTGAAAAGTTGGGCAATGGACACTTGGTGATGAAGTGCAATATCTCATATGAACAGAGTTCTAAAGTGCACTTCTTCAAAAACCTGTAAACTCACATACCAAGAGCTGCGTGTGAGTAGCTGTTTCTAATTTTAATTTCAAAGAGCAACATTGTCATATGAAATGTTAATCAGTCAAGCTGGGAACACAGTAGGTCATGTGATTTCAGGCTTCCACCTTGAAGTAGATGGTATGTGTGCTGTTCTGTGATATCACACAGCCTGAGGTAGTTATTCCTTACCAAACTTTCAGGACAACCTGTTGGTTGTAACATCCCTAAAGACCGCAGATCTCACTTAATTCATCTTTTCTGCATACGATCCCATTGTAGCGACTACAGATATCATGAGTGTTGAGATCTAATGCTGTGCAGATGCTCACTGAAGAAACTGTTTTCAAGCAGTTACTTGCATAAGGGAAAGTGTAGTTGCATAACAGCACTTTTTTCAAGCATTCTTATGATAAAACCAACCAGATGCGCTTCTTCTTCTTTTGTTGGCGTTACAACCCACAATGGGTTTTAGCCTTCTCAGTGATTTTCTTCCATTCCGTCCTTTCCTCACTCAGTTTTCTCCACCCTTTTATTCCCATTGTCTGGATATCTTCCTCAGCGTCTTCTATCCATCTTTTCCTTGGTCTTCCTCTAATTCTCCTACCCATTGGCTTCCATTCTAGTATTCTTCTAGGCATTCTCATTCCATCCATCCGCATCACATGTCCTAGCCAGGCTATTCTTCTGCTTTTTATGAATCTTACTATGTCTGCATTTCCTATGAGTTCGTTCAGTTCATGGTT
>Ga0123354_10000759_pt1 | contig 34880 bp, 25 predicted proteins | sample TergutLab28metaG_2_FD_97872 | JGI IMG/M metagenome (GOLD analysis project Ga0123354, IMG submission 97872) | Labiotermes labralis P4 segment gut microbial communities from Petit-Saut dam, French Guiana - Lab288 P4 | ecosystem: Host-associated > Arthropoda: Insects > Digestive system > Gut ... | reverse complement strand
TTGCAGTATTTGGAACCGCAAGAAGCCCCCACTTTTCTCTGGCCATTATCTCCGTAACCGTTCAACTTTGGATATAGGTGTTTTGGGTTATATTGGTATACTTTAACATAAGGAACACTCTCCTGAAGTCTGGCACATTCCTCCTGGGACACCCTGTATATATGCAAGGTGAGATTTCATTGCGATTCATACTAAAACTAGGTAAAATGTACCATGTATAATTTTCCCCTTTGTTTCTTACTGTCTGATGATGGCTCTTTTGTAGGTGAGTCAAAACATGTAGCTTAATAAACATCAACTAAGTATACACAGATTGTTGTCATTTTGACAATACTACCTTTGTTCTCCTCCATAGTGCCAGTTCTGCTACCTACTTACTTACCAGCAAGCATGCATATTTAACTGAGGTGTAGTTTTTAGTTTGGATTTGCTATGGAATCTAATTTGGAGAAGTTAACAACATATTTTTTTTTCCTAGGCAGTGATATCAGTGTCTTTGCCGAGTAGATATGCAGCATATATAACTATAATTAGTGGAAGAAGAGGGCAGCCACATATGAACATGTACAAGAAAATTATGAAAGATTGTTTGCTTGATCACGTTTAATTTGCGTTTAGTATTTCTATGTGGCAGCATGTGCATTGCTATTGCAGATTGTGCACGTGACATACATGTCAGAATATACACTGTGGGAAAGTATGAAATGTGTTACTAGCACACCTCAAAATTAAGCATAACAAGGACAACTCTTTACTGTAAGGTCAGAGCTTGAATGGGCCTGCAGATGGCTTGGCTTAATTATGAGATCAACAATGGACCTGCACAGTGTATGAATAAAACTATGTTGAACAAATACTGTGCATGGAACTGCAAGATGTTAACATTTTTCTCACATCTGTAGCTGTTCAACTTTGGATATACATTTGTTTGGTTATATTGGTGTAAATTAACTTGAGGAACTTTCTCTCAAGGCATGCAAGATTCCCCTGTATATGAGGAAAGTAATGTAGACAAGTTAATCATAGACATATAAATAATAAGTTTCCTCTATTTACAATAATAACATTGTATAATATGTGCACATCCATTAACAGAACAAAGAGTGTGACCACAGTGGATTCAATGGTATGACCGTCTGGGAAGTGTTAGAATGCTAGGATATCAATCTGCCCCATTTGGACATTTTATGTACGTTTCGTATTACCAAGGGAACCTACTGTACTGAACATCCTTATATGCATCGTTGTTTTGGAGGGATCTGCTTCTTGATGTGTTAGTTGTGTATAAACTACATACTCTCACATCCCACAAGACACTGATATTTACTGATATAGCATATGTATACAATATAAACAGCATGAACATTCAGCTTGGTTATAGTGCGTGTGTGCTTGGAGTCATAAGAATATTTTCTGTGTTCTGCAGCACAGCGTTTTGTTAAAATATAGTGTTCTGTGCTTATAGATGTCTGTCTACTTGCAGTTTTGCTTGTTATTCTTACTGTTATTTTTATGCTAATGACTGTGTTGCACAGAAACAACAAAATACTTTAGGCTGACAGGCACTGACTTTGCTTTTGTTTCAGGCAGTGGAAGCCCTGTTCATTATTTCTCAGTTTCAGAGTTCCCTACATCCGTGTACATTAAATTCAGGTTTTGCTGCATACAATTACATGAATGTCTTGAGAATGCCATTTTCACAACACACTTTGTACTCCTGACAATAGCTCTTCTATTTAATGGTGCCCTGCTGTCAGGTGGCCCTCAGAAGATGGAAGCCTCAGGCATCTGCCTAACTGGTTAATAATCTCATCTGCAGAAACACATATTAATAATATATTAGTTGTTAGAAGAGTAAGGATTACTGAATTGGGTTAAGTAAACACCATTTCAGTTGTGGGATTATCAGTATTAGCCCCAGTGAGTCATAAAATACTTACTTTGTGACCAGCCAAGTGCTGGGGAGGGAGATTATGCCACCTACTTAAAAGACCAGGGATGTGACAACATGCTGCCTGGTCAGGACTGTTGCATACTATAGGGGCCACTGATAGATGTGTATGGAGCAGTGGTGGGATGATGATTACCAAGGAAAACAGAAGAAAATGTGTGTAAAACCTGGTCCAATCATTCAATGTGAATCTCTCTTGAAGTTGCCCAGGATTAAACCTGAGGCTTTACAGTGAGAATCCTGCATGTAGGTGCCTAAGCCATTGCATTGGCCCAAGCTTATCTCATGTGGGTGTTAAATGTTTACTGTACAAAATCTGAAAATCTGAAAATTTGAAATTCTGTGATTACGTATTCCTTTTCCTATTTTGATACTTCATTTTTGTCTTGCTGCATGTGTTTGAGTTGCTTGCTCTTGTTGATGTATCAGCCGCCAGCGTCCCAGTGGAACAGAAAGTGAGACAGAAGAGGAGGTATTGGCAGGAGTGAAACACTTAATTCCGCCAAACATCCAGATTTCACTAGATGAGTTTCTCAATGAGTGAGTAGCTTTAAGCCACTTGCTTGCAGTTTTATTGTGTCCAAACATCAGGTTAATATTATACAGATTTGCTAATGTTTATAAGTGATGTCTGTCGTTTTGTGTTTGTTATACAACAACCCCCTTGTGGTAGAATCAAGAAGTATGGTAGGAAAATTTAAAAACTCTATTCCTGATACAATTGGATTTTAAAATAATTATGTACATACAGTTTAAAATAATTAAAAATAAATTCAGTTAGTGTTGTTACTTAGGAACCTGGCACTGTGTTACAGACATGATGCTGAAGTATGAAGTTCCCAGTGCCTCTTCCAGGAATCTAACATGACTTATAATTTACATTCTTTGTCATAATGCTCCCCACTGTGCTATTTTGAACATGGTCATTGTGTGTCTATGGTATGAGTTCTGTTTAGTGTGATGTAGCAGATAGCAGTTCCTGCTGTATGTGCTGTTATTGATTGATTAAATTGCAGGTACCAAATATGTTTTTAAAAAAAAAATACAGACATTTTTAATTTAGTGAAGAGGCTTCTGTGACTGTACAACACAAGCTCACACTGCATGATAATGGGTTTTTAGTTTGGCACTGTGGTACAGATTTTCTCCTGTGGGAGCAACAGTAACGCATGGAAGTGACAGCTACAAAGGAGTTAAGAGAGTGTTATTCTTTGCAAATGCTTTCTATTATTCAGGTCAGAATTTTTGTCTTCTGTGCCAGCTATAAAAACGTAAAGATTAAAATGCATTGATTTATAATTAGAACTGTTTTTTAATGGGTGTGGAACATTATTTATCAGAGAACTGTGAATCAAGAGTAAGAAAAATTGCTGGGTAGGATATTTGTACCTAAAAGAGGAATGAAAAAAATTGCTTAATTAGCTTTGTAATTTGTATTCTGCACATAATGTTTTGTGATAAGTAGAAATTGTGATATAGGTAGGAAATGTATACATATTTGGTCAGCTGGACCCTAAGAGGAGAGAAATTGGGAGACCACATTGTAGGTGGGAATAATATTAAGGTGAATGTAAGTGAAATAAGGGTGGACTGGACGCACACAATTCACTGAAGGGTAAAGAGACTGTTTTTTTGTGAATGCTCTGATGAACCAAGAGTGTTGTGTTCTAGAATCTGATTTTGTGTAATGTGGTACCAATATGTTTGAGAAGAGTGAGCAATGCAAGAAGTCCATTGTAATGAAAGTTGGAACATTGAAGCATTAAGTTTCATATGTTACGTGTCAGAGTTATGCAGTAACAGCAAGTGCCCATTTCATCATCGTAAATTTCTGTTGCTTTTTGTAGAGAGTGTAGGGCAGCAGGAAGACGTTTCTGTCTTGTGCCTTTTTCCTCCTCCATTATTGTGAATGATACAAAAAAGTCATTGTTTATCTTTAACTACTGTTGGTCAAGCTTCATGGCCATATGTTTGCTGCAGTTTCTTTTTCTCAAGGTTACGTAGTAAAAAGGAATTGGTGGAAGGTAAGGCATTGGGACTACATGCCTTATGTAGCCACCCCCACTGGTATCACATTTCTTCCCAGAGATGTAAAGCCTTTCCTGTGTGTGGGTTCACTACTACCCATATGCTACAGTGTCTCTTATGTCATGCCAGAGTCCGCTGATTTACTGTTGGCTTGTAACATTTGTTGGCACAGCACCACGCCCTTGCTTCCTCCCTCCCACCTCCAGCCCACCCCCAAAGATTGTGTAAATGGCAGAGGGAGGTTTAATGGTGTTATCACATATGAGTGGCTTAGACCAATCAGAATTCTTGTTCATTGGTATGGAACTTGAAGGCTGCCATTTGTAATGTGTTATTTCTAATTTTGAGATTTTGCAAGTGTAACTGGCAGCTGATGTGCCACTTGGCAGCAGCAATATATTCATGCATACACGGTGTACAGTATACAGGAGAATCTCCCTGGAATCCACAGACTTGTTCACAGCTGCATGGCTGCATAGTAACCAATAGCACTGCCCACTCTGCAGTACTTATTCTGCATGCTGTAGAGGCAAAAATTGCTGCATATCAAATTATTATGCCATTTCCACTACAGTATTATTTCTGTGTTTTAAAAGATCTTGGTACATCCTTACAGCCACCATGTTTGTTCATTGGCATACTGCTATAACACTGAGCCTTGCATTTCATCTGCTTGCAGCTCTTGACCTTTTTTCTGGCTACAGATACTTGGTTGTAAAACAGCTATCAACTAACACAGACACTACTGGTTACATGTATATAATCTAAAGAAATACTACAAGAACTACAAACAAGACATAATATCTCTTACAAACTCCAAACACTATGAAGGAACATCAGGCATTTTGTTACCAGTTACAGGGTTTTATTTTAAAAGTCACTGTCATGTCCACCTCCTCTTAACTTTCACCAATTACAAAAAAACTTCTGTGCAACTTACTATTTCCTTTGAACACTACTTATTATTCTACTTTCTGCCTACTACAGAGCATTGTTTTACAACTCAATATCCTGTCCATCACCTCTTAACCTTTACAAACTATGAGTTATCTTGTACGACTTACCTCTTCCTTGCAACTATACTAATTATTGTACCTTCTCAATATTCTATCAGAATACAAGTTATGTTGTATCAAGTCCTTGACTAACAACAAGCAGTACCATTGTGGTCCCTGTCCCACACTTCGCCACAGTCTACCGAACTATGGCATTTCTTCTGTGAACACCACTACTACACAGCAAGCAGCAGTGTAATTGCCTCTGTTCTACATTTCACAGTAGTCTACCAGCTACAGAGTGTCCTAATATGAACACAACATTATTACTGCAGTAGACATGGGGGGGAAGGGGGGGGGGGGTGAGGTCCTTGGCAGTCCACAAACTTGTCACACACCTCACCATCCATGACCATGATGTATCTTGATCTGTTTTATTCACACACCCATTTTGACATCACCTCCACCACTGGGGTTTATTATGTGCTGCCTCAATCAACCATGTTTGTTAACTCGTCACATCAAGTGACACTGACCCATTCCCATAGCAGACTGGTGTCACACTGCATTCTAAGGTTGGAACAAGAGGTTCTTATACCTCTCTTTTTATTTCTGCATCTGTCTACCAACACCCTTCTCTTTCATGTATGAATGGGGTCCACTGTCCAGTATGGCTAGTACTTTGCCATGGGAAATTCTTCCTCTGAGCCAGGTCTGCCTCAGCATTATCTTAAGTCGGTTTGCTCTGTGATGTATGTGATGTCCCATGTAGGAAATATGCCATCCAATCAGTATAGTAGTTCATTAGTTACGTCGAGCGATGATTGCTGCATAGACTCCCATGTTGTTACTAGTGCACTATCACCTGTTGTCTTCTTTGGAAACCATACCAAAAATCAACATCTTCCAGGGAGACTGTGGAAGGTGGTTGGCGGTGGGAGCAAAACATATTACTTACTACATTAGTCATTTTAAAAACTAACAAAAAATAACAGTTTATTAATATTAGGAGATGAACAGTCATTACTTACTGGCATAGAAAATACACTTTTTTCAGTCATGAATGCTGTTGACATACTTTGCCCCATGACAAAGTACAAAAGGAAAGAAAACTTTTATGGCCTTAAGAAAAAAAATGAAATTCTGTTACAATTACATTGGTGTTCCAAGGACTCTGGCCATAATTTTATTGATTGATGTGTTAATTATTAATTCTGGCTATATGCTTATCCTGCCAAAAATGAAGTTTATAAATCCCATACCAAGCTGGAATTTAGAAGAGAAGTTGTTTGATTCATCCGTGAACCAGAAGTAACTAGCCAGATCACTGTTGAGGCAGGTCCTGCTTGTAGGAAGTGGAGGAGTAAGGCTACCTGAACCAGACTTGCACTGTGCAGAAACATGTTGCATGAGAACCAGGGTCCGGCACACTAGTTATGAGATGTCTAGAAATACGCATTTGATTTTGCATGTGATGTGATGCTAAGGACAGGTATGGCCGTGATGAGTATTTGCTGTAATGACAGTTTTTTTTTACATTATTTAATGTTTCTGTGATGGATTTAAATGCCAGTTGTATCTCATGATGGCCTGACTTGTTCTGACTTAGCGTGGACATTTAAATTGCTATGCTACCAAGTAAACACACACAGACTGCATGCAGCATGCTAATTGGTTCACCAGTACATATTTGAGACCAGCATATGGTCTTATAGGATGATAAAGGTTAGAAATCCCATTGTAATAGACTTCCATTATATATGACATCACATTCAGTAATGCTAGTTGTCACCACCAGTAGTGCCTAAGGGAGGTATGTACTTCTGAGAAGTTACATAAATGTAGGAAACAAGTGTTTTAATTTTATATGTAACCTGATTTAGTCCACATTAGGGAGCCCTTCTGCAGAAATGTCTTGTACTGCAGTAATAAGAAGTTCTTGGGAGACTGATAAAATCTGTTTTTAAGAGACATATTTGGTGATGAGTCAAGGAATGCCTCACTTGTGATTTTGTGGGATGCATCTCTGTATGTGTGAGGTGGTTTTATCATGAACAGTATTTGAAGACACTGCAGTCAGTATTAACCCTTGTAGTCAATTTTCTGTATATTCTATGTCTTTGTCCATCTGACAGTGAAGATGGCTGCCCTGTGTAAATATATTATTCCACAGTGTACTAGCACAATTGAAAGTACAGCATTTCTTTTTGATACATCACAGTGTTTGGGTGAATCTGACAGATGGTTCATACTGAGTCATCCCTTGCATATCCCAAGCTTAGGTCCCCAGAACCCCCATGAAAAGTGAAATTTTACAAATACATGATTGCCCCCCCCCCCCTCACACAATGTTTTACTATTTTTTTTAAGTGTTTTCCATTTCTGTGAAGAGATATTATGATGGAGAGCTGTGCCCTCTTTCTTTTAACCCCCCTTTTCCCACCCAGCTCCTTCAACATCATGAGGTATGGCTTGAAGGCTTGTTTGGGTTGTTGGACAGTTTTGTTGCTCTTATCCTTTGAAGGGTTAATGTATTTTTATTCTTGGGGCAACTTTGCATATTTATGAAACCATTAAGTATGAAGCCATAAAGAGCAAGGTGGCTATACTGGTATTAGATGCACCTGATAAGTGTAGTTACCTCTCATTGTGTGTCATAAAGCAAGAGTGGGAAGTGGACATTTGCACTGTCATGTGTAGAACATATGAGAATGACTGGTTAGCGCTAAACTAGAAGATGACAGTAGTCAGTTGCTCCCAACATGTGCAAAATTAATTTTTGGCTTCACATTGACAGATTTGAAATTTAAATATTGCCTTCCTACTTTTCACAAAATGTGATTAGGATGAGGTGGGCAGGGCATATGTAGGCAGTCCATAAAGAAACCGAACTTGTGAAATAGCAAGCCAGCGAGCGTGCATAGCATGCTCACGATGGTGGCGTTGTGTAGCGGGAACTTTAAGCATCATTCTGACAACTAGCAGTATCATGCCATATCAATTAGTCATCGAGTTGCACGTGCTTGAATGGGTGTGCGTTTAGTACTCTCGGCGATTTTTGCAAGTTGATAAATGAAGGATCTTGAGGAGCAACGCGTTGGAATCAAATTCTGTTTCAAATAGGGACAAACTTTCACGGAGACTTTCCAGAGGTTGCAACAGGCTTATGGAGAGGATTGTTTGAGCCATATGCAATGTCATGAGTGGTACCAGCAATTCAAATCGGACAGAATGTCCATTGAAGACAACCCCAAATCTGGAGGTGATAGAAGAAAATTCGATACGGGAGCTTTGTGCCGTCCTGCAAAACACGTTCCAGGACACGTTCTAGAAATGGAAAAAACGTTGGGAGCGGTGTATCAAGAGTGGAGGGGAGTACTTTAAAGGTGACAAATTTAAGATGTAAGTAAAGCAATAAATTTTAAAAAAAAGTTCGGTTTCTTTATGGACTGCTCTCGTATACTGTGCCTGGGAGAGAAAACTGCATAGAGAGTCTTGGTAGGAAAACATGAAGCAAAATAAACCATTTGGAAGGCATAGACATAGATGGAAGGCTAATATGGAGATGGACTTTTATGGGAGGGTGCAGACTGGATGCATGTTAGCTCAGGACGGGTGTCAAGTTGGGGCTGTGCCTGAATGTGATAATGAATCTTCATTTGTGTAAAAAGGGGGAATTTCGTTGTTAACTGAACATTAGTTGGCTTCTCAAGAGTCATTCTGATCCATGGAATTAGTTAATCATTGTTGCTGCTGTTTCTGAGTTCTAGCACCCTGTACGTATGTCCATTTTGTTGTTGTTCTTTAGGGACTTTCTTCCTCCATGGTCAGGGTCAGACATGAGTAGGCAGTGAAAGTGTTCAGGTTGTGTAGGTAAGTGTTCCCTCACCAACTGTGAGATTGTCCTTTTAACTTCAATGCTGTACCTCAGTTTAATCCAGATGATCAGAGCAATGATTTGGAGCAGTAAGTTCTTCAAATCTTCAGCAACATGTCCCACTTTCACACAATGCAGAAACCACCCACAAATGAGCATTAACAACAAAGAATCATGACAACTTAAAATCAGCTAGAGTATGAACCTGATTTCCAAGTCAAGTATTGTCAACAGAGCACTGAACATCAGACTGATTATGGACTTTTTTGTACACAGGGTTGCATATGAGCAGGATCCAGGTAAGCGGCGGAAACGGGGCAGCATTTTCTTCAGGAAGAAAAAGGTGAGGAAACATCTCATATGGAGTGAAATTTCATTTCTTGCACGAAAGTATAAGACCTGCTGCTCCTTTAGAAGAGTTCATTGTGTCACACTTCTTCAGTATTTTTTGTTAGAGTTTCTGAACAACCATGACCATTCTGTTATTTTAAAGTGCAACAGAATTTGGCTTCTGAATTTTGGGTTCAAGACTACATTCAAGGACATGCATAGTTTTAATAATAATTATCATCATTAGTGTGATTACAGTAACAGTAATAAAGTCAGGATGAGTAATGAGTGTTTCAAGCATGAAATTCAGCCAAATAATACATAAAAATTTAGTTCCTACCCTGCAGAAAACAACCCTTTGGCACTGACGGATAAATTTATTCGATGCACAGTGTGATGCTGAGAAATCCAAACATCCTAAAGTCATTGGCCAATCTCCAGACAGTCTTTGTACAGTATACTGGGCACTTGTCATCATGATGAGTTACAACATGCACACAGTGTGTACCAGAAGGAACTTGCCATTCTTCAGAGACGATTTTGTATGTTAATTTCCGTCAGTATAACATACGTGTATTTGGAGTTGAATGTTTGTGTTCTTGCAGTTTCATATACTGTAGCAGGTTAATATGATGTGTTGTCTGTATGCTGTTCTTGTCTGTTCTTGAGCCGATAGCCAAGCCAAAGCCATACACGGGCCATTTCATGCTTCAGTGCACACTTGATGGCTTAATGGCGTCAGAATTATTTTTTTTAATTTTAATACAGGAACCAAATACGTTAGAATTATGAAACAAACTGCATTTTGAAGAAAAAAGAATGGAGAGTATATACCACGTTTAAAATTTTCAGTACCTATGTTTGTTGAATAAATATATAAAATGCAACTTTAGAGGTTACCGGTGCAGTACAACCCCTATAGGGGTCGTTAGGCGTCAAAGGGTTGTGAGGTGTTGTAACTATGTCTTTTTGTTTGTGACTTGCTTGTCATATGCAGGTGTTGTAATGGCAATGCACATGCTGCTGTAGAAGAACTCTGAAGGCATTTTTCCCGCTAGAAGATTCTGTCTGACCTGTTTTCATGTGTTGACCAAGCATTGTGTCAAACTGATTCTCTTCCGAGTGTTTCCATGCAGTCGGAAAGGGAAGTGTTACCTGACATGAACATATGAGAGAATGTTCTCAAGGTGGTTCAGGGAAGTCCATGAGCACCCACTCCCGGGATTGCCTATTGCAGTGATGTGTCATGTACACAGGTGTGGTGAACTCTGCATGGGGAAGATTGATATCCTTACCATGAGCAGGGGGTTCAAGTTTTTTAACCTGAAGACTTAAAAACAAGAATAACAACAGTAACCAATTTCCCAAGGAGATTTTCAGTGAATGTATGATGTGGTTTACTTTGTAGCAGGTTAGTTAGACTTTGTCTTTGACAACAATTTAACTGGCGACACATGAATTCTACCTGCAGGATGAGCAACCAACTTTGTTGGAAGGCATCCCATGTTTGAGAAGGAGTCATTTGTGCTTCCAACATGTTGGGACTCCTCTACATTGCACCTAGTGTGTGAGGGAATATTTAACGAAATATTTCCCTAAATGCTGATTAGGTCTCGGTGGACCTCATGCCAGATGTTACACCACTAGATACCTATCTTTGGTGCTACATCTATACGTGTATGTGAAACAAAGGTTGATTAAGGAACAGCACTGCTTTGTCGTGTGTTTTCAGCAGCATAGCACTTTGTAACAACATGACATCAGCTATGCTGTCTCTACTTGTGCGCAATTAAAAATGCATTGCAACTCGAGGAGGAAAATTTGAACAATTGTTGTGAAACTTTGCTGTGTGTTTGGTTCTTCGGATGAATAAATTTCCTTCATAACAGGTATTTAGTTATGGTGAGTGGTATCCTGAAATACATGATTGATGAATTAAATATGTACTACAGCACTGCTAGGCTGGAGTATGTGAAATATGTTCTGCAAAACTGCCAGACACTCGCATGCGGTATACAGGACTTGGAAGTCTAAGTACAATTTTTATGAATCTTGTATAAGTTTTTTAGCATAGTAATGTGTGTGTGTCATTGAAATGTTAATTAGATGTTGAGTACATTTGTTAAAATTACAGAAACTACACATTCATCCTTACTACAAATTCATTCTCATTTTAATATGTGTTTGGTAATAAGTACATGGATAACATCTCTAATACTTTAAAACCTATCTTGTCATTATCTCTGTAATTGTTCCAGCTTCGGATATAGTAATGTTTGTAACAGTGTAATTTAACCTCAGGATCATTACCCGAAGTATGGCTGGTTCATCTCCCAGTACACCCTGTGTTCAATATGAGTGAAATGCTGTATGTTTTAATGTTAAAGCAAATAGTGCAAATTGTTGCCATTGTGGTTTAACCCTTCTAAGCCTAGTGTTTACCTTATGTACCACCAGGTTTAATATCAAAATTTCTGTACTGCCCGCTTGTGTGTGTTTTTGTATTTATATGGATCTCGGAGCAAACTGAAATTGTTTCTCTGTACAGAATTAACTGACTGGTTTTATAAAGGAGAGGAAATGTGTTTACTGTATGGTATGAGATGAATATTTAAATGTTAGTCAGGTTAATTTTGATCTTTAAATGGCTAAAGGATTACTGAACACTGTAGATAGTAAGTAAATGGCACAGAATCACATATTAACACTTTTTAGGCTCATTTGATGTCCCTGCAGAGCACCTGTTAAAACTACTCTGTCCATTCTTCTATGTATTGTGTAATAACTCTAGGACTTACAAAGAAATTATGAATTATAGTATTGGAGGATAATATGAAAAATTGTTGAGCCCTTCCATTTTTGCTTAATGCAGACAAAAATATCGGGCCCTCCTTACATGAAAACCCACATGTTTTCTGGGCAGATCTTCAGCATATATGACATACCCATCATCCCATGTGAATGATAAGAGGAAAGTGTGCGAGATTTTGGGCTTCCAAGATGTTGTAGTTTAGATCATTGCTCTTCTGGGTGTTGCTTGGTCAGTTGATGTTGTTCCCCACATTTCAGGACAACATATCAGTCTTATCTTCAGGGTCAAGCAGTGCAGGAAGAATATTGGGTGTGTGTGTGTGTATGCATGCTTGAATATGCAGGGACAGTATGGGCAGTAAATGTTTGACAGGAACAGATTGTGGCAGAACAGCAGGGGTTGTGAAGCGCTGAAAAGGGCCAGTGAAGTCATGTTCAGGTGATGATGGCACAATGAAAGAGCTACCAGGGAATGGGGGAAGAAGGAAGACTGGTAAGAGAAAGAAGGTTAATGAGGATAATGGTGGGCACTATAAAGCAGTCACCAGGGTAAGGGGAAAAAGGAAGAATAGGAGGAAGGGAAAGGACAAATTTTTTGGTCTTGAAAAGGACTGTTGACATATCATCCATTATGTTGGGGGTTCTGTGTTCTGTAAGGATGTAAATGTGAGGTCATGAGTCATGTATAATTGGGCCATCCTCCCTTTCGATTTAGGGATGGAGCTTCATCTCAGTTGCCACCTGATGAGTGGATCCATGTAGTCAGATGCGATAGAGAGGATTTTGTGTTGTAGAGCTGGATGTTATGATCCTGGTTGAATATGTGTTCAGCCACTGCCAGTTTGTTAGGTTGCTCAAGGCAGAGGTGTAGCTAATGGCCTATCATGGCCTGTATTATGCAGCCCCATTTAAATTCAGGCCTGCTGCACATAACACTGGGCTTTTAATTCTGATGCCAAGGGATTAAGAGCATACCATATCTGCTTCTGGCTGTACTCATATCCTAGGGGAGTCTCCCTGAGGAAATAAAACTCATCAGCAAGGCTGCCCCTGTTATGTAAGGCTCTTGCCCTGTGTACAGAAGTAGAGAGAACAGCTTGTTTATTTGAAGGGTGGTGATGTGATATGGAGTTTAATTAGGGGTTAGTGTGGCTAGAGAAAATCTGGTCGCCTTTAGATGCCAGTGTCGAGAAGAGGAAGGTAGTCATACTTCTCTTTCTCCATGGAATCTCTCTAGTTTCTCTGGTCTGTGGTTCCAGATGACAGATGTGTCATCCACTCAACAGAACTAACAGAGGGGCTTATGGATCACCTGCTCTAAAGACGTCTCCTCAAGGTCCTTCATGTAGTAGTGAGTGATAACAGGAAACAGCAGTAATTTTTATCATTATTCTTTCCATTCTTACTTTTTTTTTTCACTTACTCTGGTGGATGCTTCAGAGTGCTGACCATTGTCCTTTCTCTTCCCAGTCTTCATTATTTACCCTATCCCTTTGTGTCTGTTTCATATGCCCTCCACAACTTACACAACTGACTTCTGTATTGGCCCTTTTCAGGACCTCAACTGTCCTGTTGTTCTGTCATAATTTTTTTCTGTTAATCATTTACCATCTACACTGTCCCTATATGTTCAGTCATTTACCTGTTATAGCATTTTTCTTGGACTGCTTGACCCTGAAGACAGGACTGTTACGTTGCCCTCAAACACCAGTAACATTTTACCAACCAGCGCTTTCAACATTCCAGAAGAGCCAAGATTTTACGATACAATTGATTGCGTGTAAAGAGCATTGAAAGGCAGTCTCTTTTAGTTTTATTCTTGTCATGAAGTGCTATACTAAAATAAAACTTAGGTTCATATTTTAAGTATGGCACCTGAATGTAAGCATATTTAATTTTGTGAAATCACTGTTTTTGGACTGCTTGACCCGTAAGGTAATGGCACTACAATCCTTTGAAACATCATTAACATTTTACTAATAACATGGTGTAACATTACGGAAGGCTTGAGCCCTCTTGTCGTGAATATCCTAATACTGTCTGTAAGAGTGGAGAATGAAGAATTGATGTGGATTGTTTATTTGTTGAATATGATGTATGATATATACTTACTGTTCATGCGATACTGGTCCGTATGTGGTTGTTGTGTCAAAAATTGTAGGACCCATTTGCAATATATGTATCAATGAACTGAAAATCTGGAGACTGTACTGGAGAGAATGTACCAGAACTTTTCACTACATTTTGAGATTTGTTTGTTGCTAGGAAAAGACGAAAAAGGTTCCCCACCAGTGGGTCTCAGCATGCTATGGGTCTCCACATGGTTGTGACTGGTGCTCAAAGGCACTTACCAACAAGCCAGCACTTTACTGTGAAAGTAAGTCTGTCATGCTTGACAGGTTTTAGTTTGTGAGTATGCAGTTTTTATTTCCATGGTTCTTTACAGCATTGTTTGCTCTCTGTCTAGATTGTGCAACAAAAGTTCATCAGAACTCCTGTAAGGACCACATCACAGATTGCATCAAACCAAAGCTGTCAAAGGTAAGAATTTTTGTGTGTTCTTATCTCCAATTACTGACAGTGCTTTATGTCTCATGATAATAACAAACGCAGAATGAGTCCATACCATGATTCTGAATAATCGACTGGTGACTGTTAAGTGGCCCCCATCAGCATTTTAGTCATGGTTCTGCCCATGAATTCATTCACAGGAAACTTGGCTTTAATAAAATTTCAACAAGTTGGATTTCAGAACAAGTCACAGAAGAACACAAGTGTAAGTGTTTCACAATTTGCTGAAGCTTATTGGTGTATTGTCACTGTGAAGGTGAGGTATCACTGGCAAACCAGAGAGTAAATACTAGAGTGTGGAATAGAAACATCTGACATTTCCAGTCAAAATGCAGCCATCAGTAGCACAGGTGATTTTTACACTTTTCTGGGGTTCACATGTACCAACTCTGGAGTACTGTCAAGAGAGGGGCAGAACAGTAAACAGTGGTAATTATAGTGAGATGCTCTGGAACCAGTGGAGGCCAGCTGTTTGAAAAAAATGCTGAGGAATGGTGGTGCAGGATGTTGCACCATTGCATGACATTGCCCATCCACAATGTTGACAGAAGTGTTGGAGTACATTCCAGATGTGGTCCATTCAGATTATTGCATGTTTGCCCTACTTCACCATTGATCAACAAGAGAAAGAAGCAGTGCATGCATGGCTTGTAAGGCGACCAAAAGCACAGAAACTGGCCTGGTATACTAAGTGCATTGAAAATAAGAGTGATTCTGTGGGAAAGTGATGCTATGTACAGACCCAAAAAAATGTTATGTTGTTTTCAAACAGTACATTCCAGATATTCTGTGACTCATCCTCATACCACCATGATCAAAAAGTACGGTGAATGCTGCTGCTGATTGTGATCCAACCGAAAGGCAGGGATCTTCAATATGGGATGCGGCACGTGAAACCTTAGTAACAGTGTGTGACAAGTTTCAACTTGTTCGGTGCAGTCAGTCGGTTGTGAGCTGCGGTTGAGAGAAGGTGTGTTTTAAAGTGTGCCATAAATCATGGATCACGAACAACGCATTAACGTGAAATTTTGTTTCAAACTGCAAAAAAGTGCTACAGAAACACACAAAATGTTAAAATTAGTTTATGGTGATGCTGCAGTGACCATGAAGACGGTTTACAAGTGGTTCAAGCGATTTTGTAATGGTTGTGAATCAGTTGAAGACGAGGAGAGATGGGACGTACTTCAACATCAAAAACCCAAGAGAATGTTGAAAGAGTAAGCGAAATGATCTGAACATCCCTTATGGTTCCATTCAAAACATTTTAACAACAGATTTGAACATGAGGCGAGTGAGTGCAAAACTTGTTCCACGTGTTTTGATGGTCAAACAAAAGCAACAGTGTTTGTCAGTTTCATTGAAATTGCACGATCGTGCCGCTTCGGATTCCAGCTTTTTAGGAAATGTCATCAAGGGAGATGAAACTTGGGTCTGTGGTTATGATCATGAGACCAGGGTTCAGAGTTCGCAATGGAAATCACCCAGTTTGCCTCGTGCGAAAAAAGTGCGTCAATCAAGATCCAACATCAAGGTGGTGATGATTGTGTTTTTTGACCTTGATGGAATTGTGCAAGCTGAGTTTGTACCCAGGAACACTACGGTGAACTCTGAATATTATAAGGGCTTATTAGAGCGTTTAACCTTTTTTAAAGTACTGACTTTTACAAGGCCGTAGACCCCTGGTGGCCGGAATATTTTGGGCATTTAAATCTTGAAATTGCAGGCCTCCATAAAAACAGATATATTTTCTGTTCTATATAACATAAAAGTATGGAATAAAACTGTTTGAAAGAGAATAAAATTCTACATTCATAGATGAAGTGTCGGGTATTAGCAACAAATCGTACTTACGAAACTTTATAATAGATTCAAAAGTTATTTGGCATAACATATTTTATGACACTTCTGTGAATATTTTATGTACTTACCCCTTCCTTTACACTGCTGGCATGTGTGATGTTACGTACATAGGAGTATACAACATTTATTTTTCTGTCCACGCTGTACAATGATATAATTTGCCTCGTGCCACCACAGTCAACGATACTCTTTGTGTCTAGTGACTCAAGTTCACACACGTATGCCACTCCTCGAAGCAGTTCACTACACACAGACCAACATCACACTTCCTGCAGAAATACATGCTCCGTGTTTGCTCCTGCAGCGAACACACGTGACACCGCCATTGATTTCCTTTGGAAGGCCAATGCTGTGAATGCTTAACCTTTTGATGCCTAATGTCAACTGTAATGGTCGTACTGCACCGCTAACCTCTAAAGTTGCATTTTATGTATTTATTCAACAAATATAGGTACTGAATATTTTAAACATGGTATATACTCTCCGTTTTTTTCTCTCCAAAATCCAGTTTGTTTCATAATTCTAACATATTTAGTTCCTGTATTATTCACATTTTATATACAGGGTGTACTAAAATTAAAAAAATAATTCTGGCGCCAGGTTAACTTCCAGTCAACCGAGCTGGGACGCAGTTGGACTTGGTGTGCCCCATGAAGTGCCACTAGCTGTCACATTTCCTTCTTGCAAATGGATAATCAATTCGCAAACGAGAATTTCATGGAAAATTTTGTGCGTCATTTTGCCGCCACATGACTTGTGTATAAGAAATGCATTCAAAATGGTCATGTCTGTTAGGTGAAAAAAACAGTTTCGTGGTCTGCTTCCATGTTCTGCAGGCAATTCCATAGCTGTTGACCATTCTGTCTGACTTGTCCACAAACCCCATGTATTCATTTTAGTCTTCTACAACACGATGTTTGATAGCCTGGCCAGATTCTTGGGTGAAATTTCCTTCAACAGGGGGAGCGTGCATGTTTGTCAGAATGTACACATCCCACCTGTCTTTCCAGCAAACGGCCCTTAGGGTTCCCCTGACTCGTGTTGATATGTTCCCCCTTTTCATTTTCAGGGATTTTGGTCCAATATCTCGTGGCATTCCACGCCTGTCATGGCGAACTGTTCCACGCGCATTGATTTTTCATTGGAACAGATCATCAAACAGAGCAGGCAAAGTGAAATAATTGTCCATGAATATTTTGTGGCCCAATCCCTCAACTCTTCGAGTAAGTTACAGCACCGTTCCATGCGTTGCTGTTATTTGAACTGTGGCATGTTGCCTTTGTTTGCCTAAATACACACTCGTATCATAAGGTGTAGCCCAGACAGTCACAAAGTTTGTAAATTTTGATGCCAAATCTTTTATGTTTCTTTGGAATATATTGCCGAAAGACTACTCTTCCTTTGTACAACACAATCACTTCATCCACAGCAAGTTGTTCCGTCGGATTGTACAGTTCACAAAATTTGTTGTTCAGTATGTCAGAAATCTTTTGTATTTTCCGAAGTCTGTCGTAGTCTGGGTTGTCATGGATCGGAGGGTTGTCATTGTTTTCAAAATGAAGTAATCGAAGAATGTGGAAGAAGTGATCGCCTGCCATTATGTTTGAATAAAATGGAGTGCAGGTACTGCTCCTCTCTGGACCAATAATCTTTGAGGCTGTGATGCTGGTCATGCCCCATTTGAATTACAAGTCCAAAAAATGTGTACATTTCTTCGATGGTAATATTAGATGGTTGTGCTGAAGTGCTTCCTTTAGTTCTAGATGACAGGTACTGATGGAAGTAGCAGTTTGTTTCAGTTAGAATAATTTGAAAGACTTGCCTAAAAAAGAGAATGAAGATTGAAAAGGGAGAAGATTCTGCATTTATATCAGAGGCAGCTGGTCAGTTAACGCCATTTGGAGGTCTAGTAAAATTCAAGAAATTTGACTAATCCCTGGCTCTTGTAGCCCGAAATGCAACTTCAGTTTCCTCAGCATCATCTTCATCTTCTGAGGATGAGGAGGACTGTACATGAGGTTCCACCACTTTGTCTCTGTCTTCTAATCCGTCATCAGAGTCCTCATCCAGCAGTACCTCCTCTATTTCGTCGGGATTGAGTGATTTTGAATACTTAGCTTGTTTGTGAGGTTCCATTTTAAAAGGTCCCAACTGAATCAAATAAGTGACAGTTACTGATAATGCACTACTTATCTGAAGTCTAAATAATACTTAAACTGGAAAGTAATGCAGGTGAAACTCTGTTGGTAAACACTGAGGAAAAATATCAGTACTGAAGAAGGGGTACTTCCTTACAAATCGCCATTGAATTTATGCACTATATACCAGTTCATCACCGATAATGTAACATCAAACACGACTGTGAAACGTAACACTTGCAGCTTTGACAATACATATGAAAAATTGTGGATCGCGGTTTATAACCAATCCACCACTGTCACGTATATGCCAGTCCACCACTACAAACAATATCAAGACGCGCCACACTTCTACGAAAGCTGCCAGAAGACTAACTTGAGCTCTTCGTCATCGAGGTTCTACGTTTCAGCCTCAAACCATGGCCTACTGTGTTGTGTCTGTCACTCCCCCAGCTAATCGCCAAAGGTCAAGTCTGCACATAAATATTATCGAAACCCGGACTGCCGTAAATGACATCATGGCTCCTGATGAATACCAGGCCTTGTTGTGAGACCCACAGTGGGTTTTTTTGGGTTTCCTGCTCAAGTAAACACTGTGAGGGCTGAGAAACTACATACGTGTACGGTGTTAGATATATCGAACATTCGGCCACTGGGGAGTGCAGGCTGTGTTAGATATATCTAACATTCCTCCTTTAAAGTTTAAGAAATTATGTGTATAGAAAAGACCTGAGAAATGGGCAAACGGTTTCATCCTCCATCATGACAATGCTCCGTGTCACACATCGCTTCTGGTTCAGCAATTTCTGTCAAAAATATTACAGTGTGTCGTCATCCACCTTATTCACTGGATCTGGCACCGTGTGACTTCTGGCTCTTCCCCAAAGTCAAAATGACCATGAAAGGTAAACGTTTTGAATCGATTCAGGACATCAAGGCAGCCACGACAGCGCAACTAAAGACACTCACGAAAGAGGACTTCCAGAACTGCTTCAGAAAATGGCAAGAACGTTGGGATAAGTGTGTTTGAAGTGTGGGGAAGTATTTTGAGGGGGATTAATGGCAATTTGTCTTTTACTGTAATAAATTTTTTTAAAATTGAAACAGTCACCGTTTTGTTTGGTGACACCTGGTATGTCAAAAAATTGAATTATCCCAGCATTTGGCTTAAAAAATGGAATCTTCATATTGATTATGCAGTTTGCTTGCTACTTGTTACAAAACTGAATCATTGGCCCAGTTTGCCTGTAATGTGTGTTACAAAACTGGATCATCACAGTATTTGACCCAGTTTATCTGTTATATGTGTTACAAAATGGACTCATCACAGTATTTGGCACAGTTTGTCCACTGTGTATGTTACAGAATATTGTGGTTAATTGGCCCAGTTTGCCTTGCCTGTTACATGTGTTACAAAACTGAATCATCATAGAATTTGGTCTTCTTCACCTGCTGTGTATATTACAAAATGCAATCTTTCCAACTGAGTGAACATGCCAGAAGTGTTACACTGTGTGCATTTACCAGCTTGTTCTCTTTTATTTATATAAGAAAACTGAAGTAAGATAAAGGAAATGCCATCCAGCCCAAATGCTTAATTGAGCATTTCTGCATGAAGATGTATGGGTGAAAGAATGTACAGCTGTGTGCATTAGTAATCTTGGCACCAGATGGATGTGAATAGGTGGCTCTAGACCTCATTGGCCTTATACCTGGGAAGACAGTTTCCATTACTCATTAGATAGAAGGCTGTGTAGGCCCTACAGCTGATCTGTAGAGAGTGGCAAAGAGAGAGAGAGAGGGAGAGCGAGAGATGTGTTCGCATGTTAGGAATGTAACCCTGGTTTTACAGCGTATTCATTGTACGGGCTAAGCTACCCCATCTGAAGTTATTAATTTATGTGTTATCCAAAGGCAGCTGTTTCAATTTGAAAATGTAAGTTCTCATGCCTGTTGTTCTGGCTTGGTGGTTATGTCAGTGTTGACACCATCTGTTGTCTGTCTGCTGTTGCAGAATACACCAAAAGGCACTGGGTTTCCAGTTACAAAGCAGACAGCTGCCAAGAGGGGTGCACCTCAGCCCAGCCATTTGCAGAACAGTGCCAGCAATAGGTAAGTGAGGTTCGGATATGTTGTTTTGAAGTAGAATTCTGTGTGCAGGACTCCCCCCACCCCTACCACCACACAAATAAAGGAGAGGAAGGTGATTGTATGGAGGTTCAGGTGTGCAGGGAGTTTAGTTGCCCTATACTGCATTGGTCTGCATTTCATGATGGTTTGGTTTATTTTGTTATTGGTTTGATTTATGAGAAAACACATTTCTCACACGTAATACTCTACACTTCAGATTACACATGTTCTCACACATGTAATCAACATAGTACACAACTTTCACACAGAAGCTTGTATGCACATGTGCGTGCATGCGCGCACACACACACACACACACACACACACACATTTGATTAAATTTTGTATCATTGATCTGTTTTAGAAAATTTGATCCTTTTCCTATGACCATGAGAGCTTTTTTCTGTCTGTTTTTGACAAATATTGGTGAACTTCGATACTCTTTGTGTTACCAAGTTCCTGGGCTTTGTTCACAGTCTGGTATTCAAAACTGATTACAATATTAATGAACTGGTTCTTTTTGTGTCCTTACGTGGAAGGGTTTGTGGGCACATGCTTAGGTGGATTTGTTATAGCTCATGTAAGTCACTGCACCCAACTACTTGTGTGACTCCCCCACCCTTTCTAATGAAGACATAAAGAGATCCAGTTTCTGAAATATCTTCTTATAACCTACTAGCTGATAGACAGAGTCCAGAAACCCAATAAAACTTGTGTAATGCACCTTTAACACAGTCTTTTTTTAGAGTTGATTTAAAGCTGCTACTTTCCCAGAAAGCTTAAATGAAGTTTCCACTTAACATTCGTGCTGTCTGTATGTGTTATAGATAGAATGAATGCACCAGGCTTTCATTGTTTCTGAGACCTTCATCACATTCGGTTCATGACAATATCCTGATGTAGAAGGCTGCATTTTGTAGGCTTCTTAATACAATAAATATATTCTCCCCATATTGTCCTCATTATCATTCTGTTTGTTTAAGCAGCCTTTTTATGTGAAGTGCATTGCAGTGGATACTACTTGCTTATTTCATTTGCTGCTGAGTGGGTATTTTACTTTTTAAATATATGTAGTTGCTTTGCTACTGGCATTTCATGTTATGTTTGACAGTCTACATCACAGATGTAGGCCTGCATGAGTGTTTTGATGACCAAGCAAATTTGAAATGGCACAGAGAGTGAGTGATAAGAGTTATATTTCAGTACAGAATGTTGTTTGTATAGTTCCTCAAAATATAATGTGTGATGAGCTTCGTGTCCTCTGACCCCGTGGGCAAGGGCATACGATTCTGAATTGGGAGCACCTAGTATGCAGAGTCCACTGTGTCCATATTTCTGAAGCACTATGGGGTGGACTTCATGTTTTTTACGTTCCCAAAGTTTCATTTTTGGTAGAAGTCAAATTTGAAGTCCGTGAGCCAGTTTGAGTGAGGACTGTAATCAGAACCCACTGAAGGAGAGTCTAGTGTCAGATTTTCTCAGACCTCCACATTTTAATATACAGATATAGCTGCTGCAGCAGTGGCAACCTAACTATGTAGGTTTAGTTCAGCCTCACTAAGAAGTAATGAGACCAAGTGTACTGGCATATCAGTTGACTATGGGGTGGTGCACAAAATAATGCATCAGTTAAAAACTTAAGTAAAATCTTTAATATTTATACAGTAATACATATTTGCCTCCGAATACAAAGAATGAGTCATGGAGATTAATTATTTATGACTCACATGCTTAATATGTCAAGTGTTCTGGCTTGCAACTTCAAAAACACGGACCACTATGTTTGTGATCACTCATGGGTACATATCCTCCGTACATTCACCGTACATTCCAACATTTAGGGCTCTCACTTTTATGGCTGATGATAGGAATTGGCATTCTTTTAAGGTAAGCCCAAAGAAAAAGTCATAGGTTGATGTGCAGTGTCCAGTCTGTTGGGTGGCCAATTTCTCCTAATCTGTGGTGAGCAGTATGGGTGTGGGAAGTCACTCTTGGGCCAGAAGTGTCATGCAGGAAGTGTGAAGCAATGTTTGCTGTGTGTGGTGTCACTCCATCGTTTATGAACCACTTAGTATGTAATGGTAACCCAGTAGTGATGAACTGAGGCACAAAACTGTATGTTGCGCCTTCGTGGCATTGACGAGCATGCATACACTTGCACATGCACATGGGTGAATGCTGTTTTTGTGTCCTCTGTGGCAGCGTGCAGTCTGTTTCTGCTGGAGAGTAATGTGTTAAAGTGGTATGAAGAGGCAAAGCCAATGTGATGTGTGTAAAAGCCGGTATCAGTTAGGTGAATTTCAACACCTCTGTAATGAGCTAGAGGAACGTCCCTTAATTTTTTTGAGTGCTGTAGAATGTTACCTTCAACATTTGATTACATAAAACAGGCTATATGACAGCTCAGCAGACTTCCAGAAAAAATATCTGTAGAAGAAAGACTGTGACACTCGGTTAAGTCTAACATGCTTCAGATTTAACACACTATTCAGTTCTATGATGGTGCCAGTTAGGTTGATGCAAAGACAGCTATATTCATGACTGATAAATACACTAGTATATAAAATAATATATGTGAGAAGATTAATGCAGATATCATGATTATATGAGCTACTGTAACTGCAATATGAATCATTGGGTACCTACTCTGTATGATCCCTATCTACAGCAATTGCAGTAGATTGTTAATATTAATTATTCTTGGCATGATGCTACATTATTGTTACATTGATGCAAATTACGAGATATGATTCTGTAGGCCTATTGTCTTCAGAACTGTTTAAACTGGGGGCTGAAGGTGAAGCTGAAGAATTAAGCTAATTATTTTGTAGTGCATTGATCTCATTTTCTGCCATATTTTGGGACTGTGACCTCAAAAATAGTTTTTCTTTGTGGGCTGTTTGATCGTATGGAGTTATGCTGAGCTGAAGGTTGTACTAACATGTCCCTGTTGCTCCTATTTTAGTATCCTGGATTGTGACATGTTATCTGGTAGGTAGTAATTTACAGGGCACATACTTCATCTTCAGGGTAGAAAAGCTCAACCCTGAAGATGGCTGAGATCATCGCAGAAGGTCGTACCATGCTTTGTTCTTGTCAGTTTTGAGTGCCACACCATGGCTGAGGCAGTGTTTGTTGGCCTTGCACCACAGAGAACTGGATTTAATTCCAGGCCAGTCCATGTGAGATTTGTATGTAGACACACACACAGATGTGCATACCTACTTATGTACATATGTATGTACATTAATTAATTAATTCATTCATTCATTCTTTTCATGGCTCCGTAAGTGTGTCACAAGGTGAAACAAGTAATAAGTATGCAGATATACACAATTTTTAGTGGAACATACTAGAAACATTTTACAAAACAGTATTATAGATCTTTACACAAAAATTCATCTACGGAGTAAAAGAAGTTGTACCTAAATATTGGTTTAAGGCTGCCTTAAATTTTCCGTGTCATTTGTGACAAATATTGGACTATGTGGTAAACTGAAAATTTTTATGCCTGTATAAAATCCTTCTCTGAAGACAAGATAGTTTGGCATTTTGTCTATGAAGATTGTGCTTATTCCTTGCATTGATATTGTGTATGGATGAATTTGTAAGTTTTTCTGATTATGGATAATGAAGTTCATTAATGAAAGTGTTATTGGCATGGAACAGGTAGAATCCCTGATTGTTTAAATAGACTTTTACATGAAGTTATGGGTTATGTAGCAGCCATAATTTTTTTTTTTTAAGGGACACACTTCCCACTGTTGGAAGAGTTACCCTCCAAAAAAATTATTCCATGTTTTATAATAGAATGAAAGTTCTCAACAAGGAGCTGGGTCAGGACAGATTTTCCTCTGAGTACTCTGATTTTTGCCCCTGCCACCATCATTCCACCAATGCTCCATACTCATCTACCACCAACACTTTGTAATCTTAGCAGTTAACACAGACATTAAATAACAATATGTGTCAAGGAACATTGAAGAAGTCAGACTCATTTTTCCTTGTACATATCAGAGGACAACAGAGTTACAGCATGATTAAAAAAAACTTAAGCCCACATGAATTAAATTCAAAACTTCTTTTGGTGGTGGTGTGGTACATTGATTAAAACTCCCAGTCTTGATGTAGCTCAACCTTTCAATTTTTAAAACCCGTGTTGCAGAAAGTTATTCTGTTTCCTTCATGAAATGAACAGAAGTGGGTCATGAAAGAGAAATATGATGGTTCATGTTCTGAAAGTAGCTGTTTTTAGGTCTTGAAAGTATACATAATAAACTTTAAAAGAACTATATAATCTGTTTCATAATAAATTGTTATAGTACACATTAATAAACATATATATCTTTAATGTATTTGTATTCATGAGTTCCAGACATGTTTTAGCTTGAAACCATTATCAGGGAAATCATTTTGTGATCACAATGAGTGGAATAGTACTGAAAGTTGAACATCAGTAAGAGTTATAGTCATAACATTAACACATATGAATTTGCGGTAATATGAAGCGCTCTTAAAATGTTTTGTAAATTACAAGTATTTTGTGTACAACTGTAACTATTATATTCTTAATGGGAATTGATTAAAATTTCATAAAAAATAATCTAAATGTGGTTTATTTGGTATAATCGTCAAATATCTTGTTAGCAGGTATGAATTGTTTATGTTGTCATTTTATTTTCATATGTAGGATTGTAATTTGCAAGATATTAATGTTGGTTTATTCACTGTATATTACTAGTTTTTTTTTTTTTTTAATTATGGTTACTGTATGTGGTGTTTTTCTATGTTGTGATCAACTTTAAATCTTGTGTTCCTGTGTCCTTAAAGTATAGTGGGTTGTATGTGGTAACTTATTTTAATAATGTATTAAATATTGTCATGTAAATTCACAGAATTTGGATTTCCTAGAATTGTATTTTGGTGATGTGTTATTGAATATTGTATATAATTTTATATATGTTGTTAAATATAAGATCTCATGTAACTTGAAATTCTGTGGCCTATTTAACAGCATATCCCCAAAATAAGAGTCCACATCTTTGAACTTCCATGATATATACAATAATATTTAACAACACATCACCAAAATAACATTCCTCTAGCCTATGAACTGTCAGTGATTTGAAACAATGATATGATATGAGGGTACCATAATATTCACACACACACTGCTCCACAGCATATTTTGTTTCTCCTTTTTTTATTCTTAGAGTAAACAAAGCATTAATTTTACATATCATAGTGCAGTGTATTATAGGCTTGATACGAAACTGTTTTTCAGTGTCATCTCGTACCTCACAGAGAACATACTGTGTCAGTTTAAGAACCATTACTTTAGCCTCAGTGTTATTGTAACCCTAGTCGACGCCTACATACGTGGACATGTGTCTGCATGCAAGGTGTGGGAATGTTCATGGATTGTCCCCCTGTTGTCTGCTGGCTAGAATGGAAAACAGCAGACAAAGTGCGCAAGTCTGGACGTTTCTCGTACACTCGTGTACACTTTTATTTCCTAGTGTGTTATTAGTTCATTTGTAGAATTTGAGCGGTTAACATGTGATCAAATGAAGATTTGCAGTCTATTGCATGTGCATTGCGCAGATTACAAAAACCAATAAAAAATTGGTGCGATTGATTTTCTTGCAAAAAGTATTAAATCACTACTATTGAAGGTGAAAAATATAGCCAGCAACATAATGTATATATTCATAAGCTATTCCACCCCCGCCATCATCAACTTACAAAGAAAATGCCCTTTTAAAATACCATAACCAAGGAGACCCTGTCCACATTGAGACCCATGTCATAACCCTTTAATGACAAATTAAATCCCTCTGTGCAACAGCAGGCTGCAGAGATTTTTAACGTGGGATTTTAATTTTTACTGCTTACTCTTAAAAAAAAGGCATATCTCATAGGCTTTACCTTCAAATTTAAGGAAATAAAATTTTGCACTCTGGTTATGAATTGGTTAATCCAGGAAAAAATGTTCACCTATTTTTATAATAAATTAGGCCTGTGAATTGCATGCATTATATAAAATGTGGTGTAACTCACATAATTATGGTTGCTGCAGAAGATTTGTGGCACCTTGGATCACTATTTTATCATGATACACAGTATTCGCAAAGAGGGTGATTTACAAATTTATTGTGGTATGATATTCCACGAAACAAGGCACCACACTCACAGGCCCACGTCACATATGGTTCACTTATACACTGTGCCCTTTTTTGCCTGCAAAATGAACAGCAGTTTGATGGATGATTTCACTGGCCAGTGTTGGTTATGGTGACTCTCAAGTTGCGCAGCATTTGTTGCAGCTACACTTGGTCTTCCAACCAATCTGGGAGTAGGGAGATCTTGGCTTTTTCCAGCTTCCTCAATCAAATTCCTTACCAGAAGGAGCCTGAAATCTTGGTGGGTACGTTTAGCCCCAGATGAAGATAACAGAATCCAACTGTTGAGTATCATTAGATCTGGAAGGTGGAAAAACAATTTCATTGACCACCTGAAGGTACGTCGACTCATTGAATAGCTGTTGGCCATACGATCAGAAGAATTGTCAGCGTAATCCATGTGCTGGTTGTACCGTTCCACATTGTGAGGTTTCGCAGTGCAGTTGTTGTTGTCACAAAAATTTCCTTTTGCTGGTGGTGGGTCCATGTTAGCATGTAAACTTCTCATCTGTCCTTCCAAACTAATGCAGTCAAACTGCTCCTGGTCTTCACCCCTACATCATCCCTTTTCATTTCCAGTTGTTTTGGTCCAAAGTCAAGGGGCATGTCTTTTCTGTTGGGCCGTACTGTCCCACATGAATTAATTTTATGTCTGTCACAGTCATCAGACAGGCTTGCAGATGACAAGAAATTGTCCATAAATATTTTGTGTCCTAAGCCTTTAACTCTGCAAGTCAAATGTCTAACAGTTTCATGTGTTGCAGTCATGTTGTCACTGGCAGAGTGTGAGCCTTTACCCAGATACACTCTCATGTCATATGTATATCCTGATTCATCACAGAGTTTGTAAATTTTGATGCTGAAACATTTTCTTTTCTTTGGAATGTACTGCCTGAAGATAACCCTGCCCTTAAATTTTACACTTACCTCATTTGTTGTGCCAAAGACAGTCCTTAGTTTCCATAGTCGGGCATATTCTTCTCCTTCATCAGGTCTCTGTGAATTGTCTGCAAAATGCAGAAAATGTAGTATGTGTAAAAATCTGTCTTGTGTCATGGTCTCACCAAAGAACAGAGTGTGTAGCTGTCTGAGTCTTGAACAGCAGTCATGTAGTGTGTCTTCCAGTGTGTTTCCCATCTGCAGAGCTAAGGCAGTGAAAGTCATCATGTCCGGAAATGTAATGTCAGGCAGTCGCAGTCAGTGTCTAGGTCCGGCTTGTCTGGCTAAGTGTTTCTGGTAATATACGTTGGTCTGTTCCACTGGCAGATGAAAAAATTCTGTAAAAAACATCAACACACAGTGGTGAGCTGTCTATGTTGATGTGTGGAGCCTCCCTTTTTTTCACACCTTTTGCTGGACTGACAAAAGGATGAATATTTGTGTTCTTCTTTGAGGCGGTCCCCAGGTTGATATTCCATTTGCTGCAGCCTGTGTTTTGACTTCTGCTTAGGCTTGTTGTTGTTGTTATTGCTGCTGCTGCTGCTGTTGTTGTTGTTGTTCTTCTTCTTCTTCTTCTTCCTCCTCTTCTTCCTCCTCCTCCTCCTCAAACTTGTCTTCAACATCCCTAACCTCAGCACCTGATTCAGAGTCAGTGTCAGCCACCAGAATCTCACTGATGGCTTTCTCCTCAAGTTTGATTTTTTCTTGGCCATTGCTCAGCACTTACAATGGTCTGCCTTATTTACATTCCTCTCTATGACTGGGCACAGTTGCAGAAACCTAATGCCATGAAGATATGAGCTGCTTCCACAGTGACAGCAAAACAGGTCTAACGCTACGATGTGACTGCTGTATAAAATTCCAGCTATTCGAGAGTGCACAAGACGTTTTTAGTAGATTGATGGATGTGTGTTGCATGTTACTGCCCCACAACCCCTACAGAGTACTCCAGCATTACGAGAGGCATGTCTGTAGGCCCTCCTGTAGCTATAAACATCAATTTTTGTGGAAATCTCGGATTTTTGAGCATTAGTTTAGTCTGAACTCTACAGGTACAATATGCCACTGGAAACCTTTCTGGTCAACAGTTAGTGTTCATTTCATAGGCCAGTGTTGACATTCAACCCACAGTGGACTCCAGTGCAAACGATAAATGAAGCAGGCTGTGTCTCAACCATATTGGTCAGCTGAGAGAGAAATATGCAGTTGCTGTGTTTTGACATATAAATCTGTGTTTTGGAGGGATTTAGGAGGTGGAAGGGGTCATTTTGGCTCCACAAAGAAACCCTGACCTTCAAGGGTCCTGCAGCATAGCAACCTCTTCTGTATATCTGATAAGAGTGAAGAAAATTCCTTCAAAATTTGACACACTGTTTGTGACCCCTTTGTGGGTTGTTTGGCAGTTGAAAGGGCTCCCTGCATGGTGCCTTTATGGGTTTTTCAGCAACAAAGTGATATCCATGGCAGCTTGGTACCAGTGGGAGCCCTGGTTGTGACATCACTCATAAAACAAGTTCAGTCACAATCATGGAAACCTGGGCTGTTATACATGGCTGCCCTGGTGTGTCTCATTTGATAATTCATTCACACCAAAGGCATTTTACAAAATGGATATTTAAACATTTATTACCAAAACAATGCATCACATACAGCCCACCAGACTTAAGGGCATAGAAATGATGAACCACATTTAATTGTAAACTAGAAAAGTAGGGCATTTATTAATTAAAGAGAAATTAGCATGCTGAATTCACCATCATTAATATTTTCCTTATTAAAATATTACATGTTAAAATGACAACTAACAATGAGTAACCTCTAAAAATGTACATAAAGAGTATACCAAATGACCACATTTAGTTACTTTTTATGAAATTTTAATCAGTTCCTATTAAGAATGTAATGGTTATAGCTGTGTACAAAACATTTGCAGTACTTCTCATATTACCGTTTATTCATATGGTGTGTGTTATGATTGTACCTTGTATTAATGTTGAAACCTTCAGTCCTCTTCCACTGAGTGTTCACAAAATGATATCCCTAGGGATGGTTGTAGGACCAGAATATGCTTGAAACTTACGAATATGTAAATAAATTAAGGATATAAATGTATTATGTTTATTGGTGTGTACTACGATCAACGGTTATTAAATCATCGATGTTGGAATTAAATTCTGGGTGGATTCTGCAGGAAGATGATATTTAAATTGTGGGATTTAATGTTTTGGACAGAACCATAATTACCGTATTAATGTTAGAGGGAAGACACCAAAACAGGGCTTTACAAAAAGTGGCAATCATAAGGAAATGTGAACCTCACTCCATGTGATGCAGCATATGCGTCATTTGATGCCTAGAGTTTAATTAGATTCCATAGTAGCTTGGTGTCCACCTCTTGAAATAAATTGAGCCAATAAGAATTTCAAGGGTTTTTTTGAGGGGGGGGGGGGGGACATTGAAGCTGAGGATCCCATTTTTCTAGAATGTGATGTAGTCATGCATCATCATATTGCGAAAGAACAGATTTCTCAGTTTTTTTGTGAACTTCTGAAATGTAGTGGTTTTAAATAACAGGGACATAGAAATACATGTAGTCCAATATAATAGTCTTCAACATAGAAGCCACATGCCCTTATGTGACTGCTTCCTCCTTTCAGGCCCTGGTATTCTGTAGTAATATGTAAATGTGCAGCTGTCTCTGTTAGCAACTTGGAGTATTTTGTCATAAGCTGGAGAAGACTGCATGGTCTGAAAGTCAGAATGAGTGATATGTTGTGTATTATACTGTGCATGAAAAAACTGAGCTAACAGGGCAATCAGCATGATATCTGGTGAGTTGCATTTTAACATAAGTTGGTAGGTACCATTTGCTCTGGATAGGTTTGCAAGATGTGTCTGTGTTTGCTTCCAAACCATATGCATTTACATCAACATCAGGAGTACACGTTGGTTTGCTACCATTGGTGATTGAGTAGCATGTGACAAACCAACAAGTATACATAGTCTTGATGACATGTATTTTCACCAGTACGTAAAACAAATACAGTATTTAACCAGCTAACAGATATGATTATGGCAAAATGAGATGTCAAAATATGTAATTCTTCTAAGACAAATCGGAACAAAAATTAGCTGCACCTGGGAAGTTAAGACACATGTTTGCAAATGGTTCCACAAAGCTGAGGCCCTGTGCCCCCTTGCTAATCTGTTGCTTTCCGCCCCACGCCCACTCTGCCCCTCGCACGCACTCTCCCTGCTAGGAGGATTGGCTGCTACTACTCTCCGTGGAGGCGCGTCGCCACTAAGCTTGGGGTGAAGTAAGTTGCAGGCAGCTCTTCATGTCTCTCTCTTGCTGTCCTCTTTCTGTCTCTCCTCTTCTTTTCTCTTTTCTTCTCATCTCTTCTCATCAACATTTGGAGCTGTATTAAGGCAAGTGAACTGTGATGAATTTGTTATTGTTGCTGCCGTCCTGTTGACATAGTTTGTGGCAGTAACCCGGCAAGTTTAGAGTTCCAGTTGCAAATTTTTATTGTAAACTGAGTGAAATAGTGAACATGGTCACTTCACAGTTTGCTTGCAGTAAATGCTCAGGTTGCGTGTTTTTGCTTTGCCTCATTTGGCTGCACTTCTGTAGAGCTTGTGCTGTAGCCGTGCATCACTCACTGCAGGCCAGTAGTGTAAATTCATGGACATCACAAATAATTAAGTTATTTTCACAGAATTTTAATTTTTTGTATTTATAAAAGGTTTCTGAATCATTGTTGAATTATACTCATACTTATGTTGTGCAGAAAAATATGTGGCAGTATTTTTATGTTTCAAATGACTCTGTAAGAATAATGCAGATTCTTAGTCAAAGAACAGCTTGCTCACTCTGGTAACAGTACCCTAAGGCCAGACACTGCCTGCTGTTAGACTCAAACCTTAAATAGCTTAATGTTTATCTGCTGACCTTGCAAGCTATGAAGGTAACCTTTAAGTTGTGTTCCCATTTTAGCAGTCTTTCTGCTTTCCCAGTGATTTCTTCTCCATGAAGTTGTGTGCATTTGTTTCCCGGTAAATGCCACATGTTCACTCCATCTTCCGTTCTTTGATGTCACTACATTGGCAGCAGGAAATGCTGAGCTGTTGGTTGTTTGACAATATGCTAATAAGCTAGGCCTGGCTGATTGAAAAATTTGGGTTCGTTACTGGCAGAGACCTTTCCTTTAACACTGCAGCTAGTGAGACCAATGAGCCCATGCATCCTCCAGCACAATTCATACTGTGAGAGGGGGGGATTTACCATGGATAAAGTAGCTGGAGCTGAAATGTAATCCTATAGCTTCATAAGAAAACCAAAACTCATATTAGGCCTGAGGTCACCATCATTTATCTTAAACAGTGGTGCATAGACTGTGTAAACCACAAAGTTTTCTGACATGATAAATATTTTCTTTCCTTTAGCCTGTTTGCAGCCACATGTTTTCCTGATCTCTCTCTGTTCAGTTTATTATAGTTGGTTTTTTGGAGTTTCTTATTTGGTGACTATATTAAAATAATAACTAAAATAGAACAAGCACAGAGGAGAGCGTAAAGTGTATCCTCTGGTGCCGCATGTTGGGTAACACACATACAGACAGCGTTTTGTGCTGTGCTGCTCTGATGATGGAGATCACAGTCTTGTGGGATGTGGTAGTTAGTTTCCCCAGCATTGGTATCTCACTACCAATTGTGCAGCGTCAAGTGCCAGAACACCATCATCAACTTCACTTTTCATTGCCAGGACCTCAGGTTTTCTACAGGTTGTGATGGTGATTTGACGTGCACTCTGACAGTAGTGTGTTACTTTGTATTGTAAATTAAATTGAAAATTGGAGTAAGTTATTTGCTGGAATTTGTTTCATTTGTTGAGCTCAACTGTAATCCAGGTTGTTATGTTTATTTTCCTTTTTCATACTTGTTGAAATCTTAATCTCATAGACGCACTCCACATGAATGAGTGTTTCACTTTGAACCAAACTGAGGGTGTCAGGTACTTTGTTAAGAAATTTGACGTGGCTTGGAGTCCGTGCCTTCTGGTGTTCAATTCGATTCACTGTCTTGTTTCTACAGAAACATGCTGCATGTAGGAGGAACAGTTTATTTACACGTACTTGAACATACCAAGTGAAGTTGGGGCAAAGCTAATACACGAGACCTTCACAATTACCAGGCAGGGAATCTTAATCTTTAATGAACTAAACTAAATTTGTCATGTTCCTTTTGCAGCTATCAGCCTGCTAACCATGATGATTTTGAAATGCATGATACACTCAGTCCAAAGAATGTCAAGCGGCCTGAAATTGTGTAAATACTGAACTGCAATCGACATACTGTAGATGCCATCATAACTGAACCGTGCATAGTTTCCCTGTATTTGTGCATTCATGGCGTTTCTCTGCCATCCAGTCATTACCTTAGTTCACGCCGTGTATATATTAACCACAGACCCATACGTTTGCTTGATTTGGAGTTGAAACACTCCTTAACCTTCACTAATTTTCTGAGATGTGTGGCTAGCTAGCTCTGCTGCAAAGTTCTGATATTGCAAGCAGTGCGCCTCGTTACATTAATTGACTTACAGCCTAGTAAGTTACGGCACCATGGCAGTATTCTTTGGAGACCAGATATATTGGTTCGAGTTCCGGTACTGGCTTTTTTTTTGCATTGCTGTACACTGTTAAAAACAAAATTAAACTGTGCAATTACAAATCTGTTGTTTAATTATATGTTTTAAAATTTACCTGGTCAGGCCCAGTGGCCGCGCGGCCTAAGGCGTAGGTCTGTGGCCGCTCGCCTGCTGAGATTGTGGGTTCGAATCCCACCGGGGGCATGGATGTCTGTCGTGATTGTTGTGAGTTGTCAGGTAGAGGTCTCTGCGACGGGCCGATCACTCATCCAGAGGAGTCCTACTGACTATGGTGCGTCATTTTGCATGATCCAGAAACCTCGTGAATGAGGAGGCCCTGGCCCTTTGGTGGGCTGTTGTGCCTAAAACAAACAAGTTACCTGTGTTGCATTCGCAAGGCTAGAAATGCTAATGGTGCAGATATTTATTTACACATAATTTTTTGTTTATGGGCATTCTGATTTAAAGAGTTGCGTTCGAATGTGACTTAGACCGTGCATGTCAAACTCTTTGGTGCTTGTGGGCCATAGTGAGCCAAGAGATCTGACGTTGAGTCACATAGTTTAACAGATATACAGGAAGGAACTATTCTTACGTGGTTCAAGAATGGCTGTCACTACAAACCGTTGTCGGACTGGTCACTACAAGCGCCTATTAAACTCCATGGAGAAAATGAGTGAGGTGAATAGGACTGCAGGGAACCTGACCCATCCTCCCTCCCAGAAATAATTATGCCCTTGGGGCCCTTATGCTTGCGATGATGTCGCTTTGACTGAGCGTTACGTTCTATGAGTGTGTGTGTCCATGACAAACAGAATGCAGTCGGTGGTAGAAGCATAGAGTTTTTGGGTTCCTTCTTAAAGAGGTCAATTCCTGAAAATGTCCTTTTTAAGGGCTAACGTATTAAATTATTAATTAATTGTGTATATGTAAGCAATATGCTTCAAGAAACAAAACGCCTATAATTCGTGCATATTTTGCATATAATTTGCTTGTCTGCAGGAGGTATGTCAGAGTGGCGGCATGCAAGCAGCATAGGTCCCATTTCAGTTATTTTGCAAAACAGGCTGTGAATACGGCTCATAGAAATGGTTCATATATAGAAGCAGTCGTTTAGGTAAGTTCGTAAATTCTGTTACCAGATTATTGGACAGATCTTGATATTTTGATATAATTTCATGATGGCGTCGCTGCTTGGCCAGTAGACAAGGAAGTGAGGATTGAAGGTTGTGTGATGTAAAATTTATTTGGTCAGTGCATTTTGTGACCTTCTATTGTAAGAAATTAACTTTGCCTCACACAGTGTTCACTGCTCTCGGCCGAGCACCGAGAACAGATAATTTAACTTTGCGCTGCACAATATAGTTTAAAATAACCAACATAAGCTTTTTTACTGCCTCATTATTATTATTATTATT
>Ga0123354_10000758_pt1 | contig 34945 bp, 33 predicted proteins | sample TergutLab28metaG_2_FD_97872 | JGI IMG/M metagenome (GOLD analysis project Ga0123354, IMG submission 97872) | Labiotermes labralis P4 segment gut microbial communities from Petit-Saut dam, French Guiana - Lab288 P4 | ecosystem: Host-associated > Arthropoda: Insects > Digestive system > Gut ... | reverse complement strand
TAAATCTAAAATCGTAAATCTAAAATCGTAAATCTAAAATCGTAAATCTAAAATCGTAAATCATGAAAGTCGTAGCTCTTCTTGCCGGAGGAAACTCAGGAGAGTATGATATCTCTCTGAAAACGGCTGCTAATATTCAAAACCTGTTGGATATTAAGCAATTTGAAACCTATCTTATTATTGTAAAAGGCAACTGCTGGGTTTATACCGATAGTTCAGGAGAGCGGTTTTTTGTGAATAAAGATGATTTTTCGCTAACCATTCACGAGAAACATATTGTTTTTGATGTTGCTTTTATTGCCATTCACGGAGACCCCGGTGAAAACGGAAAACTACAAAGCTATTTCGAGATCATGCAAATTCCTTACACCGGCTGTGATAGTTTTTGTTCGGCGCTCACTTTCAATAAATATTTTTGCAATGTTGCCGTAGCAACATGTGGAGTCCCTATTTCTCCTTCTTTACACTTTTATGAAAATGACGAAATTCCGTATGATGAAGTTATTGCACATTGCGGTTTGCCCTGCTTTGTAAAACCGTGCAATTCCGGATCCAGCGTGGGGGTTTCCAAAGCACACGATCGCGAAGAACTTGTTGCGGCAGTAGCATCCGCTTTAATAGAGGATAGGCAAATCATGATTGAGCGTTTTATTCCGGGAAGAGAACTTACCTGCGGCGTTACCACGTGGCAAGGCGAAGTAAAAGCGCTCGCAGTAACGGAAATTATAAGCAAAAAAGAGTTTTATGACTTTGAAGCTAAATATACACCGGGGTTTCTTGACTTAGTAACACCTGCGGAAATTGACCCTGCAGTGGAATACCAAATCATGAGATATTCAGAACTTATTTACAAGAAATTAGGATGTAAAGGTGTAGTGCGTATTGACTTTATTCTGAATCCCGAAAACAGACCTGTCTTTTTAGAAATCAATACTATTCCGGGACAAACCGCCATGAGCATAATACCAAGGCAATTAGCATACCATAATATTCCCCTGCCGGAATTTTACGCCGATTTAATCAATCAATCCTTTTTCTGATGCTTCTCTAATGCATTTCTAAATTGAAAATAGTAGGAACGTGAAATTGTAAATACCCTATCTCCCATAGACACAATATTCTTGTGAATCTTATCAATGAAATTTAGATTAATAATGGTAGCATTGTTAATGCGAACGAGATATTCGGATGGGAGTTTTGCGGCTGCCTCCTTAATCGTAGATTCATGAAAATAAAGTTGGTTTGTAGAAGTTTCAATAGCAATCATTTTTTTCTCTTTAGTTATTACAGTAATTATGTTAATCTTAATCTTGGTAGTAACTTTTTTATACCGAGCAAAAAAAGAATCACTATCTTTACTAAAAGAAGATTTAAAAGGCTTATACGAAATGGGGGACTCTGCCGCCATCGGTTCAGATAGATTTACCGCACTAATGTCGGTAATAACACGAATAATTTTGAAAATCTTGCGAATCAACAGATCATTGCTAAACTGAAAGGGAAGAAGATCGAATAAACCTTTATCAAGCCAAAAATGAGGATTCTCTTTAGAAGAAATGATCCCCAAAATAAAAGGAGGCTTGTGAATCAATTCTAAAATTTCGATCTCTTCATTTTTGTGATGAGAAAGATCAAGAATTAAAATTTCAGGATGAAAGAGGTTCATCCGTTCCAAAAAATCTACACGTTGGTTTACAAATCCAAAAAAATGGATAGACTTAAATTTTGACAAACAGTCAATTACCTTTTTTTCAAGGGTTGCGTTTTGAATAAACGCGAAGCATGTTACTGATTTCATAATAAATTTATTTTATTTAACTGTGCGGCAATAATAGAGTTTTTTTTAAAATAATCAAATAGAAAAGATTTTTTTTCAAAAAAATTCTTTTTCATGCGTTTTTTTTATATATTTTTGCAGACCGAAATAAAGCATCATGTCAAAGAAAAGAATTTTATTTGTTACACCTGAGATATTTCCCTACTTACCTGAGAGTTATATCTCATCTGTATGCAGATACTTGCCGCAAGGGATTCAAGAAAGAGAAAATGAAATAAGAACATTCATGCCAAAATATGGTTTAGTGAATGAGCGCAAAAATATGTTACATGAAGTAATTCGGCTTTCCGGACAGAATATCATTATTGAAGAAACCGACTATCCGCTCATTATTAAAGTAGCATCTCTACAAGCGGTTCGCATGCAGGTGTATTTTATTGACAGTGAAGATTTCTTTAGAAGAAAAGCCATGTTTATTGATGAAGAAAGCAGATTTTTTGATGACAATGATTCGCGGCTATTATTCTTTGCCAAAGGAGTTATTGAAACCGTGCGTAAGTTAGGATGGAATCCCGATATTATTCATTGTCACGGATGGCTTACCTCTTTAATCCCTATTTTTATTCGCACTGCTTATAAAGACAATCCTCTCTTTCAAGATGTTAGAATATTAACTTCCATTTATCATGATTCTTTTTCAGAAAGATTCTCTCCTCAATTCTTGAAGAAAATTAAAATCACAGGAATTCCCCGAAACAACCTTACGCATTTTAAAGGAGCCGCAGGATACGATACCATCATCAAAACTGCTATTGATTTTTCTGATGCAGTAGTGGTTGGGCATCCAAATATTACCCCTTCTCTTAAAAAATATTTGAAAAAATATGAATACCCCACCATGATGCACCCCGAAACAGAAGATTATTTAGAATATGTTGATGAATATAACCATTTTTATGAAGAACTTTTGGAATTATCTCCTCGTGAATTTTAATTTACGTTCTATAATTTACGTACTCCCTTTTCTGCTGCTCTCTTCATTATTTGTTTTCCAGAGTTGCAAAAAAGAGATAAGCTCTATTGGATTGGATTTAAAAGATAGAGAAGACCTTTTAGATGCTTTTTTTACGGATTCTGTTACGCTAATAGCATATTCCGTAAAAGAGGATACATTGAATACCACAAATCTTATATATAATTATTTAGGATATCTTAATGATGATATTTTCGGAACCACTACCGCCGGTATATACACCCAACTTGTTCCGGAAGGAAATAGTTTCTCCCCCGGCAATTACTCTAAAATAGATTCTATCGTTTTAACGCTACGATACTCCGGTGGCTTCTACGGCGATACACTTAATCCTTTTACAATTAAAATTTATGAACTAACCGAAGATATATTAGCTTCAGAAACCTATTACCAAAATAATTCGATTGAATATAATTTGGATAACCTTACTTATGATTCCGAATTTCACCTATATCCAAAGCCTAAAACGAAAGTAATGGTAGATTCAATTAAAGATCCTCATGTACGGATTAGATTGAAAGATGATTTGGGACAACGTTTTCTTGATAATAAAGATAACCTGAAAGATTCTGAAACCTTTAAAAGTTTTTTTAAAGGAATCTATATTAGTGCTGAACCCTACCAAAATAATGGCTCTATGGTTAATTTTAATTTAGCAAACTTGTTATCGGGCATTCAAATCTACTACAGCAATGGAGAGGAGACAAGAAAATTTTCTTTAATTATGAATAACAGAGAAACTGTAAGATTTAGCTCTTATCAACATGATTATGAAAGCGGAGATCCTAATTTTGTTTCGCAAGTGTTCAAAAATGATACTGCAAAAGGTCGTGATATTCTGTACGTGCAAGCTATGGGTGGTATTAAAACAAAAATCTCTTTCCCTCATATAAAGTCATTGAATGGAAAGAAGATCGTTATCAATAAAGCAGAACTAATTATTACATGCGCCCGAGAACAGAGTACTTTATTTCCATCTCCGGAAAAGATGACCATTCAAGGCGTTAATAAAGAAGGAAAAACCGTTTTTCTACCCGATGATGCGCTATTTACAAGTGATGCCTATTGGGGCGGAGGGTTGAAGAATAATGAATACAGATTCCGTATTTCAAAATACATTCAGAATATTATCCTGCATGATAGCTTCCAACCTTTTATCTATTTGGTTACGAATAGAGCTGCCGCTGATGCCAATAGATTGCTGATAACAGGTACAGATACACTTTCTCCTTCAAGACTAAGATTGGAGTTATACTATACTGAATATTAACCACTTTACGAATATCTCTCTATGTGTGGAATTGTAGCCTATACCGGAAATAAGCAAGCATATCCTTTTCTAATTAATGGACTAAAAAGATTGGAATATAGAGGATATGACAGCGCGGGCGTCGCATTGCTTTACAACAATCATATTCAACTTTATAAAAAACAGGGAAAGGTTGCCGATCTGGAAAACTATTGTACTACAAAAGATGTTACGGCATCTACCGGAATTGCGCATACACGCTGGGCAACCCATGGAGAACCCAACGATGAAAACGCACACCCGCACCTTTCAGAAGACGGTTCTTTAGCTTTAATCCACAATGGAATTATCGAAAACTATTTGAGTTTGAAAAACGAACTTTTAGAACGTGGTTACAATTTTATAAGCAATACCGACACAGAAGTGCTGGTTCATCTCATTCAAGACATCAAATATACTGAAAAAGTAGATTTATTGGAAGCCGTGAGAATGGCGCTATCTGTGATTGTTGGAACTTATGCATTAGCCATTTTATCTACCGAATATCCAAAGCAGGTCATTGTAGCAAAAAAAGGAAGCCCATTACTTATCGGAATAGGTAAAAACGAATTTTTTGTTGGTTCTGATGGCGCGCCTATCGTTGAACATACCCAAAAAGTGGTCTATCTGAATGATGAAGAAGTTGCCGTAATTCACCCCGATAAAAAATTAGAAATTACTAATATCCGAAACGAAAAGCAACTACCATTTGTTCAAAAATTAGAATTAAAGTTAGATCAGATTGAAAAAGATGGTTTTGAACACTACATGCTCAAAGAGATTTTTGAACAACCCAAAGCCATCGTGGACAGTATGAGAGGGCGGTTAAACACCCAAAAAGATGTGGTTTCTCTTGGAGGAATTATTGAATATGAGAATAAAATGCTTCAAGCAAAACGCTTTATTATTGCAGCCTGTGGAACCTCTTGGCACGCCGGTTTGGTTGCCGAATATATCTTTGAAAGTTTAATCAGGGTGCCGGTTGAAGTGGAATATGCCTCAGAATTTAGATACAGAAATCCTGTGATCAATGAAGATGACGTGCTGATTGTAATCTCGCAATCGGGAGAAACCGCTGATACCCTTGCCGCAATAGATTTGGCGAAAAGTAAAGGCGCTACCGTTATCGGAATCTGTAATGTAGTAGGATCAAGTTTAGCCAGAAATACCCACGCCGGCTCTTATACCCACGCCGGACCCGAAATTGGAGTGGCATCAACCAAAGCTTTTACTGCGCAAGTTACTGTTCTTATGCTCATGGCATTAAGCTTGGCAAGAAAAAAAGGAACAATCTCTCTCTCCTATTATTATCAATTAGTAAATGGTTTGGAATCTATTCCTCAAAAAATTGAAGATATTCTTGAAAAAAATGATGAAATAAAGAAAATAGCACTATATTTTGTAGATAAAAATAATGCTATCTATTTAGGACGTGGCGTAAGTTTTCCCATTGCATTAGAAGGCGCTCTAAAACTGAAAGAGATCTCTTACATCCATGCCGAAGGATACCCTGCTGCTGAAATGAAACATGGACCCATTGCCCTTATTGATGAAGAGATGCCGGTGGTGGTAGTCGCCACAGAACAAGAATCTTATGAGAAAGTCGTAAGCAATATTCAAGAAGTAAAATCAAGACGCGGAAAAATTATTTCTATCGTCTCCGAAGGCGACGAGGTGGTAAAAAGTATGTCCGATTTCTGTATTGAAATACCTAAAACAGAAGAACTACTATCTCCTTTGGTAGCATCAGTTCCACTTCAGTTGCTTGCATACCATATTGCTTTACTGCGCGGCTGCGACGTGGATAAACCTAGAAATTTAGCAAAATCAGTTTCGGTTGAATAACATTGTATGAAAAAAAAATATATACAACTTCTTATCTTTCTTGGACTTGGAATTTTCTTTATATGGTTCTCTGTAAAAGATTTAACCCCTGAAGATGTTGAAATCATTAAAGATAGCACTACCGATATATTTAATCCTACAAGTTTGTTTTTTATATTTATTTCAATGACTTGTGGCGCTTTTGCCCACTATTTTCGCGCTATGAGAAATATCCTGCTCATTGACCCGCTGGGTTATCGAGTACGCAAAGCCACCGCTTTTTACTCTGTCATGACTTGCTACTTGGCAAATTTAGCCATTCCGCGTCTCGGAGAAGTGCTGCGCTGCACGTTCCTGCAACGTTACGATAAGGTGCCTTTTCAAAAATCGTTCGGAACGGTAGTGGTGGAGCGTGTTATTGATTTGATCATATTTGTTGCACTCTTTGTATTGATTATCTTCCTGAACAAAGGGTTGTTATCGGAATTAGTGATCAGCAAACAGGAAGGAACTACCCTGGGGATTTGGATTGATGATAAATGGAAATGGGTATGGTCTATTAAATTTATTGTTCTTGGCGCCCTCATCGCAGGGTTTCTGGTATTATTCTTGGTTAGAAGATATAAACAAAGAGTCAATCAACAGTCAAAAATCTTCGGAAAAATAAAAAGTATTGCTGTAGGATTATGGCAGGGGCTCGTCTCTATCAAAGACTTGCAGCATCCATATCTTTTTGTTGTGTACACTTTGGCTATTTGGGTATTCTATTATCTGGGAGTGTATCTGTGTTTCTTTGCTTTCAACTTCTTACAGGGTTTAGGTGCGATGCCGGCATTTGTAGTTTTGGTTGTGGGCGCTATAGGATTTATGATCGCACAGGGCGGGTTGGGTGCATATCCGCTTATTGTAGCCGGAATAGTAGCTGTTTTTCTAAAAGAAAACGGTATAGTATTTGAAAAAGGATTTGCGCAAGGATTAGCAGCGGGCTGGATTGGCTGGACTGCTCAAACTATCATGATCTTGATCGTTGGCTTTGCCTCTTTAATATTAGCTTCGTTTCTAAAAGTTGAAAACAGAGCCGTAGAACTACTGTGATTTTTGTTAATTTCCTACTTAAACAACCTTAGGAAATCCATTCCATTCGCATATAGCATCAACATAATGAGAAGAATAAGCCCTGCATAATTGGCATAACTAATAAATTTATCGCCGGGTTTTCGTCTTGTAATCATTTCTATAAGAATAAATAAGATATATCCACCGTCTAATACGGGAATGGGCAAGATATTCATAAATGCAAAAATTACAGAAAGGAATGCCGTCATTGCCCAAAAACGCTCCCAATCCCATTCTTTAGGATATATACTTCCAATGGTAATAAATCCACCTAATTGAGATGCTCCCTCTTTGGTAAATACTCGTTTAAACTGCTTTACATAGAATGTGAGTTGGTTAACCCCCTCCTTAATTCCCTCAGGAATAGATTCAATGAAACTGAAATTTTCGGTTACAGTTTGTAAATATTTGTTTGTGCACGGTTTCACGCCAATCCGGCCATTTTCATTCACAAACAAGGAGGTTAGAAGTAGGCTATCGGCACGATAGTAATGAAGTGTAACCTCTTTGTTTTTAGCATTTCTAAATTCTTCTTGGAAATCTGAAAACAGGAAGATTTTCAATGTATCAAAACCCACCAAACTGTCTCCTTTCTGTAGTCCTGCTTGTGCGGCAGGGTATCCGGCTTCTAATTCTTCAATTACAAAAGGAAAATTAAAAGTGCAAAACTGATCGCCCAACAATTTTTTCCAATTATCTTGTTTAAGGTGAAGCGTAAACCATTCATTATTACGCAAAACCACTACTTCTTTAGGGTTGTCTAACAATAGTTTTTTTATAAAATCCTGAATAGTATGCATGGTTACGCCATCCACAGAAACAATTTGATCGCCGTTTTTAAATCCGGCATACTGCGCAGCATTGGAAAACATGAGACCATATTTGGCATTTTCAAACGGGACATACTCTTTGCCCCACGAAAACATAATGGCAATGTAGATTACAACTGCCGTAATAAAGTTCATTAACACACCGCCAAAAATAATAAAAAACCGCTGCCATGCAGGTTTAGAGCGAAACTCCCAAGGTTGCGGATCGCTCGCCAAATCATTTGCCGACTTTGTTTCATCCACCATACCGGCAATGGAACAGTAGCCGCCTAATGGCAACCAGCCTATTCCCCATTCTGTAGCGTCAGGATGCTCTGCCCACGCCTCCGGTGCTCGCGGTGAAAGAAAACTGAATTGAAAACGCCCCTCTATTTTCTTCATTCTTACTAAAGAAAATCCCGGATTAAAAAATAGATAAAACTTTTCTACCCGCGTACCAAAAAGGCGAGCAAATAAATAGTGTCCCAATTCATGAACAAAAACTAAAAGCCCCAAACCGGCAAATAATGCCAATACTTGCATTGAAATCCCCATAATATTATAATAAAAGAATTAAAACGAAAGGTACTACTTCTTATTTTGTAGCAGCAAAATATTCTTCCAATAACTTTTGAACATATTTTCCCAAAACATCAAACTCAATGTTTACAATCGTTCCTTTTTTAAAATTATGGAAGTTAGTAACATCTTGCGTATAAGGAATTATTGCTACAGAAAATCTCCCTTTCTCCGAATCTACAACGGTTAAACTCACTCCATTTACACAAATGGAGCCTTTGGGAACTGTAAAATTATTTTTCTCGGTTTCATACGTAAAATAGTAGCGCCAACTTCCGTTTTCGTCAATTACCTTTTCGCATGTAGCAGTCTGATCCACATGCCCTTGCACGATATGACCGTCGAAACGGGCATCTAATTTCATACTCCGCTCCAAATTTACCTCGTAGCCCACGTGCCAGGCTTTAAGGTTGGTTTTCATCATAGTTTCATCCATAGCAGTAACCACATACCGGCGTTTTTCTTGGTCTAATTTAACTATAGTTAAACAACAGCCATCGTGCGCCATACTTTGGTCAATTCTTAATTCATCTGCAAAATCCACTTCAATGGTGAAATGAAAATTTGTCTTATCTTGTTCAATGTGAACAATTTTTCCTGTTTTTTCTACAATTCCGGTAAACATAATTATTATTTTAGATTTTAGATTTTAGATTTACGATTTACGATTTTAGGTTTTAGATTCTTGTATTTTTAGGCAGATCTCCTCAAACTGCGCTACCGACAACTGCTCGGGGCGGAGCGAAAAGATCTGATTCTCCTTATATTCTTCTGTAAACGAAAAACTCTTCAACGAATTGCGTAATGTTTTCCGGCGCTGGTTAAAGGCCGTTTTGACCACATTTTTGAACAACGCTTCGTCGCAATGTAGTTTTTTATTGGGATTGCGAACCATGCGAATTACGCCCGACTTTACTTGCGGCGGAGGCGTAAACAGATCTTCATCCACCGTAAACAAATATTCAATATCGTAATAAACTTGCAGTAAAACACTCAAAATGCCATAGATCTTCTTGCCGGGCTTAGAGGCGACCCGCTCCGCTACCTCTTTTTGAAACATACCCACTAATTCAGTAACCATATCTTTGTTTTCCAAAACTTTAAACAATATTTGTGAGGAGATGTTGTAAGGAAAATTTCCAATAATAGTTAGTTTATCTGTAAAATATTCAGACAAATTGAGAGTAAGAAAGTCACCTGAAATAATTTGTAATGAAGGATATTTCTTTTGGAGATAGTTTACGGATTCTGTGTCAATTTCAATCACTTTTAATTCTATCTCTTTCTGTTGTAACAAGAATTGAGTTAATATTCCCATTCCGGGTCCAATTTCCAAGACATTATATAGTTGAGGTAATCCTGTGTATTTATCTGCCGAAGAGATAGTTTGCACAATTTTTTCCGCAATTGTTTCATCATTAAGAAAATGTTGGCCAAGCGCTTTTTTGGGGGTAACTTTTTGCATTTAGTTTGATTTTCATTTTGTTATGGATATGCTGCTTTATAGGCAGCATATCGTTCCATCACTTGTTGAACATATTTTACAGTGTGAGATCCGGGGAAATACCCTGATTTTACCACAGCATCGGTAGCAAATTCGTGTTGAGATTTAAGAATCAGGTATTTAGAGACTTGTTCCCAGTTCATAAAATCGCCTTCAAACTTTGCACACAACCGTTGTGCATCGAAAATATGTCCACGCCCTGCATTATAGGCAGCCGCTATAAAATAGAGTTTTTCATTTTCATCCCCAATATCGTCAAATGCTTTTCTCAGAAAATTTAGATGTTGAACCCCTACGCGAATATTTTCCTCATCGCTGTCTGCTTCCGAAATACCGTAATACTCCATAGTAGTCGGCATCAGTTGCATCAACCCGTAGCTTCCTCCTTTACCGGTTAGTCCGGATATAAATTTGGTCTCCTGATAAATAATCGAAGCAATAAAACGCCAATCTAATTTATACTTTTGAGCATATCGTTTTATTATAGCGTCATAGTTGGAGAGTCCTTTATCATGTTTATTTGAAAACGACGCATGAATTAATGATGACTCCTGTGAGAAATATTTTCTTAACAACCTGTTATATTTTTGTGTTTTCTTAAAATCTAACAACCAATGATTTATATCTTCATTGAGTTGAAGATTTTTTTGATTCAACAACCATCGTCGTTCAAATTGAGGACCTGCTTTATCTAATATTCTCACATTGGAATAAAAAGGGATTAAGGTAATTGCCTGATTATAGTCGCAAATTAAGTAGGGTATTTCTCCATTATCTACTTTTTCAAAAAGTTCTTCAGTCGTATGTTCCTTATATTTTTTCACAGGATAATCTCCATATGGAGAATCGTTTGTAAAAAAAAGAATTGCGGCAAAATCATTTGAAACAGAGATCGGTGCAATTCCAACTGTATCTGTTTTATTGCCGGATACCAAAACGGGATAGGAATAAGAATGAGGGATTGAGCGTTCAAATTGAGGGAGAATATAACCACTTGGCGAGATGCCCATGATTACAATATCATAATTATTCTCGTACAACTGCTTTAGAATCGAGGGAAGATCTGCTGCCACATTTATATCAATATTCCTTCCTATTCCCTTTTCTAACTCATTGAGCATTTCATATTGAAACCCTATGGGAACACCTTTATATACAAAATAGTCGGCAGCTTGAAATAAAAGAAGCGCGCGTACTACATCGGGATCTTCTTCCACGTCGGTATGAGGAATGACCACGTTGGTTTTCATTTGTTGCTCATAAGTGGGTAATTTTAATGACGTAAAAAGATAGATAGCAAATCCAAAAGAGGTCGCTATTAGAAACATTATCAAGAAAGAAAGTAGTATTCTTTTCAAGCCAATAATTTGGGCAAAAATAGAAATTTTATAAAAGGATTGATTTTTGATACAATATTATTTATATTTGCAGTCTCATTTTTACTATACACTATGCTCAGCGAACTCTTTTACAAAATTGCATTATCCCACCAAAAAGGTTATGGTAACGCTGTAATAAAAAAGTTATTACAACTTTCAGGAACTGCTTCTGCTCTATTTCTTGATTTTAATTCTGTACGTAAGAAATTTAAAACCACGCGCTCATTTCCGGGTGCGCCGATTTTAACTTCGGAAATTAATAATGCCGTACAACAAGAATTGGAAGTTGCAACAAAGAACAATGTGATGCATTGTTTTTTTACAGATGATGATTACCCGAAACGCTTGCTTCGCTGCAACGACGCTCCCTATATGTTTTGTTATAAAGGAGATCGTAAGTTTAATATGGAAAAAACTTTAGCTATTGTAGGTACACGCCATGCAACTTCGTATGGAAAAGATGTGGTACGTCGTGTGATTTCAGATCTATCTTCAAGTAATGTTTCTATTATCAGTGGTTTAGCGTTAGGTATTGACACTTTTGCGCATGAAGCTGCGTTAGATAACCGCCTCCATACGGTAGGCGTTTTAGGGTCTGGTTTTGGAAATATCTATCCATCGTCCAATAAGAGGTTGGCAAAGAAAATGATTGAAACAGGAAGCGCTTTGGTTTCAGAGTTTTCATACTTTACGCTTCCCGACAGGCAAAATTTTCCCAAGCGAAACCGCATTATTGCCGGTATGGCAGATGCCGTATTGGTAGTGGAAACAGGAAAACGCGGTGGAAGTATTATTACCGCTTGTATTGCCCATTCCTATCAGCGCGATGTGTTTGCCATTCCCGGGTCCGTTTTTGAACCTACTCAGGTGGGATGCCATGAACTTGTACGGCAAAATTTGGCAGCATTGGTTACTTCGGGAGAAGATATTATTGAAATGATGGGGTGGGACGAGGAAAAACCTGCACGCATTCAACCACAATTATTTAATGACTTAACTGAAGAAGAAGAGTGTATTATTAATACCATTCAAAATTTAAGAGAACCTCATATTGATGAACTCATAACCCATACGCCCTCATTATCTTCATCAAAAATTGTTTCTATATTGCTAAACTTAGAACTCTCCGGAATCATTGAAGTGCTTCCGGGAAAGAGATATAGAGTAATTGGGCGCTAAAGACTGTCGTATTAACGCCCAACTATTAAAGGATTTTTGCTCCTTTAGATTACTTTTTGAAATCGAAAAAATGCGATTGCAATAAATAATTCTCTAAACTTTTGCAGCGAGTTCTGCACCGGCTTTAAATTTAACCACTTTCTTAGCCGGAATCATGAGTTCTTTTTTTGTTCTTGGGTTTCTCCCTTTTCTCGCAGGGCGGTTAACAACGGAGAAAGTTCCAAATCCGATGAGAGATAATTTGTCACCTTTTGCAAGCGCTTTTGTGGTTGCGCAAATAAATGCTTCTAAGGCAACTTTTGCCGAAACTTTTGTTACTTCAGCTTTTTCAGCCATTTCTGTAATTAATTCTGCTTTGTTCATAATAACAAATTTTAATGGATAATCAATTTCATGGCAAATAAAACATTTTTTTTGATTATTTTTACGAAACAGAAAAAACAATTAAAATGTTGATAAAATGACTATTATTGTTAATAAACAGTTAGAAATCTTTAATATTATTATACTAATACTAAAAAATAGTGTATATTGACGCTTTGTTCCCTTGTAAAAAAGTAGCTATTTCAACCCTTTTCTTACCTTCAATTTGCAAATTAAGGATAGATATTTTGAAATCTTTTGTGGAAATATGCAAAAAAGTTCTGTCATCGGTATCCATTATTCCTACCTCATTCTTTGATTTTATAAGGATTTTGGAAGCCTCGAAAATTTTAACAGAAACGATTTTACCATCATTTTTTGTAAAGAAAGTGATAGCGCCGGGAGAAGGAGAAAGTCCCCGAATTTTATTGATAGTATTATCTGCCGAATCATTCCAGTCAATTACCGTATCCTCTCTATGAATTTTAGGGGCACGTTTTATGTCAGCAGTATTTACACAATATTGAGAAGATGGTATGTAAGCACTCTTTTCAACAAGGGTCAACGTTTTTAATGCAAGTTCTGCTCCAATAAATTTTAGTCTGTCATAAAGTTCTCCGGTGGTTTCATGAGGAAATATTTCTGTCTCTTTTTGCAGAATAATATCTCCGCAATCTATTTCATTATTGAGGAAAAAGGTAGTAATTCCGGTTTTTGTTTCGCCGTTCATAATTGCCCAATGAATGGGGGCAGCGCCACGATATTGCGGCAACAAGGAGGCGTGCACATTAAAGGCACCTTTTGGAGGGATAGCATAAACCTCAAAAGGCAACATACGAAAAGCAACAACTACAAAGATGTCGGGTTGCCATTGTTTTAATTTATCAATAAACTCCTGATCTTTTAATTTTTCAGGTTGTAAAACTGATATCCCTTTTTCCGCAGCATATTTTTTCACATCGGAAGATTGTATTTGCAAGCCTCTACCTGCGGGCTTATCGGGCGCCGTAACAACACCAATCAGTTCGTGTTGAGAGTGATAGATTGCATTTAATGTAGCAACTGCAAAGTCGGGGGTTCCAAAAAAAACTACACGCATATTTAATTTAAGATTTAAGATTTAAGATTTAAGATTTAAGATTTAAGATTTAAAGATCTCTTAATTCTTAATTGTTAATTCTTAAATTTTAATTATCAATTCTTGGAGTTCAATCATTTTCAGGCATGTATATGCTGCTTCTGCTCCTTTGTTTCCATATTTTCCGCCTGCGCGATCCAAGGCTTGCTCTATCGTGTCGCAAGTAAGTACGCCAAAAACTACCGGAATCTTATAATCTAACGACACCTGCATAATGCCATTTGCCACTGCTTGGGAAACAAACTCGAAATGGCGCGTTTCGCCTTGTATAACGCATCCCAAACAGATCACAGCATTCATCAAATCATCAGCATCTAACAACATGGCTGCGCCTGATGGAAGTTCAAAACTTCCGGGAACAGCATGTAGAGAAATATTGTTTTCGGCAATCCCTGCTTCATCTAAAACAGCCAACGCACCCTCTTTGAGTGCGTCGGTTATGGTTTTATTCCAATCACTTACAACAATTCCTATCTTAATGCTTTTATCTTTAAGTTCAGGAATGTTGAACTGGGAAAGATCTCTTTTTTTCATTATTTGTTTTGGTTAATAAGCGCTCGTTCCAAAAATTTATCTATACTCATTTTCTGGTACTCATTAAAGAACTTATCTTTAATTGTTTGATAAGCAGCAGCAGCTTTTTTCCAATCTTCTTCTCTTTCATACAGTTGTCCTAATTTGAACAAATTGATGGGGGCTAAAAACGGATCTTTACTTTCGGCAGCCTTTTTGCCATATTTAATAGCCTTTCCCAAATCGCCTTGGTCATCGTACAAATCACTAATCAACCCTTGCACACCATACCAAAAAATATCGTCCTTATGTTTAAATTTCAGAAAATAGTTTAATGCTTCTTCTTTATCTCCTAATTTTAAATAACACATCCCTGCAAAATATTTTGCTGTGTTTGCTGTACTTGTGAACATAAATGAAGAGGCAATCGTTAGAAATCCTTCGTTTTCCTCGTCTCCTTCCAAAGCCTTGACTAAAGATACTGAGTCAGCTTTTGCGTAGAGATCCATAGGAACTGTCATCATGGCAGAGGCTTTCCACGATTGCGGAATGATGTACAGCTTATTAAAAGCCAAAAGAGCGCAAACTATTATAAGTAACCCTATTGCTACTCCATAAATAATCTTGTTGTATTGGTTGAAAAAATTGAAAATACGAACTACGAAACCTTCGTGAGTGCGTTGTGCTTGTTCATTTTTCTTGTCTGGTTTTTCTTTTTTCATAACTTGTATAAGGGTTAAAATTTGAAGCCGCGAAAGTATATTTATTTTTTAAATGCACGATTTAATTCAAAGAGTACTTGGTCTGTAATCTCTTTTGCAGGATCGGTAGCTAACAGGAAGGGGCTTTGATTTTGATAAGAGATGACATAAGAGGCGTTTCTTTTAACATTGATGCGATTGACCACCACTTGCAAAGAGTCGTAAATTTGCAAGAGTGCCGCAGATTGACGCATTTGCAAATCATTGAATACACGTTCTTTATCTGCTTCTAATTGCTGATACTCTTGTGCTAATTGGTTTTGCGCATGTTCCATCTGAACTTGATTTAAAACTCCTGCACTCATATTCTCCTGAAACTGATTAAGTTTTCTTTGAAATGCTTTCTCTTTATTCGTATAGATAGCATCTTGTTTTGCCATTTCAACTTTTATATCACCGGTTAAAATAGCTACTAATTCATAATGTTCATTGATCGTATCTAAGTTAACAAAAACAATTTCGCCGCTTCCGGGCTCGCCAACAAACTCTTTGGGCGTGTAAACGGGCGTTTTAGGGGTAATAAAGTGTAAAATGTAAAGTACAATTACCGCAACAAATAGCACACTTGAAGAGATTACATTGCATAATCTGCCACCCATAAAGGCGCAGTGGGAAGATTCTTTTTTGGGTTCCGGTTGAACGGTTTCCGGTTCAACATTTTCTTTAAATTCTTCTGGGTTCATAATTATTTTAGATTTTAGATTTACGATTTTAGATTTACGATTTTAGATTTACGATTTTAGATTTACGATTTTTATGTTAATCTTTCAACTTTTATTTTTTCTGTGATTACACTCCGTACGGTTTAGGAATATCCAATTGTTTACATATAAGCATACATAAATCAGTGTAGCGTTCTCGCATATCTTCAAAATACATATCAACAACATCAGCGATATTTTCCTTTAATTCCGATACTGTTAATCCTTGAGTAAAAACTGCCGGTAATTCCTTCAATTGTCCTATTAGAAAGCCATTTTGTCCTTCTTTTACTACTAATGTATATTTCATAATAGGTAATGTGTTTTAAAGTTGTTGTAATCCAACGGCAAAAATAAAACATTTATTGAATAACAATACAAATGTGGCAGGGCAAACGCATTATAATTTTTGCTATCAGTGAGAATTTGCGAGTTCGGGAGGTAAAAAACCTCATTTTCACCTAATTTTTATTAACTTAACAACCTTAGTAACAATATGATGCCACATTAAACCATAACCTTATTACCTCATTTTTTATTTTTCAGCACAGAGACGTAGAGTACACAAAGTTACACAGAGCGTCATCTCTATGTTATGATATAAACAATTGATTGTTAATATTTTATATTCCGAGCGAAAAGATATTTTTTTTTGTATATTTGCCTCGTAATCAAATAATTAAATCTATTATGAAGCCAAAGATTTTATCCTATTTTTGCACCATGAAACAACAAGCAATTAGAGTAACCCAAATTGCAAACAAAATTTACCGCCAAATTAAAACCATACTCCCGATTAGCAATAAAATTAATGATATGGAAACCCTAACAATCACCTATAGTAAAGGAAGTAAAGAGGCATATAGACGCACTCTATAAAACAAATGGCGTTAAAATCCATGATAATGATACCTTTCTATCACCTGAAGAAATAGAAAGAGTTGAAAAATCTATGAACTCTGAATTTTATCCTATTGAAACATTTGTACTAAAATGCCAAATTCGTGCCAAAAATTCAAAACAAAAATGCTAACAACTTGAAAATTAGTTATTAGCATTTATAACAGTGCCCGAAACAAGACTCGAACTTGCACAACCGTGCGGTTACTACACCCTGAATGTAGCGCGTCTACCAATTCCGCCATTCGGGCAAAAAATAGAGGGCGAAAATAGTAAAATTTAGATGTGAGAACTGAAAATTATTATCTACAGCATTCTTTCCCAAATCCAGTTTGGTATCAACCGCATGGCAAAGACTATAAAACGCCATTTGCCGTCCACGAAAATGTAGCGTTTCTGTTTTAATAACCCTTTTGCGATGATGCGCACTGCTTTCTTCAACGGAAGTGTTAGCGGATATTTTTGATCTTTAATTAAATCCGTATCTACAAAACCGGGAATAATGGTGGTAAATTTTATATTCACTTTTTCATGATGTGCTGTTTGTGCCAAACTTTCGGTAAAAATGCGCTGATAACCTTTAGTTGCAGAATAAGAGGGAGCGCCTCGTAAACCCTTGTAGCCCGCTACGGAAGAGATTACCGCAAAATTCCCATATCCTTGATTTTTAAAGTAATGGTATGCAAAACAGGCAATTTTTGTAAACCCGTCCACATTGGTTTTGTTGGTATGGTTTTCGTTTTCGTACTCAATATTCAACAGGGCTTTGCCTACTCCTGAAGAATACAACAACATATCCATACCGCCCAATTTTTGAATTAAATTTTCTAAAACAGCAATAGCATCCTCTTGGGTAACATCCATTTTCGCTGTTTTTATGTTAGAAAATTGATTGGCAATCTCATCTAACATTTCACTACGCCTTCCGGTAATCCCCACCTGATGACCTTTATTTGCTAATATTTCTGCTGTTCCGCGTCCTAAGCCGGAAGTCGCACCGATGATAATGATGAACATACTACTAAAGATTTACGATTTATAATTGAACATTAGAAAGGCGAGGTGTTTTGAACTATTTTCTTACCTTCCTCACAAACTCTTCCACTTCTGGTACGCCACCCTGATACACCAAATATCCATTATAGGGTTCGCGCTCGGTAATCTCATCGTTGATTGGGGTAAGCATCAGTCTTTTAACTTCTTCGGGATCGTGGGTTTGTCCTAATGCCCAACCTAATTTGATGAAAGCCACTTCCGGGAGCATGTTACCACAGGGGATAATCCCTTTTTTCATCATATCTCTGCCGGTATCATAAACAAACATGTGAACATAGCCCCAGATTGTTTGCAAGGTCATATATTGGTGAACACCAGCTTTTTGGGCGCGTTCCACAGCAGGATACATCTCTTTGTTGATATGTCCCAAGCCGGTACCTACCCAAACTACGCCTTTGTAGCCGTTGTCGGTAATAGCGTCTAACATATCGGGTTTCATACCCGGGTAATAATAGAGCATCGCCACTCGGTCGTCGAAAGTAGGGACAATTTTCGCGTTTTTGTCTTTTCTTCTTTGGTTAAAAATTTCGTGAATAGGTTCCACTCCTTTTCTTGTGATTTTAGCAACGGGCGTATCTCCTATCGTTCTAAAAGTAGAGCGATAAGAGGAGTGCATTTTGCGCACGCGGGTTCCCTTGTGCAAAAATCCGTATTCATCTGAAGTAGGTCCGAACATACACACCAATACTTCAGCAATATTGCCGTGTCCTGCAGCGGTCATAGCGTGCATAAGGTTCAGCGCGGCATCGGAACTGGGGCGGTCGGAAGAGCGTTGCGAGCCTACCAAAATTACCGGCACCGGTAGATCTTGACACATAAAAGTAAGTGCAGCGCCGGTGTGGTGAAGCGTATCTGTTCCATGTCCGATTACAATGCCATCCACGCCTTTTTCAATCTCTTCCCCAATTTTTTTAGCAAGCGCTACATATTGTTTTGGACCCATATTTTCGGAGAAAACCGCAAAAATTTTCTCGGTTTCCAGGTTACAGATTCCTGCTAATTCCGGCACAGCACCGTACAATTCGCCCGGAGAGAATGCCGGAATCACTGCGCCCGTCCGGTAATCTAAGCGCGAGGCAATGGTGCCACCCGTTCCTAATAGCTTTACTTGGGGTAGCCCGGGAGTTTTGGGAAACTCTTTTTCGGGTATTTTATAGTTTGCTTTTTTATAGCCGGTCTCTTTCATATCGGTAATTGTATCTGTATCAATACCTATATTATACCCTGTAACTACTTTCATTACAACATGTTTGTCGTCGTCAAATTCGGCTCTTGGCAAAATAGTGCCCGAAAAATCGCCACGGGAAGTTTTTACTTCCGCAGTACCCCAAACCCTCACGTTGTATTTCTTTAGTAATGTTAAGGCTTCGCCTTTGTAGCCTTGAAAAATATCTTCGCTCATTTTTTAAGATTTGGGCGCAAAAATAGTAAAAATATGGTTTCTTCTATCTCTGTAAGAAAAACTTTGCGTACTTTGCAGCCAAACTCGAAACACTATTTTATTATTTTCGCACTCTAAAAAATTAAACCCAATGCAATTCATCAACTCTCTCTTTCTCTTCGGTATATGCGCTATCGCTATTCCTATTCTTATTCATCTTTTTAATTTTAGAAGATATAAAACCACCTATTTTTCGAATGTAAAACTATTACAGGAGATTTTAAAGAAAACTAAACGCGAATCCCAATTACAACAATTCATTGTTCTGTTACTCAGAATTTTGGGGATTGCTGCGCTCGCTTTTGCCTTTGCACAACCTTATCTGCCCAACAATCAGTTTGAAACCCAATCGGGAACGATTGTATCTGTTTTTGTGGACAATTCATTCTCTATGGAAGCACAAACCCAACAATCCTCGCTACTTAGAGAAGCCACAGATGCTGCCAAGAAAATTGCAGATTCTTTTTCTTATAATGATGAATTTGTGCTCGTTACTAATAATTTTTCGGCACAAGAAGCGCAAATCATCAACAAAGATGAACTCTTAACACGCTTGGATGATATTGAGATTACCTCTCATTCAAAAAATATCGGGCAAATATTACACTTTATTAAAAATATTACTGCTAAATCACAGAAAGCGCAAAAATTAGACTATTTTATCTCCGATTTCCAAAAAAGTCAATTCGACTTTACACCGCTACTAAGGGATAGTATGCGGTTCTATTTTCTTATTCCGGTGGAGAATAAGGGGATGAATAACATCTCTATTGATAGTTGTTGGTTCGATATGCCGGTGTTTCAAGTGGGATACAACGTAGGGATGACGGTTCGAGTACGCAACAACGGCAAAGAGGAGATCGTTAAACTGCCTGTGAAACTGTATATCAACAACGAGCAACGTGCCTTGGGTGCTGTGGATATAAAACCCAACAGTTACACCGACTACACCCTCAACTATACAATACAACAACCAGGAATACAAGCAGGTATGGTTGAAATTTACGACACACCGATAACCTTCGACGACAAATTCTTCTTTGTATATGAAGTAGCGCCGAGTGCCACTGTAATAGCTATTCAAGATAAAATCAAAAACCGATATTTACAAGCGCTTTATGGTGCAGATTCTCTGTTTCATTATGAAGCGATGAATGTGAATCAAATCAACTACAGTGCTTTTGCTTCTGCGCAACTGATTGTTTTAGATCAGGTTGAAACCATTTCAACCGGTTTGGCAGCGGAGTTGGAAAAATATGTCCAAAACGGTGGAACTTTAGCGGTTTTTCCCGCAGAGAAAATGGAAGTAGCGCAATGGGGCGCTTTCTTTAATGCGCTGAATGTTCCTAATTATCAAGCGCTACAAACAACTGAGATGAAAGTGGGAGGTATTAACAAAGAGAGTATCTATTTTAAAGGAGCGTTACAGAAAAAAGAGGAAGAACATTGGGATATGCCCACTGCTTCTCATTACTATACATTTGAAAATAAAAATGTTGCCGCAGAAGAGATCTTGCGTTTGGAAAACAACGCCCCATTTCTTACTGCTTATAATTTTGGGAAAGGCCGTGTAATTTTATCTGCGGTAGCATTGAACGATTTTTACGGAAATGCGCATAAAAACGCTATGCTCTTTGTTCCGTTGCACAACTTAGGGCTAATGGGGCAGTTGAAAAGCGCGCTCTATTATTTTATTGGAAACGACGAAACCGTTACCACCCCGCAGAAAGCAACCGGATCGGAAGATATTTTTGTTCTCAAACAGAAAACAGGCAACGTAGAACTTATTCCAGAGCAGCGCAATATGGGCAATGAAACGCAACTGTTTCTACATTCCCAAGTTCAGCAGGCAGGTTTTTACGACATCTTAAAAGGCGGAACGGTGTATGCCACATTAGCCTATAATTACCAACGAAAAGAATCGAATTTAGAGTATTATACCGAAAATGAGTTGCACAAAATCGCCGACCAATCGGATGGGCGTATTACAGTGGTATCCAAACATACTAAAGACCTTACGCGCTCTATTTCCGACACGTTGAGCGGAAAATCACTCTGGCGCTATTTTATACTTGTGGCGTTGGTTTGTTTCTTGACAGAGATTGTACTATTGCGCTTTTGGGGCAGAGCAAGAATAAAAAAATAAGTCATCTCTTTTTTTTATGAACAATATTTTACGTAAAAACCTTACACAATACTTACAAACATTCTTAACAGAAGAGAGAAAACTTTTGCTACACAAAGTATTAGAAAATAGAACAAGACATGTTACCGTAGTGGTTGAAGATCTATACCAAACACAAAATATCAGTGCAGTAATGCGCACCTGCGAGTGCGTTGGTATTCAAGATGTTCATATCGTAGAAGGAGAAAACACCTTCCAAATTCATAAAGCCATTGCGATGGGCGCCGATAAATGGCTTACAATCAAACATTATCAAAAAGAAAACAACCCTATGATTTCTTGTATTAACGAGTTGAAATCCAATGGATATACCATTGTAGCAACACTACCCGATGACAATAGCTCTTTTTTGGATGAACTGCCGTTGGAAAGCCCTGTAGCGTTTCTTTTCGGAACAGAATTAACAGGACTCTCTAAGGAAGCGATTGCCGCTGCCAACAAAACCGTAAAAATCCCCATGTACGGATTTACCAAAAGTTTCAATATCTCAAACTCTGTGGCCATTATCGTAAGTCATTGTATTGAAAATTTAAGAAAATCATCCATTCATTGGAATCTTTCTAAAGAAGAAAAAGATGAACTTCTTTTCGATTGGGTGCAAAAATCTATCAATAAACCAGAATTGCTGATTGAAAGGTATTTGAAAGGGATGAGATAATGAATAATGAATAATGAATAATGAATAATGAATAATGAATAATGAATAACTTTAAATCTTAAATCTTAAATCTTAAATTATTATGAAAAATCCCCTTTCCTTTATCCTTTTTTCTTTCTTCTTTCTCCCTTTCATCCTTTTTGCCCAGCATTTCGATACCTATTTCGAAAACAAAACCCTGCGCTTAGATTATCTGCACATCGGCAATGCGTATGGAGAACGAGTTGAGCCTGTTACGTTTTGGCAAGGCGGTATTTGGAGCGGAACCCGCACGCAATTAAATGAACCTGAACGCCTGGGTGAAATGGTATTGACCGTGAAAGACGCTCAAACCGATCACGTTATTTTTACCCGAAGTTATTCTACTCTTTTCGGCGAGTATGCAACTACAGAAAAAGCGGAAACCGAAGATGGACGTTTTGAAGAATGTGTGCTGATGCCCTATCCAAAAATGCCGGTTAAATACGAATTTACCGTGTATTGCAGGCGCAACAATCCTACTTTTTTGTATGAAGGTACATTTGACCCTACAACAACACCCCAAAAGTTATTCAAAAATGAGCACAAAGTGATGAACTTGCATATTGGAGGCTCTGCCGAAAATTGCTTGGATATTTTGTTTATTCCCGATGGCTATGCTAAAAAAGATAAGAATAAACTGCAAAAAGATATGGAAACTTTTGCCGGTTATCTCTTAAACTGTTCTCCTTTTCAGGAAAACAAAGACAAGATAAATATCAGAGCTATTGAAGGGTATTCAAAAGATTCCGGAATTACCGACCCTAATGCCAACGTTTTTAAAAACACATTGATAAACAGCAGTTACAATACGATTGAGGTGGACAGATATTTGATGTGTTTGAATGTATGGAAAATGAACGAAATTGCCGACGACGCTCCTTACGATGCCATTCTCATTATAGCCAATTCTCCCAAATATGGCGGCGGCGGTATTTACAACTTCTATGCAGTAGTAAATTCCGATGGAAAGTACAGCGATTACGTGTCGGTTCACGAATTAGGACACTCAATTGCCGGGCTTGGCGATGAATATTTTACATCCGAAGTATCTGTGCGCGACTTCTACCCCGAAGGAATTGAACCCGTTGAACCCAATCTGACCACGTTGGTTGATTTTGAACAAAAATGGAAACATCTGTTACCGGAAAATACACTTATACCAACGCCTGATACTGATGAATACAACAATATTCTCGGTGTTTTTGAAGGGGGTGGCTATGTTGCCAAAGGGGTTTTTCGTCCCTGGCGAAACTGCACTATGAAAGATAAGGTGTATAACGGTTTTTGTCCGGTTTGCAAAGAATCATTCTACAAAGTGTTTGAGTATTACTCGAAATAAGGGCGCTCCTAAAAATTAACATACTAATATTCAATGGATTCAATCAACACACCGAGGTGTGTAATATGAATTACCCTGAGCTGCGCCGTTATCTTCAACATACCGGCGGTCAAGGAAACCTATAACTGGGTGCAAGGTAAAAGCAAGTCCCACACATCGCAACCGCCCAGGGCCGCCGGCAACGTTAAGTCTTTTATTAGATAAAACGCTTTAAATTTTTCAGGGGTAGCTGTGGAACACTCAACCAACACCCGTTAATTATCGTAAATATTTTTGGGAACTTCTAACCAATGGGCATAATCTTTCCCCAAACTCTTTACCGCATTTTCCCAAACTTTTGTTGTTGGGGTTTTTAAAACAAGTTTCTCATTGCCTTCTGCCACAACCCACATCTTTCTTTTGATCTCATCTTCCAATTGCCCCGGCGACCACCCTGAATACCCGATAAAGAATTTGAAATCCATTTTAGGAATGGCGTTGTGTTCAAATATGGCTAATAATATCTCATCATATCCGGTAAAAACATGAGGAAGAATCTCTTCGGAGCGCTTACAATTTTTAAAATTATGCAAGGCAAATGCGCTGTCGTGCATCACAGGACCACCGGCAAACACGGGGATATCAATTTGTACTCCTGTTACAGCTTGTCGTACAGTGCAATTTAATTCCTGATTTAAAATTAATCCCACACAATTCTCTTCATCTTTATCAACGATTAAGACTACGCTACGATTAAAAAACGGATCATTGTAATAGGGAACCGAGATTAAGATTCTACCCATGGCGGGTTTCAAAAGCGTGGGTTGAACGTGGAGTAATTGCCTCATATCTTTACTGAACTTCGAATATCAAAATAACTAACGTCGAAAAATAAAAATTCTTATGTAAAACGAAAAGTGTTATTTTGCCCCCTAAAAGAACTTAAATCTTAAATCTTAAATCTTAAATCTTAAATCTTAAATCTTAAATCTTAAATCTTAAATCTTAAATCTTAAATCTTAAATCTAAAATCTTAAATCTTAAATCTTAAATCTAAAATCTAAAATCTAAATGAATATCGCTACCATCGAACTCATTGGCGCAAGCATCGGGTTGGTGTATGTAATTTTGGAGTACCGCGCTTCGTGGTGGCTTTGGATTTTCGGAATGGTAATGTCGCTGTTTTACATCTATATTTGGGCTAAAGTAAACTGCTATGCCTGGGCGATAACCTATCTTTATTACTTGGGCGCCATTATTTACGGAATCATGGTTTGGAAGAAAAATAACGCTGAAAATTCATATTCCGGAATATCAAATCTTCCGAAAAAATATTACCCAAGATGTACTACAATTGTAGTTTTACTTACGTTTTTAACGTTTTTTATTTTGCAAAGATATACCGAAACCCTGATTCCCATAAGCGAATCATTTACGACAGCATTGAGTGTGGTTGGAATGTGGCTTTTGGCAAAAAAATACCTGCAACACTGGTATGTGTGGATGGTAGTAAACGCCATCTACACTATTGCAAATTTCTGGTTAGGGCTCTACTTTTCATCTCTCCTTTTTGCCGTCTATTTTGTGGTTTCCGTGCTGGGACTTGTGCGTTGGCGCAAACTTGCCGGAGAATAGATCGTAGCCGTAATATTTACATTCTAAAGGTCCGTTAAACATATTTTGCTTAAAACAGGTTTTTAAACCGATATGTTTTAAAGCCTCTGTGTCGGAACTTATTAAAAATGCCTTGCATTTAGAAAAATTCTGTTTCAAAGCATCTCCTATCTCTTTATAAAATTGATTATGATCTTCTATTTCAAGTCGTTCTCCGTATGGAGGATTAAAAATCAGCATTGCCGGAGTACGTTTCGGTTTCACAGTTCGCATATCTTTCTTATTCAATAAGATAAAATCTTCCAACCGTGCTTTTTCTACGTTGGCTTTAGCCATACCCAAAAATCTCGGATTAATATCATATCCATATAAGTCAATTGGAATATCATCATGAATAACAGATTCATTAATAATCTTTTTCCATGAATATCTATCGAAATTCAGCCAATTAAAAAAGCCGAATTTTTCGCGGTAGTATCCTGCGGGGATATTCAGGGCTTGCATGGCGGCTTCAATGAGAATTGTTGCACCACCGCACATGGGATCTATGAAATCGCATTTGCCCTCCCACCCACTTAAAGCGACCATAGCAGCAGCAGTAATTTCGTTGATAGAAGCAGGATGATTAGAAACTTTATAACCTCTTTTGTGAAGCGACTCGCCGGAGCTGTCCAAATAAAGAGTCGCCTCCTCTTTATGAATGTAGATATAAAACTCTACTTCAGGGTTCTCTTTGTCCACATCCGGACGTTCGCCGTATAGCTCTCTAAATCTATCACAGATAGCATCTTTGGTAAGAAGTGCTGCAAATAGCGGCGTTTTGAAAATTGACTCCGAAGCGGTACAACTTACTGCAAAAGTTCCCGACCGAGACAAATATTTTTCTGCCTGAAAAGATTTAATCTCTTTATACAAGGAGTCGTTGGAATCGAAGTTGAAACTCTTAACTTGCCAAAGAACACGAGAAGCAAAACGAGAACAGTAGTTTACTTTGTAAAGTAAGTTGAAATCTCCTTCAAATAGTACAGAGCGATTCAACGGTCTTACATTACTTGCACCATAGGAAATTAACTCATTTTTTAATAAATTTTCAAAACCTGCAAAGGTTTTCGCTAAAAAAATCTCAAACTTCATTATAAATTACTTAAATTAAATCAATAAAAAACATAGTAGATACAATAAATTATACAAAAATAACGATTAATTATTAAAAAAAATATTTTAAAGAACATTTATTTATTAACCAAAAAAAACCAATGATGAAAGATAGAAAAACAAGAATCATGCTTGTAGAAGATAGCCAAAATCTACGTGGAGTTTTAAAAGACTATTTTGAAATGATGAACTATGATGTGATTGATTTCGGGGATGGTGAATCTGCTGTAAAAGGATACCATAATAGTCTCTGTGATATTTGTTTGTTGGACATCGGGTTGCCAAAGAAAGACGGATATGCCGTTATCAATGAGTTACATAGCGCAAATCCTGATTTGCCTGTAATTTTTGTAACTGCAAGAGACAGTAAGGAAGATCGCATTAAAGGTTTTAAAACCGGATGCGATGATTATGTTACAAAACCATTTAGCACTGAGGAACTCTTGCTTCGGATAGAAGCCATTTTGAGAAGATGTGGTTTGGTTGAAAGAAAACAAAACATCCACAACGACCTCATCTTAAATATTGGTGATTTTGTATTTAATTATAGTGAAATGCAATTAATTTACAAAGAAAATGTCCGCATGTTGACCCGAAAAGAGGCACAACTCCTGAAGTTATTATATGAGCATAAAAACAAGTTGGTTCCAAGAGAAATTTTGATGAAGGAGATTTGGGGAGAATCCAAGGCAGCCTTAGGAAGAAGTTTAGATGTTTTCCTTTCAAAATTAAGAGTTTACATTAAAATAGAAGATGAGCACTGTTCTGATAATATCAATATTGAAGGTAAAAGAAAAAACAGATTCAAACCGGGTCACGAACCTAAAGTTGAGATTATTAACGTGCATGGAACAGGGTATTTGCTAAGAATTAGAGAGTAGTAATAAAACCTGTAAAAATTGGAAATACCAATGAAACTCCTTTCCTTTTAGATGAAAAATGATATTTTAACCGCTCAACACCCTATTTACAAGATAGTTAAAAAAGTTGCAGAAGATAAACGTCTTGCTACTTTTGCTGTTGGAGGCGTGGTGCGCGATCTGTTTCTTAATCGTTTTTCAAAAGATATTGACATTCTGGTGGTGGGAAGTGGCATTGAGTTGGCAAAGGCAGTGGCAAAAGAGATCTCTCCTGCATTGGAAGTGAATGTTTTTAAAAACTTTGGAACTGCACAGTTTGTTTTTGAAGGCGCTGCCATCGAATTTGTGGGTGCCCGCAAAGAATCTTACGACTTTAACTCCCGCAAACCTACTGTGGAGACAGGCACATTAGAAGAAGACCTGTCGCGGCGCGATTTTACCGTAAACGCTTTGGCTATTGGTATTTCTGGTAATAACAGTGGTGAATTGGTAGATCTTTTTAACGGTTTTGAAGACTTGCAAGCCAAAATTTTACGCACACCGTTAAATCCCGACCTCACTTTTTCGGATGACCCGCTGCGTATGATGCGTGCCTTACGCTTTGCATCGCAATTAGGGTTTACCATTGAGCCGCAAACATTTGAAGCGATTAAACGCAATGCCTATCGTTTGGAAATCATTTCCAGCGAGAGAATTATGGATGAGTTTAACAAAATTTTACTTTCTAAAAAGCCATCCGCAGGGATCCAACTCTGCGATGAAACCGGACTGTTATCTCAATTTCTCCCAGAATTATCAGCATTGAAAGGGGTGGAGGTAATGAACGGAAGAGGACACAAAGAAAACTATTTTCACTCTTTGCAGGTAGTGGATAAAATAGCCATGGTTTCCCCAAATCTATGGTTGTTATGGGCTGCTCTGCTACACGACATAGCAAAACCGCAAACCAAAAAATATGACGAAAAAGTGGGATGGTCGTTTCATGGTCATGAATTTATAGGTTCGAAAATGGTAAAACGGATCTTTAACCGGTTAAAGATGCCAACAAACGAAAAAATGCGGTATGTGCAAAAATTGGTGGCATTGCACTTGCGACCCATCGCCTTGGTGGAAGATGAAATTACCGACTCTGCCGTGCGCCGACTCCTGTTCGATGCAGGCGACGATATTGACGACCTGATGCTCCTCTGCGAAGCCGATGTTACCTCTTCCAACCCCGACAAAATTAAACGTTGTATGGAGAACTTCGCCCATGTGCGCCGGAAACTTAAAGAGATTGAAGAAAAAGACAGAGTTCGAAACTGGCAACCTCCCATTGATGGCGAATTGATTATGCAAACTTTTAACTTGCCCCCATGCCGTGAAGTTGGTATGATTAAAGATGCTATACGTGAAGCGATTTTAGATGGCAAGATTCCTAACGAATTTGATGCCGCCTACCAAATGATGATAGAAGAAGGTAAGAAGTTAGGTGCGAGGTGCGAGGTGCGAGGTAAGGAGAAGGAAGAAGGGATAAAGGAGAAAAAAGTCAGTCATCACTCGTCACTCGTCAGTAGAAAAATCCCTCCTGCTGTTCACAAGATAGATTCTTGTGTGATGCAGTCGCCAAAAAAATGCTCTATTTCTGATGAGATTCCGCTTTATCTTTTTCAAAATCCTAATTTAGACTTAATTCACATTCTTATTAAGATCAAAGCAGGAGCGCTTTATGAGACGAGCAAATTTGTTGCACATGGTACATATCAACTATTAAAAGAGAGTAATTCAAAACTTTCTGCAATCGAAATGGACGAGTTTTTGGCATTTCATGGTGCATCGTGGAAAACCTATATCTATACCCAATATATTTCTATTCAATGGATTATTCCAAAAAAATATATAGAAAAAGTATTGCCTGTTCTTTGGAAAACCATAGCCCAACCTTTGTACAAAGATGAAGATTTACAACGCTTTAAAGAATCGAAAATCAAAGATTTGGAATATAATACAGGCAAATTCGGGTACCGTGCTACGCAACTCATGTTCGCCGAAATGTTTTCCTCCACCACTTGCATCGGAACCATTTTAACCAAAGAACATATTGAAGCCCTCACGGTTGAACAATTACAAAACTTTCATAAACAAACATTTACAGAAACTAATATTCGGATATTTGCAACGGGAAACATTTCAGAGGTACGAGTTTCGCACTTCTCATTCCTTACCTCGCACCTCGTACCTCGTACCTGCTACGATCCTCTCACTTCTCATTCCTTACCTCTCACCTGCTACCTCGTACCTCGTACCTGCTACGAGTTTCGTGAAGGCGCTCTGCAATCTTCTGTCATTCTTTGTAAAAAAAACATAGGATACACTCATGCAGATCGGCGTAATTTTGAAGTGCTGAGTGTTTTATTTGGTGGGTATTTCGGATCGCGGCTTATGCAGACCCTTCGCGAAGAGAACGGCTATACTTATGGCATTTTCTGTAACAGTCTCTTTTATGAAAATGAATCCATTTTTTACATCGAAGCCGACGTTGTCGTAGAAAAAACGAAAGTTGCTATTAATGAATGTTTCAACGAAATGGTGTTGCTTCAAACCGAATTAATAGACGAAGAGGAAATGTTGTTGGTAAAGTCTTACATGTTGGGTGAACTCCTTCGCAATGTGGACGGCTCTGTTTCCTGCCAGAAAAAATACGCATACTGGAATGCATTTCAATTAGATGAAACTGAAATGCAACAAATGATAGAAGCCATCAATGCCATTACTCCGCAAACTATTCAAATGTTGGCAAAACAATATCTTGTGCCTGAAACTTTTACTACTATTGTAGTGGGAAAAATGTAGAATCAGTTTTTTAGCAGAGTGGTAGGTCTTCAAACTTCATAATGTTTTAAATTTTGTCGAAATTAGAGTCAACCTATTTCGGGACGGGACAATAACGTTTTTTCAGTAAAGTTTTCTTGAATTTTAGTTTTTTTCGTCTCGGTAACACTGTCTGCTTGCATTCAACTCTTAAATTCCCACAAAAATAGAATAAATCATCATATCAATAACTTTGGGCTATGTAAAAGTTTTTGCTGCTACTATCTTTTTTTGAATACTTTTGCATTTTTAAAACAATTCGATGTTATTAACCCTTAACCCTTAACCCTTAACCCTTAACCCTTAAATCTAAAATCTAAAATCTAAAATTAATTTATGCCCGACGACAAAAAAATTATCTTCTCCATGGTGAATGTGAGTAAAATCTATCCGCCTCAAAAACAAGTATTAAAAAACATCTATCTCTCGTTTTATTACGGTGCCAAAATCGGCGTGCTGGGATTGAATGGCTCCGGAAAATCTTCGCTGCTAAAGATTATTGCCGGCGTGGACAAGTCTTTTCAGGGCGAAGTGGTTTTCTCGCCCGGCTATACCGTAGGCTATTTGGCGCAAGAACCGGAAATGGACAATACGCTTACTGTAATTGATGTGGTAAAACAAGGCGTACAAAAAGTAGTGGATATTTTAGCCGAATACGACGCGGTAAATATGAAGTTTATGGAAGAGATGAGCGATGATGAAATGAATAAACTCATTGAACGACAAGGCGAATTAACAGAGTTGATAGACCAGTATGATGCGTGGGAGTTGGATAATAAGTTAGAGCGCGCTATGGACGCCTTACGCTGCCCCGATCCTGAAACTCCTGTAAAGAATTTGTCGGGAGGTGAGCGCCGCCGCGTTGCATTGTGCCGTTTGTTGCTTTCAGAACCTGATATTTTGCTGTTGGATGAGCCTACCAACCACCTGGACGCCGAATCGGTAGAGTGGTTAGAGATGCACCTGAAGCAGTATAAAGGTACCGTGATTGCCGTTACTCACGACCGCTATTTCTTAGACAATGTTGCCGGTTGGATTTTGGAGTTGGATAGGGGAGAAGGTATTCCATGGCAAGGCAACTACTCTTCGTGGTTGGAACAAAAAACGCAACGCTTGGCTCAGGAAGAGAAACAGGAATCGAAACGGATGAAAACGTTAGAGCGCGAGTTGGAGTGGGTGCGCATGTCGCCAAAAGCACGGCAGTCGAAAGGAAAAGCCCGCTTGAATGCCTACGATAAGTTGCTGAACGAAGATGTGAAAGAGCGCGAAGAAAAACTACAAATCTATATTCCGAACGGACCGCGTTTGGGAACCAATGTGATTGACACTGTGAATGTTTCTAAATCATTCGGTGATAAATTGTTGTTTGAAGATCTGAACTTCTCCCTTCCGCCTAATGGCATTGTGGGAATTATTGGACCGAACGGCGCGGGCAAAACAACGCTATTCCGCTTAATTATGGGTTTTGAACAACCCGATACCGGAACTTTTATAATGGGCGAAACCGTGAAAGTGGGTTATATTGACCAACAACATGTGGAGATAGATCCCGAAAAAACTGTATGGGAAGTGGTTTCTGAAGGAAACGAGCAGATGATGATGGGCGGACGCCTCATCAATTCTCGTGCTTATATTTCCCGTTTCAATTTTGGAGGACAAGACCAAAACAAAAAATCGGGCACACTCTCAGGAGGAGAACGAAACCGCTTGCACTTAGCACTTACCCTAAAATCGGAAGCCAATGTGTTGCTGTTGGACGAACCTACCAACGATATTGATATTAACACCCTGCGTGCTTTGGAAGAGGGATTGGAGAACTTTGCCGGATGCGCTGTCATTATCTCGCACGACCGCTGGTTTTTAGACAGAGTTTGTACCCATATTTTAGCCTTTGAGGGAGAATCGCAAGTCTATTTCTTTGAGGGTAATTATACCGACTACGAAGAAAATAAAAAGAAACGACTGGGATATATTGAGCCAAAGCGGATACGATACAAAAAGTTAATAAAATAAAGGTAATATTACCACGTTGATATTTATGTTTAACTTAAATCTTATGAAAAAATCAATTTTAATTATTATTTCTGCTATTTTCTTAGCTATGCCCGTTCTAAGTTATGGGCAACAGGAAACTTCAACAAAAGAAACTTCTAACAACGAAAAGAAGATTTCTTACTCTTTTATCAATGAGTATGGTATGTTTGGTGGAGGAACATTTGGTTTTACCGGTATTTTTGTTAACGGAATACGTTTCAATAAAACGCAAGACTTGCTGGGCTTAGGAGTAGGTTATGAAGCAGATTTTCGGTCGGAACAGAGCATCCCGATATATTTCAACTATCGTCACTATTTTCCGGGGAAGAAAAAACTTCAACCGCTTGTAAACATAGGTATTGGTGTGAGAGTAAGTTTCTGGAAAGAATGGATTTCATGGTATGAAAAATACTATGATGAATATTCAGGATACTGGTACGATGAGTGGTATGGCTATTCTAATCAAAAAATTACGCCGGGGATATATGCTACTATTGCTTCAGGTTTTAAAGTAAAATCTTTTTCTTTTACCTCAGGTCTTTTCCTGAAATCGTGGAATAAAGAGTATTTTGGTGGGGCAGAAATAAAGGTTGGGTTTACTTTCTAAATTTTTATATCCACCCCTTACATTTATAATAAAACAATGCCGTATATTCACGAAAACAATCTATCTCTAATTTCAAATAATTCCAGAAAGTATAGCGTAGTTTGGTGTTCTCAATTATAGGAATAGTTACGTTCCCTTCCATTTTTTTTCCTTTCAACGCCAAATCAAAATCTACGGTGGCTTCAAAGGCACCCTTTCCGCACACTGCTGTAAAACCGAGTTTTTTGAAACATTTAACCGTTCTTTTTAAATATTCGGGCGAAGTGATCACAAGCAAATCTTGATGAAGCAATTCCGGTCTCTCATTTTTTAAATGTAAAATCTGCGAATGTGTATTACTCCCTTCTGTAAGAAAACTAATCTTATCTTGTTGAACACCTTTTAAGAGCAACTCTTTTTCCATTTTCTTTTGACAAAGAGAATCATGTGGGTGCAAAATAATTACCTCAGTATTTGATTGCGCATACGCTGCCGTATAAAACAAGCGAATTAAATTCCCTTGCGAAGGCATTCCTGCTCCGCCCAACATAACAATATGTGCCGAAGAAAATGTTTCTTTGGAACAATCGGAGTCCGTTCCTAAATGATAATACATATAGAAAGGCGCCGACGTAAATGCTAAGAGAAAAATTACAAAAAATAGAAAACCGCATGAAACAGAGACTATCTTTAGGATTTTTAAAATAGTTATTAAGATATTACTCATTTTTATTTTCATAAATCATTCAAATATTTAATTTTTCGGCAAAAATAGTAGAAATACTATAAAAAACTATCTTTGCAGCATTAAAAAAATACAGCTAAAAAACTTGTGTATTAATTACTTTTATTCAATTTTTAATGCCCTACATCCCGCAGTTTCACTCTTACCTCCGTTTGGAAAAATCACTCTCTCCAAAAACAGTGGAAGCCTATTTAAGTGATGTGAAGAAGTTTGCACAGTTTCTTTCTCAAGATGAAGAAAAAATAGATGAACAACTGCTGAAGGATGTTTCGTTAGAAGATTTTCAAAACTATTTACAGCTACTTTTTAAAGAGAAAGTGAAAGCCACATCGCAAGCACGTGCTGTATCTTCTTTGAAAGCATTCTACGGTTTTTTACAATATGACAAAGTGATAGAGAACAATCCCACGGAATTGTTGGAAGCTCCCAAAATCGGAAGAACCTTACCTGATGTACTTTCTGTGTTGGAAATTGAATCTATTATTGCAGCTATAGACCTTAGTAGTTCGGAAGGGCATCGCAACAAAGCCATACTTGAAGTGTTGTATGGTTGTGGTTTACGTGTGAGCGAGCTAATCAACCTGAAACTATCCCAACTCTTCTTTAGGGATAATTTTATCAGAATTATCGGCAAAGGCGACAAAGAGCGGCTTGTGCCGATAGGGAATACTGCGCAAAAAGCAGTGATGCACTATATTGACGGATTCCGATCTAAATTAAAGATTAAAAAAGGGATGGAAGATATACTGTTTTTGAATCGAAGAGGTTCGAAATTGACCCGCGAAATGATTTTCATAATGGTAAGAGAAGCAGCTCAGCGAGGCGGTGTTCAAAAAAATATCAGTCCGCACACTTTTCGTCATTCCTTTGCCACACACCTCATAGAAGGTGGTGCGGATCTACGCGCCGTGCAAGAGATGTTAGGGCATGCCAGCATCACTACAACGGAAATTTATACACACTTGGATACCGATTTTATTCGGAGCACTATTGCACAGTTTCATCCGAGATATTAATCTGAAATATAATCTCTATCATAATCAAAAAAATATATTTTCGCGCCCCAAATAAAATACTGTGAAAATGACCGATAAAAGAGATGATTTTGTTTTGAGACTTTCCGGTATTGAATTGGGAAACCACAAATATACAATGATTTGTGATAAAGCGTTCTTTGAACTCACAGGGCTGACTGAAATTGAAGAAGGAAGTATCAACGTGCAAATAGAGATGGAAAAAAGTGAGAAAATGCTCACATTACAGTTCCATTTTAACGGTAAAGTAACCGTAATCTGCGACAGATGTATAGAGTTTTTAACCCTACCTTTAGATTTTACAGACTTTTTGGTGGTCAATTTTATCTCTCAAATTGAAGAATCTTTTGAAAATGATGACAATATTTGGCAAATCCATGAAAAGGCGCATGAGTTAGACCTCCTACACTTTCTATACGAAGCTATTGAACTCGCACTACCTACACAACGCGTTCATCCTGACGATGAAAACGGAAATCCAGCCTGCAATCTCGAAATGCTGAAAAAACTCGCAGAACTCGCCC
>Ga0123354_10000757_pt1 | contig 34946 bp, 27 predicted proteins | sample TergutLab28metaG_2_FD_97872 | JGI IMG/M metagenome (GOLD analysis project Ga0123354, IMG submission 97872) | Labiotermes labralis P4 segment gut microbial communities from Petit-Saut dam, French Guiana - Lab288 P4 | ecosystem: Host-associated > Arthropoda: Insects > Digestive system > Gut ... | reverse complement strand
CCTCCTTCAAGGTCGCCCGTGGCTCTTAATAGTTGGCCCCCCCCCCCCCCCCGCGCCACCCCGCTATGGGGGGGGGGAACCCACCCCCCCCCCCCCCCCACAAGTACTGAATGCTACACTAACCCTTTCTTCCAGATTTTACTAAAATTGTCTGCTCATTGTGACAAAATGTCTCCTATGAGGAATCTACGAGCATGGAGTTTAGACTTCCACTTAGAATGAATATAAAAACTATACTTCACATACAGAATGTGGAACGAGGAACGACCCTGATGGAAGGTAAGTTTTTGCCTCAGAGGTCCTTCAAATGTATCATACCTAAACTGCCAATCACAACCTGTTTCACCAGTGTCTTTACAGGCCTCTTATAAGGCATCCAAACCAGTAAATGCCAAACTGGTGTAAAATTAGGGTTTTTGCCTTTTTATACATTACTATACACAGTGCTAAACATGGTCACACTGACCCTGAATGGATTTTCCTATACTACAAAATGCCATCAACTCTAGAAATCACTGTCAAGATAAAAAATGTATTCCATTTTATTTAAATGGTGTAATTGTAACTCTAACCTAATGCAATATACTGTAACATGTGCTGTTAAATACCACAGGATATATTTATATGGCAACTGTGAACAAGAGCTGTACACATTACACGAACTTAACAAATGTTTGTATATGAGCATATGTTTGCATAATGGCTTTGTGGTTTGGAATGCATGGTTGCAACAAACATGATTCATCTGCAGTGTCAGCCAAAGAACCACAGAAAAGTGAAAATGAACAATACCCTTGGTACTGCTATAAGTGTGCATGTACTCATGGCTGCTTTCACAACCAGACTTCAGACCCAATTTTTACCTTTGTAAAAATACAAAGAAACATGCTCCACGTTTGCCCTGTGTTAACCAATACACAATACTGCAACATCTCTGAGGATATGCCATACATAGTTAATAATGCAGCAAGGACCCTGACTGCATCAGTAACCTGACTAACCACTTTCAGTGTGTTGTGAAGACAAGGGCTCTGTCATGTGGACAATAAATTTGCCAACACCAAATAGTAATCATCTCAAACTAGGAGGTGGTATATTCCTATTACATTCTGTGCCATCACACAAACAGACTACTCAATTCTGTTCTCCAATTATAGTTGGTACTGTAGTAGACCGATCTGAACGTGTGGTAGTTTATAACAATGTGCAGTAATGCTTAGTGACGGACCAAAACTGCAAACATCAGATTCAACCATTATGGAAATTGGATAGTAAAAAAATATTTGTGCAGTGAAAACTGACTTAACAGATAGGTTGTTAAATTGTATACACAAAGTCTTGAAGGATGTATCATGTTTACATAAAATAATTTGAAAACATTCACAACACTGATGTTTATGTTAAGATATGAAAATAACTACTAATTTCTAAAAATCCTATTCACTAAGAATTACCTTTTTATCACATAACAGAACATCTCTTACAATGTCTGAACCTCAGAAATTTTCTGTCTTTGCAGGTGACATTAGACAAACAGTAAATACCTACAGCATAGGGCTGCTTCATCATTTTCATAGCCCTATGGTATTCTACATGCGACACATACAGTCTGGCTGCCGGCGATTCTTTTCCCGGTGCAAACGGCGTGTGGATGTATCCCCATACTGAATTCCTGAACCAATCCTCTCTGGGTCAAGTTCACCTGGTGAAAAGTGGAATGACAGTGATGTAAGCTTAGCATCGATAAAGGTATAGATCACCCTGTGAAGTTTTCTGAACTCCGTTAATTTATCCACACTCAGAACTGATACCAGATGATGAATACTGTTACGAAAATGACAAAATCAGTCCCTCCCTTCTTTATCCACCCTGTAATACATTTTTTTTCTCTACTGGCACTTGGCCTAAAATACTAAGTACATTATATGTGGCAGATGGGCATTACTGTTTGCATTTTGTCAACACACTCCTCTTTTGATGATATCTGGTCAGTGTGTATTAGCCATGTGGGTGCTTTACATTTCACACAGCTGGTCCTTGATGTGTCCCAGTTACCTCTTTATGAACGGAAAAAAACATGGATTAAGATGTCGCTCTACTCTTTGATAGTTACATGCCACCAGAATCTCAATTCTGATATTCTGATCTTGATACACTGAATTTTGGTTACCGCACAACATATTTCATAGTGTAAATGCAGCCCCTGCTATCTACTGCCAACACATCATAATAAATCTGTGTTATTCAGTGTAGCCAGTAACAGCTAGCAGAATTCAATTGTAATAATTCAGAGGCCACCAAATAAATTCTCTACAGGACTTCTACTAAGCCTTCATTCCCTGCCCATTATCTTCCCTAGAGTATAACATACCTGTCTCAATTTTTGCCAGAATTGTTTTGGAACATTTCAGAAATGCTTCTTCTACATTTTCCCCCGTTTTGGCACTTGTTTCTAGAAACATCAGCTCTGTAAAGAAAGGAAAACAAAGTAATCCAAGTCTTATGTGCCAGACAGAAGAGTGTCCTACAGCACATCTCAGTAAGTATGGTATGGGCTCCCCTGAGACCTGTATCATAACAAACTATAATAGGTCTGAGGTTTTATGGCATTGAGTATTTAGGTCATGCTCTGGGATGTGATGCTGTGTAGCCGGCTAGGCACTACAGATGTTTCAGAGTAGCATGCTACCTCCATGCAGGGACAAGAATCTACTCTGAAGATGGTGGCTGCAGGAATTCACACGAAACATTTGTGAGTACCTTCACTCCACAGCATACCTAACACCATGTAATAATGGCAAAAAGGTAGTGTGTTCCTGTTACAGGGCCGGTGTGGACCAGAGGGTGGGTACAGGTATAGCTCTACACTTCCATGACTGCTGCACTAGAATGGGGTTAGTGGTCAGCAGCATGCCCCGGCTACACTTTACCCCCCAGGAAAGACCCAGTACAGGAGGCTGGGTGGGCCCCAGGGCTGGTCTGGACGGGTGGAAAATCTTGTCCCCACCGGGATTCAATCCCGGACCATCCAGCCTCTAGTCAGTCGCTATACCAACTGAGCTACCCGGGCCATAACACCATGTAATACTGTTTATTAATAAATATATGAATGACATGAAAACTCAAATTACCAGGCTTATAAACAGTAATACACACATGCATTGTCTTATGGATAAAACTGATTAAAGTCATTTGGAACAGACCACTAAACTTGCAAGATGCACAGTATTACTGCAAAAACTAAATCAGTAAGAGCAAACGACAGTATTCCTCTTAAGGACATCTGTTATGTAATTATAGAAGAAATTCCTCGGTAAAGCATCAGCCCAGCTAGCCACCCTCTACCAGCACCTGTGGTTAATACTAACAAACTTATGCACCACATCAGAGTCCTATGTGGTACAAAGTGATCTGTTTCCACTGGCTAAAAGAGTCGGCTCCCCGGAGTGTTTAGTTGTAAAAATTACTGCATCAACACTGGAAACCTACTTAGGTAAGATGTGGCCTGCAGTGTCATGGGGAATGGTGGGTTTATGACATAACTGGTGAAATTACAAATCCAAACAGGTGAATCAGCTCCTAATAGGCGAGGTGATAATTTTGAAATGGAAATTTCAAAATACTGTGATGTACATTAAAGGTCAAAATTTCAGGAATTCCAGCAGAACAATCAACAGTTTGCTTGACAGAATACATCCCATTGTGTGTATATATTCTTTTGGTGGTTTGCTGTTTTTAACAGCCACTGTATTTTCATATGCTTTGGTACATAGAAAAATGCCCCCCAAAATTTATTTTATTTATTCATGCAACAAGGAAATTTACTACACTTTTAAGACATGCTGCATCATCTATGTTTTATTTTCTACAAAACACCATTGGTTTCAAAATGTTATCCCTTTCTGTTCAAATACCATGTTTTTCAAAAACTATGTGCTAAAATTAAATACCCACCCTGGTATAATTAAGGTTAGTAAAAGTATTTTGTGGCTGATACAAACGAACTTCAGTCTGCATTTAATATCTGTACTGTGTACAGTCCTGCATGGGAAAGGACAGTGATATATGTACAAGAAAAATGGCATGTGTTGACGAACAGTATCTTGTGCAAGCCATCTGTACATTGCCAACTATTTGTTACTTTTATGCACTAAGTACATAAGCAATGTGTTAGAAATACTCTCAGGAAAATAAAATTAGAGAAGAAACATGTGAAGTATGCAACAGCTCAAGAGTGCAAAATATGAAAAAGTTGGGGATGTGTTGCCTATATTGGTGAAATGAATGCAAGAAAAAATGGAACTCAAAATGAAGAAGTTATAGCTGCTCTGGACAGAGCCACTGGTCAAAATTAACTTTTAGAAATTTAAAATAAAACTGGTACATAGAAGGCACTAACAGCAGCAAAAAAGGCAAGGTGGTAATGTTAGAAAATATGCTAAATTCCACACAATTTTGACTTCTCTTTTACACTCAATACATGAAGTACATTATTCAATATACCATACAGAAATTAATGTACTAGAATTTCTGCTTCAGTGGTTATGCTGGTAGCAGAGAGAATGACACACTGATGGGGTTTGATTGTATCAGACCTTCATTTTAAGCAGACATCCCACCCCTCTTCACACACACAAGATGCTGGCATGTGTCTGGCAGAAATTAATTATGCATAACTTAAGCATTATGTTTCACAATGTGCTTATGTGAGAAATCATGCATATGATACAATGGAATGTATTATTAAAACAGAAGCAAATCTAACCGTTTTCCTGTGCAAATCGGCTTGCCTCAAGGAATGTTACTTCTCTGTCACCATCCAGATCTCTCTTGTTGCCTACTAAGAGAATGATGATGTTTGGGCTAGCCAGTGTACGTGCATCAGACAACCAATTTGCAAGAGAGTTGAAAGTTTCCCTGTTGGTAATATCATACACCAACAGTGCACCCGCTGCTCCCCTATAGTAGCTACGCGTTACCGACCTTAAAAAAAATATATATATACATCATCAGCATATTTGCCCTTCCTTGATCCTCTCACAGTTGTTGGTAACTGAACAAAATCAACCTCAACATATCATACAACAGCCCTAATCATCTAAACACAATGTGTAACTAAACAAATATGATGTATATCCAATAAGAAACAAAGAACTGATTTAGTTTCAACCTTACACATTCAAAGAGACAGATGTGTCAAAGAACATCATAACTGATACCTGAATCTTTCTTGTCCCGCAGTATCCCAGATTTGAAGCTTTACAGATTTTCCTCCAACATTTACTATTTTTGACCCGAATTCTACACCAATTGTGTGACTGCTCTCATCCTTAACTGCAGGAAAGAAATGCATATTACAATTTCAAAAAATTACACTCACTTTATTTTAAAAAAACTAACCTTAAATTGGTTCCTACAGTAACATATACTCACACTTGCTTTCAATAAACTGATGTAACAGGCATGACTTCCCTGATCCAGCACTCCCAATAACCAGAAACTTAAATAAGAAATCTGAAAATGTTAAACGTAAAACATATATTGCTTGTAACATATGAACTGAACGTTTGTACCAACGCTCAAACCGCACACATAACGTACCATACGATTCTGACATCGTAGAACTCGTTCTACCTTTCGAAAGTCTATAATCAACCTAATTCAATGAAGATACTTATACAATTCCTGCCACTTCCTCCATATCATGTTATCAGTAGTCCTTAGCATTCACAACCTATGTCGTTCATTCCCAGCAATTATATTTCTTCTGCAACTGTATATTTTCTTAACACACTGTCTAACTTGCATCGGCGTTCCGTAACATAAACGGTCACGAACTAACAACATCATTTCCTTCCCAGAACGCCAGGGGTGATAACTATTTCTGGGAAAATACATGGCCTCCTCTGAATCACGAAGTACAGCATATCAAAATCGACGGGCAGAAATGTGACACCCTTACTGCGTATTAATAAACTTCCCTTTTAACTGATGTTAATGGATTAGTACATAATGTGACATCAGTTTCAATTTGGCGTATGTCGTTAGAAAGTTATACTTTACTCAGCATCGAAAAATTGTCCCTTGTGAATGCGTCAAACCCAGTTTACCTGAAGCCAAAATGAGGATGAAACTGGTGTGTAGGTTACTGGCTGGCACGTATCGTAAGCAAGCTTTTTACTTGGGCAACCTTTAATCTTTCGTTTAACATCGTTTTTTCTAGACTCTTGCACTGACATGAGGACAACGATTTCTTTCAAAGCATTCTCTCGACTCTTTATGGTACGCAACACACAGTTTGTTCTAAAAGCATTCGTCTTATTCTGTGCACAACTGCACAAATTTGCATGTTGTCGCGGTATTCCACCCTTGCATCATCTTTATATAAATATAAGTTAATAAAACAGCTATTATAGCGTAAATAAAGTAACAATAATTAATCATATGTAATGAATTTTCCACATCATTTTGGCATTTTTAAATTGTATTTTATTTCACTAATGTCACTGTAAGCCTTGTTATGTGAGCCAATTACTGAAACACTGATTAATGTTTTTTAATGTTTCATGTGCATTGCTCGTCTAATTCGAAATGAGGCATGCAGTCAACAAGTTCAGGAGACAAGTTTGTAGGTTTACAATGATAAACCTAGGGTCCCATGGGTTTGCAGTTTCTTTTCTGCTTTTGTATGATCAAGACAGCTTACGCTGTACTTGGACAGATTTTTAGTTTCTTTAATTCTCCTATTTAACAGTTTTCATGTAGTCGTACATAAATTTACATACATTTAAAGACGGAAATCTGTGCAATAGTACAGGTATTACGAATAAGAAGAAACTGCAATATGAAAATGCCAATGTGACTTTCGTTTCGCAAGTTTAATTATAAATTCTCCGGATTGATTTTATCATAATCGCAATAATCCGTTCCCTACCAATTTTGAACTGGTTATCGCCTGGAATAATGTAATCTCGGGTTTCGCTATTATTCCGTGCTCATGCCGACATGGTCTGTGTACACTTTATTCGTGATCATAAAGAAGCGGGAATCAGGAATAGTGGGTGTTATGTGATGGAGGTTTGATACTTTGTATCACAGATCGTCTCTTTGTATTACTAACAGGTTTGAATGTTAGCAAATGCGATACTTCTGTTACTTTAGTTTTGTGACATTTGTGTTAGAAACATTTTAATAATTTTATTTATTTATTTCATACATGCTATAAGTCCATGTGAAGTTGAGTACCTTGGATACAGTAAAAAAACAAATCAAATATAGTGATCAACAAGCGAATAGATTAAAAATGATTTAACGTTATAAACAATCCCATGTAATACAATCATTTAAAAGCAGAGAAAGAACAAGGAAAGTATGCTTCAGTATAATTTGATTCAAACCAATCAGTGTTAAATAGCACATTAAAATAACAAAATATTAGTTCTACATGAACTCTTATGATAATAAACCATGAGCTCTCATTCGTTATTTGCGTTAAAACATTTGTCAGTTGAGTAGAAGGAATTAGTATATAGGCAGCTTTTTAAGGCTGATTTAAACTGTGTGGTATTATAGGACAAATTTTTTATATGGGAAGAGAGTTTGTTGAAAATGTTGATTCCAAAGTAGTAGATATGTCACTACATTTGATGAAGGTTGGAGTTTTGTCAGGTATGTGAATCACAGAGTTTGTTTCGACCTTTGCTATTGACCACAAATATTTGAATTGGAAGTGTACAAGTATTACGATTGAAAAGGTGACATATTTAGTTTCTTAAATAGATCCATACTTAAATCTCTAATTATATTCTTTTGTACCCTGAAAATTTTTGTACTGTGTATAGAGTTCTGCCAAACTATTACTTCATAGTTCATAATGGAATGAAAATAGGAGAATGTACCATCTTCGGTATTTCCTGTGACATTTATGGCTTGCCAAATCTAATTGCATAGCAAGCTACTCTTAGTTGGGCACAATTTGCTCTACGTGGATTTTCCAGGACAATGTATTGTTGATAACTACTCTGAGAAATTTTGTAATAGAAATACTAGTGATTATTACTGTATCCAGTAATCACGTCAATAAGCAAACTGTTTTTAGCTATTAATTGAATATAGTTTGCTTTATCACAATTTAGTGAACAGATTGACTTAACCTATATATTTATGTGTTCAAATACTGTTTAAATATCATTTGTAAAATGAATGGCATTAGGATTGGTAACTATTTTACTAGAATCATCTTCAAATAAAACTGGTTTGGAATTATATATAATTTTTGGCCAATCATGTGTATAACAAAGGAAGAGCAAAGGTCCTGCAAGTGATTGTTATGGAAGACCATGTTTTATTTTTCCCTAAATAGAAAAGGTATTGTGATTAAAATCCATGTTTCATATTATCACTTATAGACACCTACTATTGAGATAGGATTTAAATAAAGATTGGCTTTGCCTGTTATTCCAATGTATTTCAATTTAGGCCATAGAATGTCATGGTTGACACAACAAAAACCTTCTTCAAGCTCGCAGAAGATGCCTCCTTCTACCAATTTAATTTTAAGATCTTTTAAAATTTCAGTGATTGATTTATAAATAGCCGTTTCTGTTGCTGACTTTATCTTAAATCCAAATTGTTCCTCAACTAAAATGTTATTATTGCTAATATACTCAGAAAGTCTAATATGCAGGACCTTTTCAAAAACATTTGAAAATGAGATTAGTAGCGATATAGATTTGTAATTAGAAATGTTATTTCTCTTGCAGTTTTTAAAGAATGGTTTTATTACTGGGTGTTTTAGATGATAAGGAAGGATTCCTGACGATAGCATATAATGTTGCATATGCGGTTTAGATGTGAACTGATAAAATCATCATATCCAAATTTATTCTTTGGTTTTGGAGATTAAGTATTTTTTCAGTTTCTGTAGCTGTTGTAGAGCAACGTTCTATATTTTATTAAAACTTTGTGGCAAGTAGTATGTAAAGGTAAAGCAATCCCTCTGCAGGCCTATTACAGGCCCTGACGGTTCCAGGAGGTTGATTTCATGACATTAGGCACATGAAGGTGATAAAGTTGTCAGCCCTATGCACTAGTTGTCTTTACACCACAGGAAATATTCCTGGTACTCATTTCTGTTAGAGGCTGAGTCGACACCATCAGGAATGGAACCTGTGACCTTCTGGCTTATAGCACAGTGCCTAAACCTACTGTGCCACCATGTGCCCCAAGTAGTATTTAGGTTAACTATTGTTGTTAATACTATTGTTATTATCATAATTATCCTCACTACTTTCATAGTTAATATGTTCATAAACACTGCCATTAATATGTACGTTCTTTGTATTAAAATTTTCAGCTATTGAAAGAAATTGGCTACTGAAAAATATTATGGACCCGGAGACAGTTCATAAGTTAATTCACTGTAATTTGCAACACCTACATTTATTACATCCAGCACCATATACATTTACGGAGGTATGGTTGTTATTTTGTTGTTGTTGTTAAAAGTAATTTTGTTTCTTTGTAAAAAGTCCTGCATCATCACTTGAAACTGTATATTGTAGAAATTTTAGTTCCCATTGAAGATGGACCAGTCAGAATTTTTATGATATATCTGCAGCACTGTACCATTTTTTGCTTTCTTTTTTAACTTTATACTGAAAAAATTGTACGATGTTCAGTGTCTTTTTTTTTTTCAGGGAATGTTTAAAGTTCCAAATAAAAAGGGCTTTGAGAATTCCATGCGCTATTTGTTGAGTATTGTCGAGCCTGAGAAATGTGCTAAAATGATTCCATGGCCATTGATTGATAAGAAAGGAGAATCACAGTTTCGCACTTCAGTTAGGATGTTTCTGATGGAAATAAATACTGTGAGTAATATCACAGCTGTTTTACATTTATATTAATTTTGTTTACTTGATATGTAATTATAGCTACAATCATATGTTTTCTGCATATTCTATTGCCTGTGAGTTGTAGTGTATAGATTGTAAGCATGATAATTGATTACTTATTTTGCAGAAACAGGGTTATATCTGACTCCCTAGTACCAGAACCTGAATTTTGTTTATGGTTCCATGCATTGCTGATCTGTATTAATAATTGTCCTGTGAGATGCAACACAAAGCAGTCTACTTATTATTCTGCAAGTTCACTCTACATGTTACAGGAGTCAACCACACCCATCATTAGGAGGACACAAAACTGTACCTGCAGCCTCTGGTACTGGTCATAGTTTTTGTGCAGCTACTTCCCTCCAATGTGGCCAACTTGCAGAATAATAAATAGACTGCTTTGTGTTGTATCTCATTGGACGTTTATGTACATAGACCAGAACCTGAAGTTTCAGCTCTGCTAATACCAGTGCTTGCAATCCTGAAACAGTTACATAGATATTCAGTTGTCAAAACATTACATAGATATTCAGTTGTCAAAACATTACATAGATATTCAGTTGTCAAAACATTACATAGATATTCAGTTGTCAAAACATTACATAGGTATTCAGTTGTCAAAACATGTTCCATTTGCATTTACTTATTTATTTTTAATGAAGTGGCTTTCTTCACATCAGTAGGCATTTTGTATTCTGTCCAGGACACACATCCAACCCATCACAAACTCCAGGATGTCACTCTACTGATAATGCCATGTGACTTATGCAATTTCATGCTTTGACTCTAGCATAGAATAAGGGCACACTTTTTGCCATGTAGGAAGAATTTCACTGTTTATGGAAGTTATGTATTGGGCCTTTATGTGAGCAACAGGTACTAATGTGGTACATAGTGAACACAAACTATAGCAGCTATGGTGAACTTTCGGTTTCTTTAGCACCCTAAACACTTAACACAGTGTCACACTACATGTGTTGGCAACCTGCATTAAATATGGTTTTCTTCACATCATACATGACAGTATACCACCACAAATGAAGGTAAATGTTTTGATTATGTTAAAATTTTCACTCAACAAATTTAAATTTTTGCAAAAATAACAGTATTTTGAAGTCTTAGTCAAATAATGGTACTAAAGAGTTTGTAATTACAAGAGATGGAAATGTGTCCTCAATCTTGTGTTAATTTCCAAGTTCTGTATACCTGGTTATTTTCTAGGACTACCCAGAAGCCAAGTTGCCAAAGATAGTTGCATCCTTTCTAATGAATCCTGGTGGTGATAAATTTGCATTTTTTATGTTGAAACTCACAAAGTTTGTGCTTATGAGGAGTCTTTGTCAGACATATGGTAAGTTCTATTGTTAAGTACATGTCATTTGATATTGCATTTCTCAGATGTATCTTCATATAGTTTTACATGTATACAATACTGTCTCAGCCTGGAAATTTGTATATTGTACTGTGTTTAGTCTTTAAATTATTTAAATTCTCATTTGATTCTTATGTAAACAGAAGTTTGAAACATTTTTGTTTGTTGTTTTCTTTTCTTACAAGTCTAATATTATTTGTGTCTTGACTGCATTTCTAAACTTTGTCTTCCATTTCTTTGCCTCAACAACGTTACTGCATCAGCAAAATATAATGTCTTTCAGGTACATCGGACATACTGCTGCAGCCCAGAACATTTGTGAGTGACCCCATGGCTAGTGCCAAACTCAGTGTTGTTCAAGCATTAACAGAATCTGCAACACAGAAGGCAGTTTCAAATCAACAGAAATTGGAATCATTATTGTCTAAAGAATGTGAGAGGTGAACATCTGATTTAACTAACTGATTACCACTGTTTGGTGTAAAGAACTGTGTTTGGACTCTCTTCAAGTTTAGTTAGCACTGTGCTTTGTATTCTGGTGACCAGAGATTCAGATATTAGTCTGCAGACCAGATATTCTGGCTGAGGTTTTGCATGATCTTTCCCAGACCCTCTTGCTAAATTCCACGTCTCTTTCATATACATACTTTCCAGTTTATTACTGACTAATCATCCTGCTATTCAACACCGTATAATGTGACTTGTTGGAATCATAATTGTATAATTAATAAAAGCATGAAGAAAAATTTTGGTTAGGAGTACACAACAGACCAATACTCTGTTCGTGCAGACAGTTATTTTTGTTGCTGTCTTCACCCATCAGCCCTTTAACACTGTATTCTTTAATTTTTACATGCATTTTTCAGTTCAGACAATATATTTTGCAGTGCATTTGATGTTCATAGGGCCGTGCATCGTAATATTATTTCTATAGTAAAACCAACTAGATGTACCAATGTATAAAATTTATTTTATTTTGGAATCGCACTACATGTTTCGGACGGTCTTTCTGTCCGTCATCAGGAGTTTGAGACTGTACAAACAGATACCGCTGTATGGTTGCTAGCAAACTGACAGCAGTATCTGTTTGACAAATGCCTGTTGCTATATGTACAGTCTCAAACTCCTGATGATGGATGGAAAGACCATCCGAAACATGTAGAGTGTCATTCCAAAATAAAATAGATTTGATACATTGGTGCATCTAGTTGGTTTTACTATAAAAATAATTTGCAGTGTGTATATATTACAACACCAGTTACATCTTTAACAGCTGAAAATGTGTGACTTTTTATGTCCCTAGTGCACCAACTGTGTGAAGTCAGTTTTCATAATAATTTTACCAAAATGATATATATATATATATATAGGATACTGTTCAGTCAGTGGTGTTTTTCACTGGACATATCTGTCCTGCCATGTGAGAAGCAAAGAAAAATGGTGATTGAGTTTAAAATACACCGAATTTTGATGAATTGTACCTTTTATTAATTTAGTGCATTAGTATAGCATGACTTTGTAATGTATATCAAATGATGCATGGTACTTCCACATATACAGTATGTTTAATTTTTTAAAGTGCTTATCAAGTTTTATGTGATGTGAGATTTGATGTTCTCACTTTTGTGTCAATGAAGATTCAAGTCTTATGGGATGTTACGCTGTGCCAATTGGTAAATTATTACAGACATTTTGTGGGAGATTGATACATCCCTCTTCAGGTTTAGGCAGTCCAAGTGGACTGCTTAACTGTTCCAGGCAACTTGAATCTTCCATCATTACTGCTGTGAGAATGTCAGATCATACACTTTTATAGCCTTGCTTAATTTACTGTTTCTCTGCCCACAAAACACAACAGTTCGGCTTTTCTCTCTTACTGGGGTGATGTAGAGTATACGAGGGCAGTCCATAAAGAAACCAAACTTTTTTTTCTAATTTATTTCTTTACTTACAACTTAATCAAACTTGTCACCTTCAAATTACTCCCTCCACTTTTGATATGCCGCTCCAAATGTTTTTTCCATTTCTGGAACATGTCCTGGAACGTGTTTGCGGGACGGCACAGAGGTCTCCTATTGAATTTTCTTCTATCTCCTCTACCGTCTGAAATCAGTGACCTTTTAGTGAGGATTTTGACTTCGGGAACAAGAAAAAGTCCGCAGGGGCCAAATCTGGAGAATAGGGCGGCTGGGGGACAACAGTCTTCTCATGCTTCGTCAAAAATTCATGGATAAGGAGTGATGCATCAGCAGACGCGGCACAAATTTTGCGGCAACACGACACATCTTCCGTTTTTCGGTCAAAATCAGGTGGCATGAACTTTTACAGATTCGTATACTTCTTCGGTAACTTCACAGACAGTTGGGCAATGATTTTGACGAATCACAGCAAGCACTTTCTCAACATGATGGTTGTCCATTGATGTGGAAAGCTGTCTAGATTTGGGGTCATCTTCGATGGACGATCTGCCCGATTTGAAACGCTGGTACCACTTGTGACACTGTGTACGGCTCAAACAATCCTCTCCATAAGCCTCTTGCAACATCTGAAAAGTCTCCGTAAAAGTTTTTCCCTTTTTGAAACAGAATTTGATGCAAGCATGTTACTCTTCAAGATCCTTCATTTATCTACTTGCAAAAAATCGCTGAGAGTACTAAACACACACTCATTCAAGTGAGTGTAACTCAATGACTAATTGACATGGCATGATGCTACTAGTGTCAGAATGAAGCTTAAAGTCCCTGCTACACAATGCTGCCACCACGACCATGCTGTGCGCGCTCTCTGGCTCACTATTTCACAAGTTCGGTTTCTTTCTGGACTGCCTACGTATGTTGCTACAAACTGTACTGCTGGGATCATGATACTGAAATATCATACCCAGGTACCAGACTGATTGTCATAAGACATTATATTCAGAACATGTCTGCTGTGGTTTATTATGTTTCATAAAGTGCGTTTCATCTTGCATTAACCATCTCTTGTGGTACGATTAAATATTAAGGTCTTTAATTTTATAGGCAGTGCCGGTCACAGCGAAATGATTTGGCAGAGGCAATAATGACTTATGAGAACCTACTTAAGGAACTGATAACAAATTCACTTGTTCCTGGAGAGTTGAAGGAGAAGCTTTGCAGCAGTTTTGATGACAGTGATGTTATTGCTGGTATGTTTCTTCCTTTTGACTTTGAGTGCCAGGAAAACGGACATTCTGTCACATAAAAATGCTGGCTGTGTTTGTAAACGAGATAGGGAAAAGTCATTTTAGGGTCTTTTCTAGTGGTTAGTCAGGGGATGATACTGGTGCACAATTATAGTGGTTGTTTTTATAATTTTAAGTCATGACTTTGTTGACTACATGTGTCTTTTTTTTTTAAGCTATATTTTGCCAATTGTATCTGAGTGTTTTAGTCACAGATGACTGAGAATGACAGTAGTTTGTGTTCTGCTGTACACAGTCTCATAGTTTGGACATCCAGGGTATGATAATCGCTTTATTCAGGGGCCCAACAGAGTTGCAATTTTGTCATAACCTATCCACCCAAAGACAAAGAGAACAATTTTTTTCAAAATGTGGTTTTGAAATAATAAACTTTGTGTCACACCATTTTCAGAAAACTTTAAATATACTCTCATTTCAGTTTCTTTTCAGTTGTGCTATTACTGGAACATCTTTGTCATGTGGCTCTGGGTGACAGTTAATATTTTTACATTTCAGAGTGTGTTGGTGTCGTGGAAAGAGAAGGTCGTGTGTTAGAAGCTATCATACACGTTTTGAACAAGACCAGCAGTAGCGTGACTAACCTTCTGGAAACCATCAGACAGGTAGAAGACAATGATGCATTTCAGTTATGCCTTGATCCCAGTACCTTGAACATTTGTACCGCTGGCTTCAACAGTGTGGCTGATGATGTGAAGGTAATTTTCTACCTTATTTTATTTTAAAAAACAGTTATTTGACCCTTCGGTAGGCAGAGATAAATGTATATACCAAACTGGGTTTAACATTAAGGAATGTGACACACTGTCCAGAGAGTTTAAATCAGTTCCTGGAATAAACAATGATAACTGCAACTTGTGTGAACATTATTAGCCAATATGATATTCTTGTGTCCGGGCATTATTAGTATGATTTTTTAATTACAACCAACAAGATACAACTATTTTTGATTATTTATTTCTAGAAGGCTGTACATGTTTTGGGCGGTTCCTCTGCCCATCATCAGGAGCACATAACTGTACATCAGCTTCAGGTATTGTCAACCACTGCTGCTGCAGGCTGGTATCATTCCGTCTCTTCCACGATACCAGCCTGCAACAGTATTGGTTGAAATACCTGTGGCTGATGCACAGTTATGTGCTCCTGATGATGGGCAGAAGAACCACCCAAAACATGCAGAGCCTTTTAGAAATAAATAATCGAAAATAGTTGCATCTTGTTGAGTGTATTTAAAAAATTAAAATTATTAGCTGAATTAACTTCATGACTGGTTTGTGATGTTTTATGTAGATCAGTTTTTCACTTTAAAGGGTCAAACACAGAATTAAAATAAAATCACCATATTCTGAAACATGGTAAGAGACCGAAGGATGATGATGATGATGATGAAGTCTGCTTTGAATGCCAAGAATAAAATTACAGTAATTGGAGCATTAGCTGTTCCAGTAGCTTTGGTATTATTAATTGGAGATTGGAAGAAATAAGAAAATTTGACAGGAAAACTAGGAAGGTACTTACAATTTATAAACTGTATTACCCCAAAGGTGATATAGATAGATTGTATGTGAAAAGGAAAGGAGGAGGAAGAGGTCTGTTACAAATTGAAGCGACATATAAAGCAGAGATAATGTATATTGCAGAATATTTGAGCACAAAATATATAGAAGACCAGTTTGTAAATATTGTTAAAAGTCATGAAATAAGTCAACCAAATATGAATTCAACAATTACAGTGGCAGCATAGATTGCAGAAGAATTAAGCAAATGAAATAAGAACAGTGACACAAAAAAAAAAGAAGGCATTCAACACATAAAAACAAAATTTGGAGAGCCCTTAAAGAAAAAGTGGAAAAACAAAGTAATGCATGGCCAGTATATTAGAAGTATGGATAGACAGTTTATTAACGAAGAAGACACATTCCTATGACTGTCGGGAGATCTGAAAGGAGAAACTGACAGTGAAATAATAGCAGTACAAGATCAGGCATTACAAACCCAATATCATGTGACGAAAAATATTACAAATAGCAACAGATAGCAAATGCAGACTCTGTATACAGTTTGATGAGACAGTGAAACACATCGTATCAGCACGCCCAGTACTGGCAAAAGAACAATATGTGAAGAGACATGATAGAGTGTGTGCTCAACTGTACTTTAACATGTGCAGGGAAATAGGGGTAAAATTAGATGACAAACACTGGTATGACTGTGTACCAAAATCAGTCGAAACAAGTTATGGGGGTAAGGTTACCATATTATGGAACCAACAAGTGTGAACAGACAGAACTATTCCTAACAATAAACTGGACATAATAATCAGTGACAATAAAAAAGGAACATGCATGTTACTAGATGTTGCAATTTCTGGAGACAGAAATGTGCTCAAAAGAAGGAGCTGCAAAGATTTTAAAATGTAAAGACCTCATAATAGAAATTCAGCACATGTGGAATGTGAAAGTGAAAGTGATATCAGTAGTATTAACAAAGACAACTGCAAACATCTCAGAATCACTCAGACAGTACCTGTGCAACATTCCAGGAAACACGAAGTCAAGGAACTACATAAAACAGCCATATGGGGCGCTGCACATGTACTGCAGAGTGTATTAATGTAAAAATACAAAACATATGTCATGTACAAAATAACATTAGATGTAGCACAAATTGTAAATACAGAACAGCTGCAACAGTATATACTGTAGAAACATGGTTTATCTTAGGAATGTGTTAATAAATACCCTGCATAAAGGTAATAATAATAATAATAATGTTATTGGTGTCTTTATGAGCACATGTTTAATAGGTATATCTCTGAGGTTGGAGGTAGCAGGATTGTCCAAAAATGTTGGTACCTGCCTCCCAAACTCCAGGGTGTCACATCCCAGGAGACATTAATTTTGAAATTATGATGCTGTCACATGTGTGTGTGTGTGTGTGTGTGTGTATGCATGCATGACTAAATCATCTCATTGTTCCTTGTTAAATGGCTAATGAATTAGCAGTTCCTGTTTGTACTGTGTGTGCCAATCTGGACTCGATTCTCATCTGCTAGGTTGCGCCTTGCAAGAAACCCTGTGTCCCACCTGTATAATACAGTGAGTGTTGTTGTTACCGTACCCATGTAGCCAATAGGAAAATCCTTATCTTCCACTTGGGATGTAGATTTTCTCCATATTAAAGTCAGGGTATACACTGAACATAACACATCACATAATCTGTACTCATTGCCAGACATTAGGATGATTATTTGAAGGATAATGGGATGGCTGGGACATGTACCACACATAGGAGAGCAAAGAAATGTATACAAAAATATGGCAAATCTGAAGGTAGGAGACAATCTGATGTTTATTGGATCGTGCATCATTGTGATAACTGAAGAATAAAAAAACATAAAGCAAAGTTGTGCTTTAGCCTGCAGCCAGGACACTACTCCAGCCTAACCGCACCTAACTTTCAAAATACAGCAAACCAAGACCGAAATGACCAATGTGGTAATCAGCATCATAGTCACGAGCTTCTGCTGATGGGCATAGTAATGCCCCAAACATGTTGAGCCTATAAGCAGTACAATAAAATAATAAGTGGCATCTAGTTGGCTTTTTATTCTTCAGGTAGGAGACAACCTTTGTGACCTGGACTTAGATGGGAGAATAATACTGAAATGAATCTATAAGAAATTGTAATGGGAGCCTGTGGACTTCATTTAATTTGACTTAGAATAGGGATGAGTAACAAGCTATTTTGAACACACGGACGAAATTTTAGGATTCATAGCAAGGAATTTCCTGACTAGCTGAGCAACTGTTAGCTTCTGGGGAAGGATTTGACTGTGAAAATTTTTATACACTGTCAGTAGCAGAGACACTGTAGTGTCAAATGGTAAATGATTGGTGAAAGATGAATTGGAAAGGATTTGGAAGGAAGTCATCGAAGCCTAATGAAGTCACTGCCCACAAGTTTTCATACAGGGGCTGAGGTAAACCAAAAAGGATCTCACAGCAGATAGTGTCGTGGCTGAGATTTGAACCAGGCATCGCACAAATACAAGGCCAAAGAATTATCTCTACACCAACATGCCTGGTTTGGTTAGTTTTAGTCACCTGTGTGCACTAATCCATTTACAAAATTATTTGTTACTGCTTATGAACTAATCATATCTTTTGAATAGGAAATAATGAAGAATGCACAAAGTGGAAAATTGAGCTTATCAGAATTGATTGAGTCTCTGATCAGATCACAGACGTCACTAATTCAGCATACTGCCAACAACGACTTGCAAGCCATGAGCACCATTTTACCTGACTTGTGCAGTGTCAGCGCTGAATTCAAAGAGCTGGCACTAATGTTGAGTAATGCTGAAGATAAATTGCAGGAGACACTAAACCGTGTTCACAGCAGTTGTGAAGAGCTTCATACAGGTACAATAAACAAATTTCTATTCTCTCTTTCACGCGTATTGTATATTTCGTTATGTCACCTGTCTGTTTCGGCCAGTGCGTAAGGCTGACAACCTTACCACCATCCTGTGCCATTGTCACGAAATCTGGGTACCTTAACTTCCTAAGAACTCCCTGGGCCTGTCCAGGCCTGTAATGGGACAGTTTTACCTTGACTTTACCACCTGTCTGTTTAATAAGCACCACACTGAGAATGTGTGAGGAAGCGTTACATAGCTCCGTACATTCTTAACATCAGTGCCAAAATTAAGAAGAATGCATGGAGCTGTACCTCTACTCCTCCTATGCCTTCATGGAACAGTGCTAATTGGCACTATTTTAGCTATACCTGGTACCCTGTAAAATGGGTGACAGGGCTCTTGCCTGGGGGTAAAGTGGCCAGGGTGTGGTATTGACTGCCCCTCCCCCCACCTAGCACCAAGGTTTAGATTGGGTAGAGCTGTACCTCATCTCCCCCCTCTGCCTTCATGACATTTTATGGGGTGAACTTTACTTGACTTTATTTTTGTGTTATTAAGGATCTCAGTAATAATTCTCCTTGCTTTGTTGGGTTGACTGCATGAAGAATATTTAGATTAATATGGCATGTACTACACATAGGAGAAACAGGAAAAGTATCCAAAAATGTGGTATTGAAAACTCCAGAACATAAACATGAGTGTATATGAGAGCAGGAAATGTGTAGGTAGCTTCATGACAGGATGAAAATATGAAATGTAGATGGTTTTAATGTGATATTACTCAAGAATTAAGAGACACAGGAATGAAAACTGAACATATTGTGTTGGGTTATAAGATCTAGTTTCTGTGACCTAAATTTAACACTTTAGAGACAATATGGCCTCCACCTCTCTATATATAAAAAGTGTGCGATTTGTGACACAAAACTCGCCACACCTAGACATGGAATATGTGGAAGATTGTCAGGGAAATCTCTACAAGTAACATCAGTTGAAAACCAAGAATTATATAAGATGTAGAAGAATTAATATAAAATAAATGAGACATCAATAATCTAATACTCACAGCTGTACTGTCAGAACTCAAACACAGGAATAAGAATGCCCCACTCATTATCAATGAAATACCAAGAAATGAGTCTAGAAAGGCTCCACACTCCTTACAAACATGAAATAATTTACTTGCATGTTATTCCCAGAAGCCCAAGAAATCAAAAACAAATATAGAACTAAACACCGCACAGCACCCACTAGGAATCCAGTATGCAGTTACTTAAGCCAAACCATAATTCAGAATTCCAAATCTGAGACACAAATTTAGAAACAGTTTACTAAGTCAGTGGTTCCACATATAACGAGTTTCTTGAGTGGCTACAGGTAATATGCAGGGGTAGTTTAGGTTGGGGAAAAATAAAGTAAGATGGCAGAGAGCTTCATACATAAAACTCTTAGTGGCCGCAAAGTGCCATAACATGATATAGGTATTTAGCACCCAATGTGGGTAGCCCAGCACATACCATATCTCTGTTCAAGCTCAGTCCACACATTTGTAAGCATAGCAGGTGTAAATGTAGCCACATCAACTCATATCTACCCCATAAGTTCTGACAAAATGGTGAGCAGTCGTGGAACACAAACAGCGTCCTTTACGTATCTGCAGAAGAAGAAGTCTAATGGTGTGAAGTCAGGGGAACAAGGTGGCCAAGTGATAGGCTGTTTGTGCTAATCAATTTCCTCCAGAAACTTTCAATCCAAAAAGTCCCCAAACTGTACTGTGAAAATGTGGAGGTACTCTATCTTGGTGGAATAGCATGTCATTAGGATCTTCTTGCAAAATCAGACATTACAACACACACCCAGCTTTCTACACGTGAGGTGTCACTTTCCACACCTGCAGTGTTAGTGCTTCTGTTAGCAAGACTTTGAAATTTGATCACATTATCTACCTGAATATGTCTAGTTTTGTTCCTGTGTGTTTCAGTTCATGGGCATTATTACTTTACAACCACTGACATCTCATGTGTGTACCCTGCATAATGTGCATTTATCCATTCATCTCAGGGTAATTGTTATTGAGAAATTTTTTCCTGGTGTATAAGAGAAACCAATGTTTTGTCAACCATCACACAGTTGAAAAAACTTGATCTGAAGAATTTTAATTTAAGTGCATAGTTTTCCTAAAATTTTCCTATAATGATGCTGTCAGTTTCTAAGATTATGTATCATTGATGGTAGATTAATTAAATACCAATATGATGCATTGATGGAATGATGCTGAGTTTGCAAAAGAAAATACTCAGAGAAGACCCTGTCCCAGTGCCACTATGTCTACCATAAACCCAGATGAACTGTGCTGGGATCGAACCCAGGCCTCTGGTGACAGGCTGGCAACTAAATGCCTGAGCCATGGAACAACCTTCATGGTTTACTGGCCTGGAATTTTGTTTACTGTTTGGTGTAGGTTCTGTTCTTACAATTCAAAATTCTAGTTGCTTGAGAGCTCAGTATAGCAGGCTGTGCTATAGTCACACCAAACATGCCCTGCTTTGGCCACCAGTAATATGCTGAAATGCTGCATTTATTTTTTCAGAGTTTAAAACTATAAAAATTGAACCCAAAGACAAGGCAGAAGTGTCTTCATCCATCGATTCATCAGTACTTGATGGTGCCTTTGGTGAAGATGTGCATATTACAGATCTGATGCCTGATCAGGGTGAGATTTAGTTGCTCCTGTGTCGATCTTTGTTGTAGCATATAAACCAGGACAGCTCAGGAATGTCTGGTGTCCTGTACTTTTCCACTTATCAGTTCTTGATTTTACAACCTTTTTTTCTGGGATCCATTTGAATATTATTGTCCCAGTCATGCCGTTGTCTTTTAAGTGACCTCTTCTTGATGTTTTCCACCTGGAAGATGAACTGTTGTACATTTAACAGTGTTGTCAGTAACTCAGAAGGTATAGCATCAAATGACCAAGTGGTGCTGAATAATGAGTGGAAAGGCTGGGGAAGGAAGTGGTAATGGCCTAATGGAAGGTTATCCCAGAATTTGTGTGGAGGGACTGAGGGAAACCACAGAAAAACCTCTGTCGGGATAGTCATTTTTCGAGTGAATATAAAATTGGGCACTTGAATACAAATGAGAAGTGTTACTGCTTAAAATAAGTTGCTTGAATTTTAAAATGCAGTTTTGATAGGAGCTATCCCGTTGTGTTATACAATATGATAAAGTAATTTATTCAGTCAAACACAACATGTGTTTGTACATATAATCATTAATACATAGTTGGCAACACATTTCATTTCTAGTGAACCATCTTCAGGCCAATTCTTAATATTAAGACATGGTGCATTCAGTGAGTGCACACATTATGGGATCCCATACTGTTTACAAACCATTTTGATTTTAAAATTCAAGTTAAAATCTATTGGCCCATGTATCTTTTGAAATATATGTAAAAACTCCTGTCAGTACATTAGTAAATTCATATTAAAATTTATATTATATATCGGCCAATAGATGATTTTTAACTTGAGTTTTAAAATGAAAATGGTTTGTAAACAGTATGGGATTCCATAATGTGTGCACTCACTGAATGCACCGTGTCTGTATATTACAAAATGGCCTGAAGATGGTTCACTAGAACCAAAAAATGTTGCCAATTATGTACTAATGATTATATATATATGTTGTATTTGACTGAATAAATTACTTTATCTTTAAAATGCAGGTATTTCAGTCACAAAACAACTTTAGTATTTAATAAATCATTTACATTTTTCAGCTACTGTTTTGTGGCTATCATCAGGCCAATCCTAAGAATATAAGAAGAAGGAAATAAAACAGTTGCAGTGTGGGTCTGAGATCTTGGACCATACAGTGTGTTACATAAAGTATATAGTGTATACAATACATATATTGGGAAGATTAAGTGGAGCTTAAACTGAATAGTTATAAAACTGTGTATGCCTAGGGCAGTTAAATCATAAAATACAGAGTTGAAGATAAAAACTTTGAGTAGTCATGAACTGTGGAGACACTAGTGTGTATTTTTAGGTTTCTGTGACCGTGCATCGTGAGCAAATTGTGGAGTGAGAGAGAAAACCAACAAGATGCAACAGTTAGATGTTTATTTGTTTAAAAATAAACATCTAACTGTTGCATCTTGTTGGTTTTCTCTCTCACTCCACATAGTGTGTATTTCTTATTCAGATTGTACTTCCGTAGAGGTGATGTGTTTTGCTTTGCTCAAGAAGTACAGATTCTTTTAGTATGCAGTATGTTGTACGTGAAGCCTGGCACAATATAAATATTTAACAGAAGTTAATAAAATAAATTTAGTACTAATAAGAGTGAGAGTTAGAGACAGTAAAAATGAAAATAGGTAATTAAAATTATTTACATGTGGACAGCTTGTGGGCAGATTTTGTATGTTTAGCAGATTTGAAGATTTTGTACCAAGTATTGTCTTGAGTACGTATTTCATGTCTTTCTTGTAAGTTCATCTAATTCACTTCACTGTCTGCTGGGTGAAATATGTAAAGAATTCTCCATATTTGTTGTTTTCAGGTGTTACTGCAAACATATTAAGCAAACTCACAAAGAATAAGACTGTTGCCAACATAGTGATTGATCCTCAGCTTATTCAAACACCAGAATTTGACAGGAAATTTGATAGCCCCCAGCCATTGCCAGATGTACGTAGTACTAGAAAGCAATATGAAACCCCAGTGCGCAAACATAATTATATGTTGCCTGCAACAACTAGCAAGAAGTCACATTCTTCTAATTTACGTTCTGTAACAAATTCGGTTGTAAGAAAGAAGAAAACTGCGGGAAAAGCAGCTGTGTTCCAGTCTGCGCCACGGCTGCGGAAGGTCAGTATTCACTTTTAGGAGACTGTCTTTCCACAGAGGAGAGGTCATGTGTATCATGACTATTTAATGCCAAATGGATTTTAAGTGCAAAATGGGATCATCCACTTTATTTGCAGGTCCATGTCATCTTTTCTCATTTTTCTTCTGTGGCGCTGCAGCCTTTTTTCTGGTCATGGCCTTCCTGATCTTCTGCCTCTAGCATTCTCTGTTCCTTGTGTACTTCATTTCTCATGAGTACTTTTTGCGAAACTTGATGAAATTTGCAGTTGTGTATGTCATCTGATGTACAAAATGAGGTTGTCTATGGAAATGAGAGGAAGTGAAACAAGGGTAGTGTTACTCATCTGGTATATAAGTGAATGTCATGGGATCATTAACCTGTGACTTATTTGCATGTGATAAGCTTAGTGAGACTATTGCATATATACAGTAGCTCATATTGCTTTCTCCTCTAGTATCAAAGAAAATAAAAACACTAGTGCACTTCCTATTCAGATTGATTATACATTCTAATATCACGTATTCAAGGAATGTTTTATTATCCGATCCACTGGTATAAAAACGTAACCAAATAATGGCTATGTAAATTGGCGGTCAATAGCGAGATTTTAGCTCATTCATTGGAGTTGATGGATGATTCAAATCTTCTGGAGTGTTATGTCTTGTAAATAGGTACTGATATTTCAGAGGAGCACAATGCCTTCATTTTCAGGGTCAGACATATCTGTTTGATCCTGAAGATGTGGTACTACAGTTTTCAGCATATTGCTAACCACCAGTTGACAGTTACATTCTAGAAGACTTGAATCTTCAAGAGGTGACTTACATTTAATCTTACTTTCCTTTGTGCTTTGCATGTCAATATCATGTAGATACATGATTTATTTCAAGGGGTGCTTGTGTACCTTACAGGCTATGGTATAACTGAGGTGGTTAGTTGGCTGTTTCTTACCAAAGGCCTGGGTTCAATCAATGTGTGATTTGTTGTTGACATGATGGGAATAGGACAGTTTTTCTCCATTCACTGATGTTTCTCCCTGCCCATTATCATTCTACCAGTCCTTCAAACTCATCTGTCATTAGTAGCTGATACAATTGGTCCATCTGAGGCTACAGTACCATAGGGCTTAGTCTCAAAGTAGTGTTGCATCTTCTGTGCATGCTTTAAAAATATTTATGTATTTTTGTGGACTACTTTGCTGTTAAGTAAAGGTACAGTGATCCCGTTACAGGCCTGGTGTGGCCTAGAGGGTGGGTAGAGGTATAACCCTACTCTTCCATGACTGCAGCACTAGAAGGGGGTGAGTCTACTTTGTTGTAGTTTTGTAAATTTGGTTCTAGAGTCTTGTAAATAAAGCCAACTTGGTGCACAATTTTTCTTAGTATGTTTATTTCTTTTCTCTACATGTTTCGGGCGACTATGTGCCCATCATCAGGAGAAATAACTGTATCTATGCAACACTTCGTATTTGTTACTCTGTGTGGATGACTGTCTGGTTTGCAGGGTGGAATTCAAATAACAAACACAAAGTGTCGCATAGATACAGTTATTTCTCCTGATGATGGGCACATAGTCGCCCGAAACATGTACAGAAAAGAAATAAACATACTAAGCAAAATTGTGCACCAAGTTGGCTTTATTTACAAGATTATACAGGGTTATTCAAGATGATTGTTGGGGTTTTTACAACTAGTCATACACAATACACTTGAGATAGGATTATATGTATTTTTTTATTTAATAGAACAACACTGCAAGTTTTTGTTACATACCTTATTGATGCTCTTTGAGAATTTCTAGATCCATCGGTGCAACTACATACTCCTATCTCAAGTGTATTGTGTATGACAAGTTGTTAAAACCCAGACAATAATTTTGAATACGTATTTTTTTTATTTAATAGAACAACACTCCAAGTTTTTGTTACATACCTTACAGCTGCTCTGAGAATTTCTAGATCCATCGGTACAACTACATACTCCTATCTCAAGTGTACTGTGTATGACAAATTTTTAAAACCCCGACAATCATTTTGAATAACCCTGTACAAGGATGCACAGTCAACAAAACATCAAATTTGGTTGTAGAGTTAAATTTATTTATTTGGATGCTTTTATCATGCATCTGTTTCACTGCTTTGAAGTTTGTAACTAATTGTGTTGGTTATGAAGGAGGGTAACACAGCCAGAGCTGCACCAGCTGTCAGCAAGGAATTGTTTGAGATGCATACAGAGGACACAGAGGAGAAGGTAATAAACTGACAGAATTGTGATTTTTGGTGTTTGAAAGTACAGCCTGAAATATGTTTTCATGCAAATATTACTCTGTTATTAGCTTGCCCATGCAGGAAAATGTGCACTGCTATTTGAGATATAAGTTTTGTTGCTATTGTTGGTCAGGGGTGCAAAAATTGCCGGTATCAGCTCGCCCAGGCAACTAAATGTTGTAAGATGGCACCCAATATTTTCAGCATATTTACTGCAGTTCTTTTCCCTTTTGTAAAAAAATGTATATCCGAATTGACTGGTTATATTATACGGTACACAATGTAATTTTGTGTTTTGTGACTCGGTGATGTGTTTGTGGATATGGGTATTGTATTTATTCTTCTAGTTCTAGATCTAGTTCAGTTCTTTAAAATGGAAAGTGGCCTTGTTGCTTGCACTGATATTGATGGCCTGATGCAAACACTCAGTATTAATCACAATCCTCTGGACTGGCGACTCTATATAGACTCATCTCAGTTGAGTCTCAAAGCCGTTCTCCTTCACAATGGCAACACCCTACCTTCTATTCCTGTTGGTCATTCAGTGCATAATGAGTCGTAAGAGAACATGAAGATTCTGATGCAAGCCATTAATTACGATAAATTCAAATGGCAAATCTGTGGTGACCTAAAAGTGATTGCCTTACTACTTGGACTACAAGGATTCATAGAATATTGCTGCTTCATTTGTGAATGGGAGAGCAGAGCTCAGTCCCTTCATTACTCAAGAAAGAATTGGCTTGCCAGAAAATCTCTGGAACCAGGAATCATCAGTGTGGAAAATCAACCACTAGTGGAACTGAGTAAAATTTTGTTGCCATCTATGCATTTTAAGCTTGGTCTGATGAAAAATGTTGTAAAGGCCATGAACCAAGAAGAAGCTGCCTTTACTTATTTACGAGACAAGTTCCCCAGACTAAGTGAGGCAAACTGAAAGTAGGTATTTTCATTGGTCCACAAATAGGAGACCTTATCAAGGACGAATACTTCGACAAGCTCCTTCAAGGCAAATGAAAAGGCAGCTTAGGACAGTTTCAAATTTGTAGTAAAAGGATTTTTGGGAAACAGAAGGGCTTTTAACAATGAGGAGCTTGTAAACAACTTTTGCAGAGCCACCAGAAATTAGACTGCAACACATCACTAAAAATACACTTCCTTCACTCGCATTTGGATTTTTTCCCAGAGAACTGTGGTGCAGTGAGTGATGAACATGGAGAACATTTCCATCAAGATATTTCTTCAACAGAGAAGAGATATCAAGAGAAATGGAACTGTGCTATATTCACTGACTACTGCTGGACTTTAGCAAGGGATGCCCCCACCATGTAATACAAGAGACAAACAAAACGAAAAAAAAAATGTGATTTTGTTTGTGTTAAATAATGAACTTACATGAAAAAGACTGTGCAGATGTTCAATTTACGTTGTAAATATTATCCCTAAACAGAATAAGTCTACTAAACACATTCTTTTCCACTGAATAGTATTTAGTTTTTTATTTAAACCACCGTTTCGTAAAATATTTCAACCCATGTCGTAAAATATTATAGTAGTAGCATAATTTTAAAACTAGAGCCAAGTAGTTTTTTTATGTCCCTTTTCTAACTTCACAGATGCAAACAAATAAATTAATAACATATTCATCACAGATACAAAAAATATTTTGAAATTTGTTGTCCATTGTTATTATTGTTGTTATTTTAATTACTGTTCATCATAAGTATATTTTCTGTAAATATCTGATAGCCATGCTACCTGGAATTTCTCTTTCTGCTTTGTATATTGCAATTCAGATTTCAGTTTTTATTTGTGTGTGTGTGTGTATTTCCTGATTTAGGTTGGCCAACCAGATGAATTTGCAACACTTTCATCAGTGGGTGCATCTGCTAGTGGTAAGTCATAACTTAAAGTAGTTTATAGATTATTGTGGCTTCTTTAGTAGTTGTAATGTTGCTTTCTCTTTACAAAACAGTCAAAATGAGGAACATGGTTCTTAAATGTACAGTTTGTGAAGAAGTTATGTTATTAAACAGACACATGTACTGGACATTTTTTGTTGTTTTGTTTTGCATAAAGGAAAGCGATATTTCAGAAGCTGACTCTGCATCTTTCATAAACTAAAAAGTATGAAACCAACTCTGTTGTTTGTTGGATGGAGCTGATTGACTTCCCAAGACATTTTAAGATTATGACAGTAAATGACCACTATGTGTGTGTCAGTTTAATTCTGTATCAGTATCTAATTAATCAATATCATGGGCATTTGATTCATTTGGGAAGGAAGTACTGTATATTTTTCACACTTCATGGATGCATAGTAGAATTATTAAGCTAATTAAACCACCCTTATATTTGCAACTAACTACCTGATGATGAGCTTCTAAGGCACGAAACGTGTGGAAGATACTTTGTGAAATTAAATTATACCAAGTGTGCATTTAGTTAGTTCTATATTGTAATTGATGTGTCACAATGCACAATACAAACAGCGTAAAATATGAAGCATAATGACTATGGGAGTAAATGTTTGTATTTGCCCGGTTAGTAACGTGCAGCTTTCTGTCTCCCCATCACAGCCTTTTTCCCCACTGGCTATTACTATACAATACAGGATTGTGGTCCTGCACCTATTCAGTTTAAGTCAGTTGTCCATTGTGTATTTAATATTTAAAATCTTCTGTACTGAGAAAACATATTACCACTGATACAGAATTTAGTGTTCACTGCAAGTGTGTTGAAAACTAAATCTGTCCCAGAATGGAAATTAAGCTACTCTGGTTTGTAACTCTTACACTAGATGGATGTTATAAGGCAACTTTCCGATCAAGTGACCTAACTGCCAGAGATAGAACCATTGGTACCATTATGTAGAAGACTGGCTAGCTCTTGAAATTGGACTTTGGTACAGGAAATATTTATGGGAGTTTTACTATAGAGCTGCATGGATGATACATTGTTTCAATAATTTTTAGTGACATATGCTAGTGAAGATGATGTACTTCCTTCCGTACCTGAAGGTGATTTGACATCATCACCATCGTCACTGTTGTGTTCCCCTGAACCTGCAGAAACGGAGGAGAAGACTAACAAGAAAGGAATTCGTCGGAAATCACTTATCAGTCTCATCGAGCGATATGCAAAAATTCGGCAGACTATGGAACTTAAATGAGATATCAGATATCTACTATTTACTGACGGTTTTCTGATATTTCAACTATCTGCTTTTTGATTGTGAAATATTTGGAGTATTTATTTGTACAAAAATATGTATTGAATTTCAAATTATAACAAATGCCATCTTTAATTTGAATATTGTGCAATTTGTAATTATAATAATAAATATGGGCAAAATAGTATCTTCACATTTCAATCCTTGTGAAGAGCCATATGTTACCAGTAACCATGTCTTGGCACGTGCAGCCACACTGGGGCCTTTGTCATGTGTTCTGAACAAGAACTATGGCAGAATCCACAATATGTGTCCTAACAAGTGATTTTAGCTTCAGTAGTTAAAATTCCAGAGACATTTGTGAAGTACATAATAGAATTAGCCACAGAAAATTTGATGATGGAAATAAAGATGAAGAACAAAACATAGATGATAAGGAAGGAAAAAATGTGAAGAAAGTTCTTTTTCGAATAAAGTGCTCTTAGGTAATTAGAGAATGTTTGTAGGTATGTGTGTGGCTTTGTTAAAATTCACAGCTACTCTCTTCTACACCAGGATGCAAAACTTTAGTCATTTGAAATGATGTGTGAGACCAACTAGATGCAACAATTATGAATTATTAATAATCCATTAGCTCAGCATGTTTTGGGCATCATTATGCCCATCTTCAGGAGTGCTGGACCATATATTACTGCATATGGTTTTCAGAACTTGATGTGCTGGCTGGTGTCTTGGGAAGCAGGCCGTGTGCACACAGCCTGCTTCCTGGCTTCCCAAGACACCAGCCAGCACATTAAGTGCTGAAAACTGTATGCCGGTCCACCACTCCTGACGATGGGCATAATGATGCCCGAAACATGTTGGGCTAATGGATTATTAATAAATAATAATTGTTGCATCTAGTTGGTCTCACATGTCATTTCATATTAAGGATGCACGGTCACATGAACATCAAACTTTAGTCATTTGTTGGGTTACAATGTCAGATATTCCTTTGCTTCTGGTCTGTATAAAGAAGGCCTTATTCAATGATGTTATGAGAAAACTTGAACAATCCACATTGTATCTCATCAGTAGAAGGCATAATTATGACTGAATTATTATTTTTTGCCAAGTAAAGTACAATTACTGTTGTTAGGTGTGACTGGAATTTTAAACAAGTTACAAAATGTGTACATAGTGTAAATGATGGTGCATTTACAGTCCATATATCCTAGCAGCTGTGGTAGAATTAATGTGTAGTTTCCATTATACTCAGTCTGTTGTTATTGATAGGATGCACAGATGAACATCTGGAGTACCAGATTTGCATTTCATATTCCCTCTTTTTATGTGGCTTTGTGGTATTGATGGGTTCTGTGCAGAGCAGGATGCCAGTGCTGTGTGTGTGTGTATATATATATATATATATTCAGAATGGAGGCATATTAGTGTTATTAAAAATAAATATTATACAGAATGTAATATTAACTTCCAAGGAGAATGTTTCATTAAACAATGCATACATGTCTGCCAAAAATAAATAAACCTTTAAAATGCTCCTTTCCACCTGTCACTAGTTCAGGAGAAGCTGCAAATTCCAGTTTCAGAACAGATGGAAAATCATGTATTACAGGAAATTTAAATGCATTTTACCCATATGCCACTCCATCCCATAAATCCAAAATTCTTTATCACATAATTCACTTCAAAAAGAAGGGTAATCTACCCTGATGCACTGCTATTGAATAACTGGCACTTGTATTGAGGTAGGAAAGGAAAACAATGAGTTAAGTCATACATCTACATTCATGTCAACTTTCTTTTTCCTCGCGTTTATTAATGGGAAGGTATGTATTCTGTGTTGAGAGAATCTGTCCTTTATTCTGTTTCTGGCAGTTCTTAGTAAGCAGATGACCGTTTTGTGTTGACTAGGCGACCGCTTTGTATAGGCGTCGCTAAATATTTTGACCCTAATACAAAGCGGTCATAGCAAACTGCTAATGTATACTCACCGTTCCAGCGGCTATTACACATAATTTTGGATGGTAATTGAACATCGGCTGATCCCAGTTTCCGCGCGATCCAAGACGTGGGTCTGCGGCCACTCGCTTGCTGGGAATGCGGGTTCGAATCACGTCGGGGGCATGGATGTCTGTCTCTTGTGAGTTTTGTGTGTACTCAGGTAGTGGTCTCTGCGTTGAGCTGATCGCTCGTCCAGAGGAGTCCTACCGAGTGATAGTGAAGCCCCAGTGATGAGTAGGTTCTGGCCCGCAAGGGACTATTGCGCCATGGGGGTGCGGGAGACTAAACATCGGCATCGATTGTTGACGGTAATCTTTGCCCATTTTTCTCCAAATAAATGTAAAGTTAATTACTTCTTCATCGTTTTCCCTATAATATTCGGGCATGTTATAGAGCTTTGACCGGGTATGGCACTAATGCGCGTTTCATTTATTATTATTTACATATTTATTTTTTTACCCAGTTTTGGCCACTGGGAGTTTTGAGGGGCTGTGATGGGTTGGTGTGTGTGAATGCGACAAACCGCCAGAGTCATGGCGCAGTCAATAGTTGTACGTAGAAATGTTATAGTTGAAATCACTAAATCAAGATTTTGTTCGAATAACCATAGACACTTCTGGCAGTGGTTAAATATTGTGTGGAATAGGTAGGCTGTACTGTGAACGTAATGTACATGTTCGTTTATTTATTTAATCGTCGAAATAAAATTGGGTATTTGCATTAGGATCTTTTGTATTCAATTCCGTACATAAGTTGTGGAAAGAAAATGGTAGGGTATGTCGGTGGTTCAATAACATGAATACAGCCATGTATACATAAAGATTCATATTTTGCTGGAACTCCAAGAATTATATATTCCGTTATGTGTGAAGTAAGGTTATGTTATCACAAGTTGCAACCACTTACTCGTAGTTTCCAGTCCTGGCATTCCCAGTGGCACTTAAACATTCTTATACCTATAACTCACTGTCTTACCAACAATTCTCGTGTCTCATTTGGAATCCTGCCCTTTTTAAATACTTCATTCTGCTATGACTGCTTTGTTACACCACTGCATTCCATACAGTTCTGGGACCTCACCTGTCCTCGTTATAGTCAGCATGACAAGATATTTTCTCCTCTATTTCAAGTGGCATTCAGCATACACAGTATGAGGTACTAATTTTGTTAAACAATGCACAATGAAAGTCCTTCATGGGAAGTGCTCATATGAAGGTGCCATAGTCATTATAAAGTGAAACCATGCTGTATAATATAGCATGTATGAAGCAGAACCCAAATTTCCATGGCATTAACTATAAATGTTATCTACCATTATATTTAAAGCTATATAGTCATACTGCTGAAAAGATGGTGTTACTGTTGTAAATAAAGTATGTCAGAAAATGACAGAGGGGAAGAAAACATTTTGGTGTATTAGTATTGTATCATTACATGGGGAAATGGAATAGTGTAATACAGTGACTAGCCTGTAGGATGCATAACTGAGAAGTTGTTCAGTTCCTGACAGGGGTAAGTAGCCACACCATGAAGCTAATCACTCCATCTGAGCTGATGTTAAGAATGAGTGGAACTGTACCTGCATTCTGCCCAGTGTCTTGCAGGTGTGCAGAGGAACAAATTGACCTTACCATTGCATGATTGTTGTCAAGTTGTCAAGTCTTGGCATATTAATCAGCAGTTTTACAGGGTGAAATGTAGTGTTGAAATAGTGTTTGGGTACCTTATATTCCAGAACAAGAAGTCATATCCCTTGTGATATGTGCGGTTGTCATGATTTTGTGTGCGGAAATTATTGACTTTTGGGACGTAGTGCCATGTATTTTCTTAGACAGGCACACATATTTTAGAGGAGCCTGTCTACCATATTATGTGGTGTCACATCCCAGAACAACAATTTTTGTATTTATAGACACCAACCAGTTGTTTTGAAAGGTTTTTAGCATCTCCATGTGAAATTCAGTGTTAGTTGTGTTTAAATTTTCTTTATTCCTACCAATAAGTGTCAGATACTAAAGATGGCAGGTTACAGAATTAACAAGAACTTTGATACATTTAGAATTTCTGTCTTATGGAGGTAAATTTCCTTGTTCTAGAGTAGATGATAAACGAATTGCAGAAGTTGGTCCTGATAGAGCATGTGCAGAATGGTTAATGCGTAATGGAGCCTTTGTGAAGTGGACTAATGACCGTGAATTCCTGAAAGATTATAATGCATTGCCCGCTGAGGGAGACATCAGATATATTCAGGCAGTTGATGCTACAGACTCATCAATTATGCACTATGGTTTTGAATATTTCAGTGAGTACAATAAAGCCTTTATGTTACACTATGCTTTGAATGATCGAGAAATATTATGTTAGCTGAAAATATATTATTCATATTAGGTTTTGTTATCCTGTGCAATGAAAATATGTGGGGTAGACACATGATGTTGTTCAGAGCTGGTATCCCCAAACTGCTGAAAATCTGGTAGCTAAACAGATTTTGGTCACCACTAAAAAGTGGACTAGATTAACGTGGATAGATACTGTTCAATCAGACTTGAGGAATATGGTTGTAAAAAAGATGGAGTGCAAGAGCTTTGGATGGAACAGAATGGGAGTTTGTTTTGAGGGAAGCCAAGGCTAATTATAACGGGCCATATTTCTAAAGAAGGAGGAGGAAGGGGGGGGATTAGCATTTTGTGGCACCTTATCATGCTTCCTTACTCTCAGCATGTTTGTCATACTGTTTATATTTGATGTGCAGTCCAGGCAAGTCAGTAATAAAAAATGCGGTTCCACCTACAAGACTGCTTATGCCACTGCATGTAAACAAATTTTTCCATACCTGTACTTACAACCATCTTACTGAAGGTGAACCCTCAGGTTGAAACATGTAGAAGACATTGTAAAAATTAAAATAGTAGTTTAACAAAGGTGCATTTTGTTGGTTTATATTACACAATTAAAAGAAATTATTATGGCTTTCTGGTTAAGTTAATCTGACAACATCTTTGAACGTAGTTCGTCATTTCCTCCTTGCCACTGGTGACCAACTGAAGTTGTCAGAACTACAAAACCAAACTTCCAGTCATCAGCCAAAAAATGTTCTTGAGGCAACCATATTTTTCACCTTGTGGTACTGAGTGAATTTAATATTTTTCTACCATTGAAGTCTGATGATTACCTAATTGTTTGTTAAGCAGTAACTGGTTTAGCCATGATATCTACTGGACTTTGTGTGTACAGGCAGTCCTTGTTTAACATTGTCCCAAACTGTGTTGTTTTACATAAATGTTGACTGAATTGAGTGCTAAAGATTTTATGAATGTTGTTCTGACTTGGACTAAAATGGTTTTTCCTCTCAGCTGGTAGAATCTTTAGCACCCAGACTGTGTGGTATTTTAATTAATTCTTAAGGGGAAAACTGTTTTCTTTATCTTATGCGTGTTGGACCATGCATCATCTTGATATTTGAATAAAGGTAGACCAACTTGATGAAACTTACTGTATTATGTCAATTTACTGCTCAACATGTTTCAGCTGTTAATACATCCATCTTCAGGAGCTTGTGACTACTTGTTGCGTTGTTGTGTAGGCTGTAATGATAGAGGTTTATGTGTTAATTTATTTATCTAGTGGTAAGTGTTATACCTATATTATGTGTCGTGTGTGGCTCTGAGTGAGTGTGTTTCTGCAAGCGTGTGGTGTCCTGTAGTTCTTGAACATTTTGTGT